>Ga0194044_10000857_pt1 | contig 15265 bp, 13 predicted proteins | sample JunL4417m_MetaG_FD_155460 | JGI IMG/M metagenome (GOLD analysis project Ga0194044, IMG submission 155460) | Anoxic zone freshwater microbial communities from boreal shield lake in IISD Experimental Lakes Area, Ontario, Canada - Jun2016-L442-17m | ecosystem: Environmental > Aquatic > Freshwater...
GGAGCTCCGAATAAACCACCTCCCATTAAAATATGAATATATAAAAAAATTGATTTAATATTAAAATAATATAAGAATAATAATTTACAAAGTTATAATATATTAAAATGATAATTCCAATTAAATGTTTTACTTGCGGAAATGTGATTGCTGATAAATATAGATATTATCTTAGAGAAGTCGCAAATAAAAAAATTGACCGGTCACTAAATTTAAATAAGGTTTTGTATTTAACAAAAGAATTTAACGAGAAAACCCCAGAAGGGGAAGTATTGGACGATTTAGGATTAACAAAAATGTGTTGTCGTCGTCATTTCCTAACACACGTAGATATTGAATAATTTCTTAGTATATAATATAATGGCAAAGACAAAAAGAAATCACGTTAATAAAAGTAGAAAACACCAAAAAAAATATAAAATGAAAGGTTCTTCTAAACACCGTAAAACCCATAAAAAACATTTTTTTTCCAAGAAATATACTTGTAATATGTGTCATGAAAATTGTAAAAAAAGTTGTGAATGTGCGTGTCATACGAAAAGTATGAAAGGTGGATGTGGTTGTTCTGGTTCACAATTAGGAGGAGACGCAACGAAATTGTCTTTAGCATACACAGGACAACCTTCACAAAGTTACCCAAATCCATATTTAGCTTATACCGGAAAAGGCGGAAATGCCGATATAAGTAAAGCATACCCGAATGTTAACGGAGCAACTGGAAGCCCCTTAAATATAATTAATCCAGGACAATCATTTCGTGGTGGTGAAAATTTTAGTCCAAGCGATGTAAATACGTCGGGTTACCCAAACGGATTAATTGGTCCATCGTGGACATCAAGTCCCGCTACTTGGCCTGGAGTAGGTAATGTAGACAATATAACAAATCATTACGATAAAAACATATATCAACCAACAGATGTATCGAGACAGATGATTGCTTCAGGGTCAGCTCCTCCGTTTTCGGTTGGAGGTAAAAAACACAAAAGAAAACAAAAAGGAGGACAACTTATTCCCGATAATTTATTAAATTTAGGAAATATGTTTAAATATGGAACTGGAAGCGTATATAATTCTCTTAACGGATACCAACAACCAACAAATCCTCTTCCGTGGAACGACCAATTAAAGAATACAACAAATTTGAGCGCAATAAAATATTAATATATTTTCTATATATAAATTATAATGTTTGTTTTACCTAAAAATTTAAAACAATTATGTACACCAGCACTAATTTATTTCGTTATGTCTATGATAGCCACATTTTTAATGTTACTTCAAAATATTGGAAATAAAAAAAAGTTTTGTTTAGGCTCGTTTTCGTGTAATGTTTCTAGCGTATTATCCATTTTTATATTAAAGATAGTATATATTTTATTTTGGACTTGGGTTCTTAATATGATATGTAAAAGCGGACATAAAGGTATTGCATGGTTTCTGTTACTACTTCCATTTATTTTTGCGTTCGTTTTATTAGGGTTATTATTTATTTCTTAATTAGATTGTTGACAAGTGTATTTTATTTTGTAAATAAAACAAAATAAAATAAAATGTGTAGTAGATTAAATATATTAATATGGTAATATATAATGGTACAAATTAAAAATGGATTTTCATATGAATTAAATGGATGGAAATATATATCAGTTTCAGGAACATCCAAAGAAAGAGGGTTTGCTTATGGATATTTATGTGCGAATGATTTTAAAAAGGTTCAAGAAATGTTGACATTTCTTATATATGAATCATATGGTTTAACGTGGGAGTTTATAATACAACAAGTAAATAAAAGTATAAAAGAAAAAACAAAAAATGATTTTGAAGAATTTTATGATGAAATGGTCGGAATTGCCGAGGGATGTAATTCGGCAGGAACCCAAACAACAATTGATGAAATAATTGCCTGGAATTTCTATTGTTCCATTCCTTATTGGATTTCATCAATGGAAGGTGGTGAAAATATGCATTTTTCAAAAGAGGGAGGAAGTCCTGACAAATGTAGCGCTTTTATTGCTGTGGGTGATTATACAAAAACAGGCGAAATTGTTGTAGCCCATAATTCATTTACAGATTTTATGGATGGACAATATTCGAATATTATATTAGATTTAAATCCATCAACCGGTAACCGGTTTATTATGCAGACATCGCCTTGTTGGATATGGAGTGGAACAGATTTTTTTATTACATCTAAAGGAATTATAGGAACCGAAACTACTATTGGTGGATTTATTGCTTATGAAAATAATGACCCCATAGGATATAGAATTCGACAAGCGATGCAGTATGGAAATAACTTAGATGATTATATAAGGGAATTACTATTTCGTAATTCGGGTGATTATGCTAATTCTTGGTTATTTGGAGATATTAATACAAATGAAATAATGCGTATTGAATTAGGTTTAAAATATAATAATATTGAAAGAACTAAAAATGGTTATTTTATTGGATTTAATGCGGCATATGATCCTAGAATACGAAATTTAGAATGTGTTAATTCCGGGTTTGATGATATACGAAGACATCAAGGTGCAAGACGTGTTCGTATTGACGATTTAATGATTAAACATAAAGGAAAAATAAATATTGATATTGCGAAACGTATTATTTCCGACCATTATGATGTATATTTAAATAAAGACAATAATCCTTGTTCAAGAACCGTTTGTTCTCATTATGATTTAGATGCGAGAGAATATATGTCTCAACACGATAGACCCAAACCATTCGCGCCTCACGGTGCTGTTGATGGGATAGTATGTGATTCGGATTTGGCAAGACAAATGGCTTTTATTGGAAGATTCGGAAATTCTTGTGGTATAGAATTCAACGCTCATAAATTTTGTGAAAAACATCGACAATGGAAATATTTAGAGCCGTATTTACACGATAGATTAAGTCAACCGTGGACAAAATTCAGTATTTCAGATTCAAATGGTAATATCTTAAAATCAACAAAAATGATAAAAACAAAAAATACAAAAAAAACTAAAAATATAAAATCAAAAACACACAAAAACTTAAAATAATGTATCGAGATTGGTTAATAAATTTGTTTTATTAATAATATATTCTTTGTCTAATTTTTTATAATAATCTAATGGATTTAATAATATTTTTACGATAAGTTCCATATCATCTTTAAGATTTCCGAACATTTGAATTGAACCGTCATTTAAATATGTATTTATATTATGACATCCCAAATAGATGGGGCGACAATCATACAATAGCGGATTTATTATTTTCTCCGAGAAATAATGGTTACTTCTAAAGTTTTCAATAGAAATCGTGAAAAAATAATTTAAGTATGGTTCGGATTCTTTAAACTCACCCTTAACTCGTTCATCGTCTTTATTATACAACTTACAACCACCTCCAAAAATATCGACCGGTATGTTATTTTGTAATATGCACTTTACAAGTGTATGTCTGTATGAATGTCCAGGTGCGAATTGTTTACAGGATAATACAATAGACATTTTTTTATTTTTTTGAGATATTTCTTTTGGGGAATTATTATAAGTTAAATATCCATAACCTTCAATAAATGGGTCGGGTAAATTATATTTATCTCCAATATAATATTTTCCAATATGTTTTATAGCATAATTTATAAACTCTTGGGTTATACTTACAAACTTTGTAGGTTCCCACGCAAGTCCAATAACGTTTTCTTTTGGTATTTTTAATGATGGCGTCGCTGTATTTATAATAATTGCGTGGGTAAAATCATCATCGGATGTTATACAAACTAATTTATCTTTATATAAGATGTCAACATTATTTGGATTAAAACAACTAAGAATTCCGTTTTTTAAACCTTCACTATTGAAAACTCCTCTATTCATTGGCCCTCCCTCAAATACCTTAATTTTTATCATTAATATAATATAATAGGTTTTTTTAATATTATATTACGTTATAATATTAAAATAAAAGGACCTAACATAAATAATATAAACACGCGTAAAAGATTGTCAACATTTTAATTTTACACGTTGACAAAGATTTTCAATAATTAAATGACAAAAATACAAATAACTATATAAAAAAATGTAATTATTATTATATACGATGGATACTATATCTTGGCAGATAATAAATACGTATTTTAATGACAATCCGGATAATCTGGTTAAACACCATTTGGATTCATATAACGATTTCTTTAGTGGTGGAATAAATCGTGTTTTTAAAGAAAATAATCCGATACGATTTATTGAAAGAGAAGAAATAACGGATGAACCTCGAAAAAAAGTAAATCCTAATGTTAGCGAAACATTATTATATTTAGGTGGTAAAGATGGAAGTAAAATTTATTTCGGTAAACCTATTATTTATGATGATAATAGCAAGCACGTGCATTATATGTATCCGAATGACGCACGACTTCGAAATATGTGGTATGGAATAACTATACATTATGATGTGGATGTTGATATTATATATTACGAAGGAGAAGAAAAAAAAGAAGAATCCATTACACTTAATAAAATTTATTTAGGTAAATTTCCAATAATGCTTCAATCCAAGTTGTGTATTTTAAATACTTTGGCACCTGAAGTTCGATTTAATATGGGAGAATGTCGTAATGATTACGGGGGGTATTTTATTATTGCCGGAAAAGAAAAGGTTATCGTATCTCAAGAAGAGTTCGCAAATAATATGTTATATATTCGTAAACACAAAAAAGACGATGTATATTCGCATAGTGCGTCTATAAGGTCTGTATCAGAGGATACGTCAAAACCGATACGCACCACATCTGTGAATATCGTTTACCCATCAACAAAATTTACAAATAATCAAATAGTTGTTGACATTCCAAACGTCCGTAAAGAAATCCCGTTATTTATATTAATGCGTGCATTAGGTATTAATTCGGATAAAGATATTATTAGAACATGTTTATTAAATTTGGAAGAAAATTCAAATTATGTCGACTTGTTTATTCCATCGATTCATGACGCGAATCAAATATTTAATCAAGATACTGCATTAAGATTTATAGCAACTTTTACAAAAAGAAAAACAATATCAAGTGTAATTGAGATATTAACTAATTATTTTTTACCACACGTCGGAGAATTAAATTTTTTGGAAAAAGCGTATTTTATTGGATATATGGTAAATCGTCTGTTACGTGTATTTACAAAAGAAGAAAAACCAACAGATAGAGATAATTTTCGTTATAAGCGTGTAAAACTATCTGGAACTCTTATTTATGAATTATTCCGTGAATATTATTTGGTTCAATTACGAAGCATTTCATTAACAATAGACAAAGAGTATTATTTCCATCGTGGTAAATATAAAGGGTCAGATTTTGTAAATTTAATTAAATTAAATTATGCTGAGTTTTTTAAACAAAAGGTGGTTGAGGGTGGATTTTTAAAGGCTTTTAAAGGTAATTGGGGGGCAACCGCGCATACAAAACGTATCGGGGTAGTTCAAGATTTAAATAGATTAAGTTGGAACACGTTTATTTCTCAATTAAGAAAAATAAATTTACCATTAGATGCTAGTGCTAAAGTAATTGGTCCACGTTTATTAAATAGTTCTCAATGGGGATATATTGACCCATTAGATACTCCTGATGGCGCAAATATCGGATTACATAAACATATGTCAATCGTAACATCAATCACAAACGGGTCATCGTCATATCCTTTAATTAAATGGTTAAGATTAAATGCTAATATGAAATTATTATTAGAAACATCTCCTGAATATTTATCAAATAATACAAAGGTTTTCGTAAATGGTAATTGGGTTGGTTCAATTGAAGAACCGGTGGAGTTAGTTGACAGACTTAAATTATTAAGAAGAAATGGTGTCATTCCGATATTTATAAGTATTTCGTTTAATTCGGAACATAACGAATTATATATATATAGTGACGATGGAAGATTAATAAGACCTATATATTATATCGATAAGGGTCAACCTAGTTTTATTAGAGATGCAAAAATAATGAATATATTGAATGGTTCTATAAGTTGGAATCAAGTAATTTCCGGATTTAAAGAAAAAAAGGATGCGAATTTTAATGTAAAGGATAATAAGATATATGAATTAGATGAATTATATGATAATGGAACCTTGGAAAACTTATACAACAATAGGTCTTTAGTTGATTATATCGATACTTCCGAAGAAGAAAATTCTCTCATTGCTATGAATGAAGATGACTTACAATTAAATAAATACTATACTAATGTTGAAATTAACCCATCTCTTATTTTGGGTGTAATGGGTAATTTAATTGTTTATCCTGAAAATAACCCTATAGCACGTAACGCGTTTTCATGCGGACAAAGTAAACAAGCAGTTTCTTTATACCATTCGAATTATCAAATGAGAATTGATAAAATGGGGGTTGTATTGAATTACGGTCAAACCCCTTTAATTAAATCGCGTTATTTAGAATATATTAATAAAGAACAACAACCCTATGGTATAAACGCAATTGTAGCTATAATAAGTTATACGGGTTATAATGTTGAAGATGCTATTTTAATTAGCGAAGGGGCTGTAAAAAGAGGGATTTTTAGGACCACGTATTATTCTTCCTATGAAACTCACGAAGAAACAACAGAAAATATGAATTCAACATCAAACTCTAGATTTGCAAATATACAAAACCATAACGTGGTTGGTATTAAACACGGATATGATTATAGTTTATTAGATGATAGCGGAATGATTAAAGAAAACACCCCATTAAATGATAAAATTGTGATTATTGGAAAAATGACAAGTAATCCAGAGGATAAAGAAAAATTTATAGACTCGTCAGTTACACTTAAAAAAGGTCAACTTGGGTTTGTAGATAAGACATTTATTACAGAAGGTGAAACCGGGACTAAATTAGCAAAGGTTAGAATTCGTGAAGAAAGGTTGCCTGCGATTGGTGATAAAATGGCTTCTCGTGTTGGACAAAAAGGAACGTTAGGTCTTATAATTCCAGAAGAAAATATGCCGTTTACATCAGATGGTATTCGTCCAGATTTGATTATTAATCCACACGCGATTCCTTCTCGTATGACAATCGGACAATTATTGGAAAGTTTATTAGGTAAAGCGTGTGCTTCTTATGGTGCGTTTGGTGATTGCACCGCTTTTTCGATAAAGGGACCAGATACACAATTATATGGTAAAATGCTTACCAATTCCGGGTTTCATTCTAGTGGTAATCAATTGTTATATAATGGTATGACTGGAGAACAACTTCAAAGTGATATTTTTATTGGTCCAACATATTATATGCGTTTAAAACATATGGTTAAGGATAAAATAAATTATCGCGCTCGTGGTCCAAACACCGCATTATCAAGACAACCCGTTCAAGGACGTGCGAATGATGGAGGTCTTCGAATTGGGGAAATGGAACGCGATGGGATACTTGCACATGGAGCATCTTATTTTTTAAATGAGTCGTTTTTGGTAAGAGGTGATGAGTATTTTATGGCGGTGTGCGATAAATCCGGGACTGTAGCAATTTATAACGATTCAAAGAATTTATTTTTAAGTCCATTTGTTGACGGGCCAATTCAATTTAATACAAATCCTGATGGTAGTCAAAATATAAAAAGTATTAGTCGATTTGGGCGGTCGTTTAGTATTGTTAAAATACCATATACATTAAAACTATTAATTCAGGAATTACAGGTTATGAATATACAAATGAGAATTATTACGGATAAAAACGTGGACCAATTAGTAAGTATGTCATATTCTGATAATTATAAATTATTATTAAAAACAGATGAACCTGACGTTTCAAAAATAATAAGTAGTTATACCGCGAATATTACTTCTAAAACAAATAATACAATATTCCAAATACCAAAAGAATCAATAGTTACAGAATTAAAAACTGAGAATACGGAACAACCTCCAGGTGTTACCGAATCACAAGAACCAGAAACACCAGCAATAACTTCACAAGTTGCTGGTGCGGAAACAGTTGAATCGTTTGAAACCGAACCAGAAACGATTGTTAATGTGTTTCAGGATATAGAAAATGAAAATGGGATTGAGAATGATACTGAGAATGATATTAAGATTGATATTAAGAATGATATTAACATTGAGAAACAGATTGAGAATGATATTAAGATTGAGAACCAGATTGAGAATCAGATTGAAAAATATATTCCAGACAAACTCGAAAGTAAAACACCAGATTTTGGGGATACTGAATTAAATAATTTTTTTGCAGGGTTATCACCAAAGGCACAAAATATGATTTTAGATATAAAAGATTTAAACAATCAAAAAATGCTACTGAGTAAATTGTTCGACACGCAAAAGGTTAAACCTGAAAAAGTAATAACCAATATGGATATTTTAAATGTCGATGAAGACCAGCCGGTTAATAATGAAGAAAATGTCGAAGTAGAAGAAACCAAGAAAATCAATTTAAATTAAAATTGAATTAAACAAATATATTTATGATAATATAACAATATAATAATATGGAAAAAAAACAAAATTCGAGTAGTCTTATTTCGTCAATTTATAAATCAAGGAAAACAATTATTGATTTAATGAAGACACAAAATTATAATGTGAATGAATACGCAAATTTTAGTATTAATGAAGTAAATTCCATGTATCAACATAAACAACTGGATATTAGTTTAGAAAAAAATACGGATTCTGACGAAAAAACCAAAGTATATATACATTATATTTTAGAAAAACCTACATTAAGGTCCGCGGAATTACAAGAAATAATAGATGACTTATTTAATTTAGAAGAAACCTTAACTAAAAATGACACGTTAATTATTATTATAAAGGAGGATATGAATGAAACACTCACAAATGAAGTTAAACACATATGGGAAAGGGATAACATATTTGTTACTATTATAAATATTAAAAGGTTACAATTTAATATTTTAGAACATCAACTTGTTCCACCACATCGTGTTTTACCATTAAATGAATTGCTTTTAATTCAAAAAAAATATAATATAACTAAATTAACAGATTTACCTGAAATATCCAGATTTGACCCAGTAGCTCAAGTGATAGGAATTCGACCAGGTCAAGTATGTGAAATAATTCGACCTAGTAAAACTGCTATAAAAAGTTATTATTATCGGGTATGTGTGTAATATAGAAATAATATTTTGATATATAAATGGAAATACACGAAAATAATTTATTAGATGATTTAAAGAACCAAATAGCAAAGGCCGATAAGTATAAAGAGGATTTGAATGTATTAAATGACAAATTTTATTCAATTTTAGATGAATTTAAAAAATATTATATTTTTTTTAACAAAAATCCCGAGGTAGATGAGTATCAGAGAATGTTTTCAAACATTAAAGATAATATTGAATCTATAAATTCACAATTATTTACGATAAATACTAATTTGCAACAAACGATTGATGATATTAATATAAAAATACAAGAGGTAAATGTGGAAATTCAAAAGGAAAAAACGAAAAATATAAAATTAAAAAATAATGTTGGAATAATAAATGATAAAAAGGCAAGTTCAGACATAATGATTGACAATTATAAAGAACTATATAATAATAAATATTACTTTAATGTGACAATATTAATTGGAATACTAATAATTTTAATTTTATTTTATAAATATACAAGTTAAATATATTTGGTGATTATATAAATGTTTTCTTATCTGTCAAAATACAATAAACTAATAAATAGACGACGAGTCAACACACGAATATATTCACAGCCTAAATTTACAATTAAAAACGGAACCTATTTATTTAACAAGAAAAAAGAACTTGAATCTCAAAACCAAATTATTTTAGAAACTATCAATTTTAAAATTTTAATTTTTGTTTCATTAACTTTTACATCTTTTGGATTATTTATGTATTATGTATATATATAAATGGTTAGTGTAAATAATACTAATTCCGTAATTTTAAAAATCTCTTCACTTGAAACGGAATATAACAACACATTAATACAATATCAACAAGCATACCAAAATTATACTGCAGATTTAACTAAATACCAAACAAATAAAACATTTAATAACATTTTAAATGGTCGAGTTTTTTGGGGAACTTCTGGAATAAAAGAATTTTCAACTAACGATATAAATGTTTGTAAAGCTTCATGTTCTAAAATGCCTAATTGTTCTGGAGCGACGTTTAACTCTACAGAAAATAAGTGTTGGTTACGTTCTGGTCAGGGTGATGTTTATCCTGGTTCAACTGCAGATAACGCCATTATACCAGATATAATTCAATCTTCTAATATTTTAAAAAGGTTGAATGATAAATTAGTTGATATTAATACCAAAATTATAACTTTAATTCAGTCGTCAACAGAAGATTATTCAACACAAATAAATTCACGTAATAACTTAGACGCACAATTAAAACAAAATTATAATGATTTAATTAAAGAAACAAATCGTGTCAACAGATTAATTCGTGAAACTCAAAATATTGATGAATTAAATAGTAACTCACAAATAATAATTAATCATTATTATTTAATATATACGGTCATGGCTATAATAATGATTGTTTGTATTCTAATAATTGTCTACACTTATATGAAATAATAGCTACAAATTAAATATTATAATAATAATAATATTTAATTATATTAAATGAACGTATCAGGTAATTCTACAATTACATTACAACAAGGGAAAAAATATAAAGATGCTTCAATTAAAAAATATTCTGCCGAAGGGTTTGAAAATGCCCACTTACTTAAAAACAATAATAATATAACACAACCCAATATAAATACTGAATTGCTAAATACATATTCATCAACTTTAGAAAATTATAATAAGGTTAAGGATAACATTATATTACAAGCCAAAAATTACATCTCCAGAACCTCTCAAAGTAACCCATATTTAAATAAAATCATTGTGTTTAATAATGCAGGAACAAACAACGCGTTTTATGTTACTAACCGAGGGATCGCAAAATGGTTTCCATCAACTGAAATATATAATAGTGTTTTAGGTAATAACGGATGTCCTTCCATTTCTGATATTATTACTGTAGACATTCCGTGGTCAAGTAACTATACGGTTGAAGGAGCCTCGATACCGACAGTCCCGCCATTAATTGTTGGAACTCATATGACGATGAATCAAAGTTGTGGAAATGAAGGAACCAACGTATATGCAAACACGATGGTTAAGGATACAAGCGTAACCTATAAAGGGTGTTTTCAGGATGATACGACCACGCCATTGATGACTTTTATTGGTGGTTCGGTCCCGTCAACACCAATAAAAATTATTAATGGAGATTTTTCACAACCAACAATCACAAATAACACGTATCAGAATATAGGCACTTCATCATCAGTTCCTGGGTGGGATGTTAATAATGCTTACTTACTAAATAATTCGTCAAAATTTGGGGTCGCTTTGCCATACCCTTTTGGAACACAATGTGTAGGTTTGCGTGAAATGAGCACCATTTCCCAAACTATTAAATTAAATTCAGGAACATATAATTTGGTTTTTTATGCGTGTGGAAGAAACTGTTGTGATAATTCCGGACAAAGTAATCCGATTGACATACAACTAAATGGAACAACTATTTCAACTGTAAAACCACCAATAAACTATTGGACAGAGTATAAAATTCCTTTTAGGGTTGAAACCTCCGGAAACAATACTATAATGTTTAAGGGAACCACCGCTTCTTCAGATAGGTCAACAGCAATTCAGCATATTGGAATTACATTAACTACATCAAACGTTCCAGATACATCAAGCGTTCCAGACGGAAGGTATAATTACGAAACGTGTAAAAACACGGCTATTGATGGAGGTCATAAATACTTTGCGTTACAGAATGTAAACTCAAGTAAAGGAACCGGATATTGTGCGGTTAGTAATGATTTTGTGGCACCAAGTAAAAACGGTCCGGCGTATGTTATAACAGGCGGTATTCAATTATGGTCATCTAATACCCCAACAAATTCAGCAAATACAGCAACCTTAACTGAACAAGGCGCATTATCTGTTTTAAATTCTGGAGGAACCTCTATATTTAGCACATCAGTGCCAACCGTAACAAAAAATAATGTAAATAAACCTTTTAATTATATTGGGTGTTATAAAGATACAGGAAATAGAGCGTTGCCTACTCCGAATGGTAATGGTAAAACTTATGACACGTGTTCATCGATAACTACTGCTAAAGGTGCAAAATATTTCGGGTTACAATACGTTCAAGGAAACCAAACTGCTGAGTGTTGGTCTGGTTCAGATTTAATTAAAGCAAAACAATATGGATTAGCCACCAATTGTTCTCAGTTAAAGGATGGAACTTGGGTTGGTGGTTCGTGGTCAAATGCCGTTTATAATAATGTTGAACCAACAGTTCCATATTTTTTAATATTACAAGATGATGGAAATATGTGTATTTATAAAGGTTCCGGTCCTCAAGATAGTCAGGGAAACATATGGTGTTCTGGCACTAATGGAAAACAACAAAAACCCAACCCAAATTTTAAAGCATCGAACGGAAAATTTGGTAAAAATTACATAAATAGCACAACTAGTTTAGCAAGTGGAGATTTTATTGGTTCAAATGATGGTAGTATTTATTTAATGATGCAAAGCGACGGAAATTTAGTATTATATACATCACAACAAACATCAAACTGTAAACCGTTAAGTAATGGATTTATGGGTGGGGGTCCTGGCGCAAACGCAATTTATGAATTAAATCAGGTAGGAGCACTCAATAAATTATACGATGTTGCGTATGTCGACCAAAACTCTAAATCGTATTTATACCCAGAAAGTAGCGTTACGTCAACGAATACATATAGTAAAGTAAACGCATATGATAGTGAGGATAAAAATATTAGTGGAGGACAAACGTCGGGTGTGAACCTTGAACAATGTAAACAATCGTGTAATTTAAACGCGAAATGTTATGGTGTTGAATATAATACAGATATAAAAACGTGTGTTCAAAAAGACAACACAATATATTTATTAAATCCTATTAAATTACCTAATTCATCTTTTTCTGAACTGTATATTAAGGATAAAACTATTTCGGAAGGGTTTACACAAACGAATGTGGATACTGTAAAATTAAATAATTACGTGAGTGGTAATCAATTATTTTCAAGCGATGTAGTTTCAACATTAACAAAACAAATCAACCCTGTTGATAAACAGCAGTTAGAACAATTGGAGAGTCAACTATCTTTGTTATCTGCGCAATTAAATACAGATAATAACAATTCAGCACATTCGTTAGTAAATGTAGACAATAGGTCAAATATACAAACTAAATTCATTAATTTATTTGCTAATCAATATGATGATACAAAATCTAAAATTAAGAATTTACACGAAAATATGCCGAATTATACGAATATACTAGAAGATAGTAATATTATAAAATCTTCCTCTATAAATACATTTATTATGTGGTGCTTTATATTCATAATACTTATACTTATTATGATAAAAATATATAGTAGCATATAATTTACGTTATCCTGGAATAAATCATATTTAGACACACAATACATACCATAACTTTTTGAAGGACCTGGTGTTTATTTTATGATGCGTGCTTTTTGTATTTTTGTATAATAATAATATTATTATTATATTATTATTATTATATAATGTCAAACTCATCGAAAGACTTACAAGAAGTAAATTCAAAAACATTAACTGATATTCAAAATTTACAAAAAATCGAAAAAGATATGTTTAACAGTTTAGAAATGAAAAATATACAAAAGCAACTAACAACAGATGAATTAACCCAAATAGTAAATAAAATAAATGATATATCACAAATGCGTGTGAACTTGTATAAGTCTCTAAATAATTCAAATACGTTTTATAATTCGGAATTATCAGATTCAACACATACATTAGGACAACAAACGACAGCAATAAAAATAGTAGAGAATGAATTAAACGAAGCAAAAAAGAGATTATCATTAATTGAAATGGAAAAAAATAATAAAATACGTATTGTAGAAATTAATAATTATTTTGGAGAAAAATATGCGGAACAAACGAATTTATTAAAAATAATATTATTTATTGTATTTTTATTTATGATAATATCATTATTATTTAAAAAAAATATAATACCTAGAATAATATATTTGCTTTTACTAATAATTCTTGGTCTTTATGCATTAATTAAAGTATTCACATCGGTATATTCAATAATGCTTAGAGATAATATGAATTACCAAGAATATAATTGGAATTTTAAACCATCATCTGCACCTTCTAATAGTAGTGACGTGGTTAACACATCAGACCCGTGGGGTAAACCATATGTAACGTGTATAGGTCAAGCATGTTGTTATCCTGGAAGCACATACGATTCAACACAAAATAAGTGTATTCCGAACACAACAGATACAACTGAAAGTTTCGTAAATGATATTTTTACAAGACATACAATTGAATATAAAAAACCAGATGTTACATTATAATAAATAAATAATACTATAATATATAATATGACTTCATCACAACAATCAACCATAAATGATTTTAATAAACTTCTTCAAGAAGCATCAAATAGTATTATGTGTGGTCCTGAATGTCAACAAAATAAACAAAAGAATAAACTATATCAAAACTATTTAGATGCTAAAACAAGTATGATTAATGCTCCCCAAATGGTGGATGAAAGCGCAAAAAAATATTATATGTATTCAGAAGGACCTATAGGATATAATAATTATATAAATCAAAATTTAGAACAAAAATTAAGTATTATAAATAAAGAAATAACAGAAAAATTTACGGATAAATTAAATAAAGCAAATTCAAGTTTAGAATTATACAAGGGAATATCTGTAAATTATGCATATGTTTTGGAATTATATGAGTATTATTTAAAGGATAATAAAAAATTAGAAACAAAATATAAAAGTAAAACTGCGGATACGTTAACAAACGACCGTAAAACTTATTACGAAAATCAAGGGATTGAATCTTTAGATTTTTATTTTAAACTTATATTATTTATATACTTTGTTGTTTCTTTTTTTTTATTTTGGCTACTTTATTTAAATGCTGGTTTATCTAGATTTAAAAAATTTATAATTGTATTATGTGTATTTTTATATCCAATATTTGCTCTTCCATCAATTCGTTTAATATTATGGCTATATTATAAATTAATTGTCTTACTACCTAAAAATATATATAATAATTTATAAATGACAATTTTGTAAATCGGATACTAGGTCTGCGTCGTTATTTTCTTGT
>Ga0194044_10000861_pt1 | contig 15247 bp, 8 predicted proteins | sample JunL4417m_MetaG_FD_155460 | JGI IMG/M metagenome (GOLD analysis project Ga0194044, IMG submission 155460) | Anoxic zone freshwater microbial communities from boreal shield lake in IISD Experimental Lakes Area, Ontario, Canada - Jun2016-L442-17m | ecosystem: Environmental > Aquatic > Freshwater >...
ACCTGGAACTCTTGCTCGGACCACAGTTGCGCGGGCTGGGGCCGCAGCGGCGGCGGCTTAAGGAGCTGGCCGAAGGACCGACAGGACTGCAGGGCGGGAACTGAAGAAGTCTATGTTGATCAGGAATGCGACTCGGATGGGTCGGTTGCAGGCCAGGACGCTGTATTGGGCATCCTTCATGCCGAGTTGGTTTGTTGCGGTTTGGGAAGGGCGGCGCTGGAGGGATGCAGTTCCTTTTGGGCTTCGGCGAGGCGGCGGTTGAAGTCTGCGAGCTTGCCCTCTTTCCAGCGGCGGACTTCCAGCATGGCCAGGCGGACGGCCTCAGGGGAATAGTCTTTGACCCACAGCAGGTGTGTGTGGTAGGCCGGTGGCTGGCCCTGAAGCATGTCTTCGTAGGTTTTGAGGGCGCCGGGGTAGCGGCGGGCGAGACGCCGGAGGACGCGGTCGGTATAGTACTGAGCGAGGCCTTCTTTGACTGCGGTTTCGGAGGTGGCAAAGGCGGGCGCGGGCCAGCGCCAGCCCTGGATGTCTGCCCCAAGCTGTGTGTAGGCGTGGGCCAGCTCGTGGAGGAGCACGACGATCGTGAGGTCGTCCACCGAGCAGCCCATCCACTGGGAGACGAGCCCGATGACGCCCCAGTAGAGCCGGATCGCTGCCTTATTCACGGTGGTTTCTTCGGCGAGGATGTCAGTGGCGTCGTACTGGTAAACGCCCAAGCAGTCTTCTTCCACGGCCAAAATGATCTTCAGCGGATCGTGCTGATTTAGGAGTTTGAGCAGCGTGGTAGCCCATGCGTGAGTCGAACGGAGGTCGGCTTCGGTTGCGGTGACCCACTTGTCTGGGTCGGGACGCGTGAGGAATTCCTGGCGCAGGTGGATGAGGCCGTTGACCCCGGCCACGGTTTGTTCCAGGAAAGGCCGGTATCTGCCGAGCAGGAGGATGCGCTCGAAGTCGTCGGGGAAAGAGATGTTTTTGAGGATGGCCGGGTGCCCGGGAGCGACTTCGACAGGGACCTGCGCGCCGGGCTGATTGGATTCAGTCTCGGCCGGGGTGCGCAGGAGCAAGCGGCACTCGCCGCGCAATGCGTCCTGGAGGACTGAGCGTGTCTGATCTCGAACGTGGCGAACTCGCTTCTCCACTTCGGGTGGAACGCGGGCGATCAAGTCGGTTAGCCTGATAGGCATGCGGATTCCTCCTTGGCAGGATCGATCACTTGAGAGCCAGTGCCTTCATGGCGGCGGTTTGGGGGTCGGAATAGAAGATAGGGTCCACTTTTTCGATGATGTCACCGGAGACTTCGAGGAAATTGCGTTTGTTCTCAAGGGGGACGAGGGCACGCTTGGCGCCGTTTTCCATGGCCATTTGGAGCGGCTCGACCAGGGACTGAACGGCTTTGATGTTGCCCTGGATGCTGAGGTCGCCAAGGACTACGAGGCCGGAGATCGCCGGGGCTTTCTTGATGGCAGAGAAGACGGCGACGATGAGGGCGATGCCAGCTTCGCAAGTGACCTGGTTGCCCAGAAGGTCAATGGCTTCGACGTGGAAGTCGGTAGTGTCCAAAACGCTGGCGATTCCCATGGGGACCTTGTGGCCCTGGAGGAAGGCAAAGGCGCGGAGGGCTGATTCCTTCATGCGGCTCTCGATGCCGCCAGCCAGCTTGAGCTTGCCGGTGCCGGCGGAAACGCCGACTTCGATGCGGTAAAGGCCGGCTTTTCCCTCAGCGTTAACGGATGCGGCATAGAGGCATCCAGGGGCGAGCGGGTCGGTAGAGATGAGGGCGCGGCCGCCTTCTTCCGGGACGCCGACGTAGCGTTCTTCGGTTGTCTCTTTGTCCCGGTAGGAAAACGAGGTCTGGTGGTACTCGAATGCGCCAATCTTTTTGAGCTGCTCTTTGACGCGGCGGCGGCCCTCCAGGGCGAGTGTGAGAAGCTCGGCCAATTCGTCCTTGGTTAGCCGGCCATCGGGGTAGATGAGTTTGATGAGGCCGGAAACGGCCTTGCGGACAGCTTTAACGTCGCGGGCATTAAGGTGCTCGCCCATGGAAAAGTGCTGGTCAACGACCTCGGTGAAGTTGTGGCGACGCAGCTCGCGCAGGGCTTCGGCCAGGTAGTCCACGACGAAGCCGTAGTGGTCGGTGAAGAATTCCATCCGCATTTTGGGCACTTCCCAGCCGGGGATGTAGTAGTGGATGCGGTCAAGGAAGGCGAGGTCATCGCGGATGACGTCGGGCATGGGCATGAAGAGGTGGGACGACCTGACCATGACATCCACGGGCTGGTTGGTGTTGCCGAACATGGCGATGGACGCCTTGCCGGTGATCGACTCTTTGCCACGAGCGAAGGAGCCTGATTCGCAGTAGGTCTTAAGAGTGGTGATGACCTCTTTTGGCATCTTCTCCATGTCGGCGACCTCGTCGAAGCCGACGGCATCCCAGAGGCCGACTAAACCGACTTTGCCAGAAGCCATGTTGTAGAAAAGGTTGGCGACGGTGGTCGGTCCGGTCATGAGAATGGCGTAGGGGCTGAGTTCCTGGTAGCCATAGGACTTGCCGGTGCCGCGGGGGCCGAGCTCGACGAGGTTGAAGTTGGCTTCGCAAAGCGGGATCAGCCGCACGAGTATAAGGAGCTTGAGCCGGCGGTCGAATTGGGACGGCTCCAACCCAATGCTGCGGATGAGAAGATCCACCCATTCGTCGGAGGTGAAGCGGGCGCGGCCCTGGCGGTAATCCTCAAGGTTGAAATTGGCGAGTTGTATGGGGGTGAGGGTCTCAATCCAGAATGGGCTGCGAGTGCCCCTGGCTTCTTCGTCGTACTCGTGGCGGATTTCCATTTGCGCCCAGACACCGCCCATGAGCAACCGGTCAAACTCGCGCACGTAGCGGTCGGGGACATGGATGTTTTTGTAGCCGAAATTGACACCCTCGGCCCAGTACTTGTCGTCTTCCGCGAGGTAGCGGACTTTCACCTTGTCGATGAAGGTGTGGCGCCCCTTTTCCTTAACCAGGGCCTGGGCTTTGTTGGCTTCTTCGGAGCGGACAAAATTGTCGGCGATGGTGTTGTTGACGACGCGCAGGCCGGCGTCAATGGCGGCGGGGTCGTCCGTGGCGCAGTACTTGCCCAGCAAATACTCGAGGACGAAGACGGGGATGTTGGCGCCGACTTTGATTTTTCGCACCAGATCCTTGCGGACAACTTTGCCGGCGAAGACTTCGGTGGCTTTGAGATCGAGGGAGTCATTCATAGGAGATTAACCGCGGACTACAGGGTGGCACGGATGGGGGAAGGACTTTGGGACTTTGGGACTGGGGGGACAGGGGAAATGGGACGGATAGCCGATAGCCGATAGCCGATTTCAGATTGGAGATTGCAGAATTCAAAGGTGCTAAATGGTCAGTTTGACGGGGATGTCGGCGAGCGAGGCCAGTTCGAGCTGATTATGGCAGTCCAAGAGGCGCACCGTCAATTTGTCGAAGCTCCCATCGCCGGACAACATGATGGTCAACGCGTTGGGCTGGTTCTTCTTGAGGGTAATTTCGCGGGTGCCTTCTTCGTAGCCGTAGGCCGCCATTGCGCAGAAGCCAGCGTCGGTCTTGCCGGCGAGGACAACCGCGCGAACGCGGACTTCTTCCGGCGAGAACAGGCCTTCCTCTTTCATGGTGGCGACGACCGAGAAGAAGCGATTCGTGATGGCTGGTTTGGAGAAGGCCAGAGTGATGCGCACGGCTCCAGCCCCCGTCGCCTTGGCGGCTTTGCTGCGAAGAACCGCCACAGGGATGATCATTTCCTGCAACGAAATGCCGCCATGGAAGTAGCCGCCGGCCCCGCCCCGCACCTTGAAGCAGGCGTGGCCATGCGGGAAGGCGAATTCCAAATCGCCGCCCGTTTCAAGCTGGCTGGCGGTGACGCGCAGGTAACCGTCGGCAGCCTGGCCGCCTTTGCCGATCCACACTCGCGGGTGCAGCTCGGTCGTGGTTCCGCCGGGGGCATCCATCACCATGCCAGGGTCGAGCTGGTCGGCGAAGAGATGCCCGTGGTCCGCGGTGATGACGAAGCGCTCGACGCCTAACCGGGCGAGGATGCGGATGGCGCGACGCAACTGCTCCAGCATTTCGTCCATCCAGCGGCGGGTGTCGGCATGGTCGTCGCCTTCCTCGCCCAGGCGATCAATTTCCTGAGATGTCACGATGATGAGCTTGGCCTCGGCCAGTTCCTTCTTTCGCTTCGCTCCGAGCTTGAGCACCTCAGCCAGCTTGAGCACCACGAGCCCCTTGGTCACTTTCTCGGCGAGGAATTCCATTCGCCCCAGCCGGTCCTTCAGGGTCCGGCCTTCGACTACCACGGCGAGCTTGCCGCCGGCTCCCGTTAGTTCGATGCCCTTCTCGGCGCCGGGCAAGAGCGCGGCCATGCCGACGGGTGTAATGGAAGGAAGGCAACTGACGCCCGTCTCTAACGTCACTTCAAAATCCTCGGCCAGCCCTTCGAGAAGCTCGGCTCCCATCTCGTAACGCAGGGCGTCCACCATGAGGTAAACGGCCTTGCGACCCTCCTGAAGGGCGGGCGCGACGCGGTCAGCGAAAACATGGCTTTGATGCTGCAACCCTGCGATTTCAAAACTGGCGTCCTCCAGCTTGCGAACGAAGACGCGGTTCAACTCATCGAGCAGCGCGGCATAGTCCTGGCGGACCCGCACCACCAGCTTCTCGAAGTCGGCCGCGCCGCCGGACTCCTCCGGGTCGAGGTTGAGCAGGCGGCTTTCCCAGTGGCGGTGGAAGCGGTCGGCCATCATCCACGGCTCAGAGAAGTGCGCGTAAGCCCGGACCATTTCGCTGGCGGAATAATTCAGGCGCTTGAGGCTCTCGCGAATCGCTGCGGATGTCGCCATGAGCCGGGCTGCCAGTTCCAGAGCGGACCAGCGGAGCAGGAGGGGTGGCTGCTCGCGGCTCCAAAATGCCGCCTTTCGTTTTTCGGCCAGGGCCAGCGCACGGGCGGGCTGGCCCTCCAGCAGGGTCTTTTCGGCAGAGAGGAGCAGGGTGGTTTCGATGTATGGAAAAGTTTCCAGCGTCTCTACGTCCGACAGTCGGAAATCCATCTGGGGGATGCCGGCGGCTTTCTCCAAGGCGCGCGCCGCTTCGATGTAACCTTCGCGGAAGTCCACGCGGTTGCGCCAGGTGGCGCAGAGATGACGCAGGGCATCGAGCTGGATGGGTCTCTCGGGCAGGGGCACGGATTTGAGGGGAGCGGGTCGGGCTTTTTCCGGCAGGGCGGAGGCGAACTCCGCGAGCAGAATCAGACGACGCAGGGTCTCGCGCGATTCGGCGGGCGTGACCGCGCCGCCAAAGTCCAGACCGAGTTCGGATTGCACGAGGGAGCGCAGCTCGCCTAGAGCGTTCTTCTCGGTGAGTTTGGCGTCCTTGTTGTCGCTGGAGGCGAACTCGATGATGAGTTCGAGCGGCGAAGCCGCGCCGAAAACCAGTTTGAGAGCGCCGGAGGTGATGCTTCCGACTTCGTCGGCGATGTTGTCCAGGTCCTCTAGTGTCAGGAGTCCTTCGTCCACCTGCCGCGCGAGATGAGCGGCTTTTTCGGGGGCTACTTCGAGGAAGAACGTTTCGGCCTGAACGCGGAGACGGCTGTTGCGCTCCGGCACGTCTGCGCCCGGCTCCACAATCACGCCGGCGGTTTCGGCCTCGACGAGGGCGTGCTCGGTTAGTGCGCGATCCATCGGCACGTAAACGACGACATTGGGCGGCACGCCGCAGCCATCGTTGGGTTTGCCTTCGGGTGTAACGAACTCCAAGTGTGGCTCCAGCGCGTGGCGGAGAGTGAAGAAACCGTCCGTGTAGCAGAGAACCGTAGTGTCGGGCAGGGTTAGGGACTGGGCGAGCTTGGTGTAAGCCTTCTCCGGGTCATACCAGACTACCAGGCCGCGGTGATTGACCTGGCGGGCAAGGAGGGCGCGGATTTGGTCAGAGAGCTTGCCCATATTTTTAACCCCGGATTACACGGACGGGCACGGATTTTACATGAGGGAACAGAGCAAACGGAGAGGGAGGGATTGGCCGCGAAAAAGCGCAAAAGGCACAAAAAATATTCCGGAGGGGAGAGGTCATGGGAGAGGAGTGCCGGGGTGATCCCTTTGCCATTTTTCGACCGCCGCTGCGACCAGAGGAGCGTAGTCCTCGAGGAGAATAATGTGGAGCCCGCGAAGCTTATGATCTTCGTACCACCGCTGGCGGTTCCTGCGGACTTTGGGACCATCGATCAGTTTAAGACGCTTGATGGTGAAATCAGCTTTGGCCTGCAAATGCACTGGCACGGTGGCTGTGCGGACAAGTTGCATGGAGGGCAGTAAAACCTCGAACCAGCCGGGCTGGACTTCGAAGGGGTCGAGCACTTGATCGTCCAGCTCTTTCTTTGAGCTGTTCAGGGTCGGGGCCGCATGCCGGTAGTTGGTCCACTCATAAACGAGATGTCGGTTGGCTGCTTTGTTCTTGCTCAGAAAATGGTCCACAGTCCCGGACTGGATGCGCATGGCCCACCAGCCACAACGGCAGGCGAAACCGGCCTCAAGCTCAGCCTCAAACTTGATCCAGTGCGCCGGGAATGACTTCGGCCTGGAGGTGGGATTGGCCGCCAGCCAGGCATTGCCAGGCAGTCGGCAATCGCGATCAAACCCTGCCGGTTCGGGGATAGGGTTCGGAACCGGAATCATGCGACTTTCCTTGCGGCTTGGTAATAGGGCAGCCAATACGGCCAGTACTCATCGTCGCCGCCGAGAGCCCGCACGAGCTGATTGTGGATTTCCTCCGCCTCCTTGCGAGGCGCTCGGTCTGCTTGTGGGTATTCACGCATGAACGCGTCGGCACGTTTCATTGCCGCCTCTGCTGTGACTGCATAGCTGCTTTGGAGGTCGAAAGACCCGGAAGTGAGCCAATTGGCCACGCTGCCGTGCCGGGCAAAGTCAACTGCCCCAAACTCGACGTGATTTCCTTCAACGAGGTTGAAATCGAACAGGCGGTCATCCTCCATGCTCCATACCGACTCGATCGAGGCCAGAACCATCGGCGCATGGGTGGTGGCGATAATCTGGACAGACTGAGGCCTGGCTTTGAGCAGGAGGGCTTTCGCCTCGTCGGGATTAGGGTCATCGGGAACGTGAGCGGTACTGAGTGGGCTTCCCTTGAGCAACAGGGACTTTACCACTTCCATCAGGGAAGGTAGGAAGACGCGCTGCCACTTGGGGTGAAGGTGAGCTTCGACCTCGTCGAACAAGAGCACGATGCGATTCGTTGGGGGCTCCTTTTTCAACTGGGAAACCCGGCGGTGCTCCTCCCATGCCCAAACCAGCAAATAAGCCAACGCCAGCACCCGGCGCATGCCGGCGGCGGCCTGGGTTACCGGAACGGCTCCATAAGGCATCGTGAGGGTCGGGATGTCCTTTGCGTCGTCAAGGCGGACCCGAACCCCCTCGCCGATGCGCAGGGTTTCCTCTTCGCCAGATGAAAGTGTCTCCAGGACTTTTTGAAGGAGCTGGAAAGCGCCGTTCCCCTTGAGGCGCCAGGTTTCCACGTCGCGGAGCAACCCGTTGCAGATTGATGTTTTTTGCCCTTCGGCTTCCTCCTCGAGACCTTCCCAGACCTCCTTTTTTGAAAATTGGTAGGCTGAAGGGCGCTGCGGGCCTTCGCCACCATCGCGCCAATAATTACGCGCCGGATCCCAGACGGAAAAGCCCCCATCAATACGTGCGTAAATCACGAGGCCCGGCATGGGCGGGCGGGCCTGCTGGCCTTTCCAGGTTTGATCCGAAAAGCGGTAATCCGCCTGGTTCTCGGCATTTTTTCCAGTCTTACCGATGATGGTGTATTTAATGGACGGTGGATCTTTCTTAGGGACAGTCGGGAAGGGGTAAAATGGCTTAGCATCCGCCCAGGTGCGCGTCAGGGCGTACCAACAGGCGTCCAGCAGGAAGGTTTTGCCGAGGCCGTTGTCACCGGTGACCAGGTTGAGGCGGGGGCCAAACTCCGCCTCCAAATCAGCCACCGGGCCGATTTGGTGAAGGTGCAGTTCTTTGATCATAACAAATTCCCGTTAGGATAATGTTCAGGCTAAACCATGTGCAATGGCGAAGGATTTGTTGGTTTGGCAGGCTTTCTTCACGCGGTCAGGCCAGTATTCCATGGCTTGCTGCGCCCAGTCGTAGTCGCCGGCTTCGAGTTCTTCCCACGCCTTCTCGGCGTCCTTCCACGCGGGAAGGAGTTCCCAGAGCGGAGCGGCGTTTAGCAGGACGCCGTCGTCAATGTGCGGGGTGTAGCCTCGCTCGGTAGTGCGCTTGAGGCGCTCGGCAAATTCCTGCACGTCGTCGAGCACGTCGGAGAGTTGGGAAATTTCTTTTTCCGCTGCACGACGATCGCGGGTGTCGCTGGAAAGGACTTTCGGCTTGAGGTCTTTGATTCGCCCGTTGAGCCAGTTGATTTTGACCTGGACGAACTGGTCTTTCACTCTGAACAGCGTGTCTTTGCTGAATTGCTCATGGAAGACCCAAACGGTAAATTTCTTTTTGGGCGATTGCAGCGGCCAATAGACCGGGCGCTTGCGGTGGAGTTGGTGGTGATATTTCCAGAATTGCCGGCCAATCCAGTCGCGCAACAATTCTTCGGGATCGCCGTCGCCTCCGGTGGCGGTGCGGATGGCGGCGTGGGCGGCGGCGCGGCCCAGCATGAGTTCGAGGCAGGCGAGGACGCGCTTGACGATGTCTTGCGGGTGGTCCTCGTCGGAAGCCATGATGCCGTCGGCATCAACCAGCTTGCGGATTTCGGCGACCACGTTGGCGGGAAAATCGCCGCAGCCCAACCCGCCGGGCACGCCGATTTGAAAACGACCCAGCACCGTGCCGAAGGCGTAGGAAAGCCAGTTGACTGCTACGGATTCAAGCGTAACGCCCTCATCGAAATCTTCCACGACCTCGCCCGCATCAGAGTCCGCATCCAAATCTTTTGCATCCGCAGTTTCGTCCGATAACGCAGAGGCTTGTGCTAACTCCTGCTGAATTAAGGCAAGGTCCTGGGGACTCAATGCATAAAGTTGAGATGCTTCTGCATCGACTTGCGACTCGATTGTCCGCAGCTTCTCACGTCGAATTTGGAAATCGCTTAAGCTTTTGTGAGGGGAGAAAAATTCAAACGCTTTTTCTTCCAATACATTTTCCTGCTTACTGAGAACCAATGCTTCCTTCACCTTAGACTCGAGCGCGGTAACGTCGCCGCGCGGAACTGGCAGCCGCTCGATGTCCCCAACCTGATAGCTGATCGTCGGATTTAGCATATTGAGAAACACGTGGGCCAATCCCGAATTCAGCACACCCAACAACAAGTGTATCTCTTTCGGGAATGCTGATGATCCCTTCACGTCAAAAACAAAACCTCCAGGAGAGTGGCGGGCTGCAAAACGTGAACTCGAAAGGTCGCTCCAAGTGATTCCCTCGTTAAAGTAGAACTGGTGGCCGCCCAGCCACGTTCGCCCGAGGTATGGATAGGCTTCAAGAATTGCTTGAGAGACTTGTGCGCCATCTTTCAACCAGTCGATGACATAATCTTGATTTCCATACCAACGTTGCAGCCGTCCTCCCTTCATATACGGAAACCAGCGTTTAGACGATTTGTCGGCATCGGCCCTCGACCGACAAGAACGGTCGATGTTTGAAACACCGACTTCCCACCAAAAGCGGAGAAATCGTTTGTTATCCGATGTGCGGAGTCCTGCTACGGGAGAGCAGAGGCTGCCAACATTTGGAAGCTTGGCGAAGCAGTTTCTAATTCCTGCTGTCAACCAATATACCCACGGCTTGCCCGGAATGGCGTCAAACTCCTTCTGAACATAACTAAAGACGAGCGGGTGAGTTTGCCTGCTATTCGATGAGGCGAGTGCGCTTTCAAACGCGCGGCGCTTGCAGTCGGCATCCGGTTCATTAACCAACCGAAAATAGACCCCAGCCTGATCATCGCGCCGGCTTTCGTCAGGCTCGCGTCGCAGGATGAAGGCTGCGGTTTGAAGTGTGCCGGGATTGCCAACGGCAAACAAACCACCACCGAAGTGGGCCATCGCCTCAATGGCGACCTCCTTCAGCAGCTTCACCCGCATGTTTTCGTAACTGCTGATAAACATGAACGAGTGCATGGTTAGCATCCCCAGAAGTCCAGACTCGTTCAGGAGTTCCTGGCTACGGACAACGAAGGCGGCATAGAGGTCGCCTTTGCTCTCCTTATATTCCTCGGTCATGAGCGCGGCCAACCGTTTGTTCATCTTGCGCCCGGAGAGGTAAGGCGGATTGGTTGTCACCACGTCGAAGCGTTGGCGGATGACGCGCATGAAACGCAATCCCTTGGCCGTTTCGCTCACGAAATGTCCGGGATCGTTCCCCTGCGTGCGTGACGACTGCACGAAACCATCCAGATGCCGGAGCACTTGGTCTGTGAGAATATCGAAAAACTCGTCCAGCCCTGCCTGGGTCTTGAAGCTCTCCGTTTTCAAACCGGGAAAACCGAGGGCGAATTGCTGGTCCACTTCGGCTTTCCTCCGCTCTTCCGCAATGAGCCTTTCCAAGTCTTTTTCCAGCCGGAGCAAGCTGCCAAGATTGTTGGAATCCTTGAGCCGGGCGGCGAGCGCGCGGAGGATGCGTTCGTAAATCGGATGCGTGAACTTGGCCTGCTTGATGAATTCCTCCAGCCGTCCGCCGGTGATTTCCTCCACGTTGGCGGAGGCGAGATTCTCGTCGGTAAAGGTGCACTTGGGATTGAGCGTGCGAGCGCGCAGCAGCAGCGTCAATGCGGAGAGTTGAACCGCACGCAAGTCGAGGTCAATGCCATGAAGATTGTTCGCGATGATGCTGGCGGGGATTTCCTCGGCGGTCGCCACGGAGGCTTTCGCCGGCCAACCCGGCTGGCCGGCGTGTTCGATTTCCTCACGGTACATCTCGACAAAAATGTCGAAAGCCACGAGGCCGAAGTGCATCGAACCGCAACACGGGTCTAGGAAACTGATTTCACGTGCCAGCTTGAGCGGACGCTTTTGAGTGTTTTCCACGGGCACGAGGCAGCCGAGTGAATCTTTGAGCCGGCTGTCCGGGTGCATTTCCACCCAAAGCCGCCCCAGCGTGTTTTCAACCAGGAAACGAACCACCCAGCGGATGGTAAACAGTTGAGTGACAGCAGGGATGTCTTCCGCCTCAAATTTCTTGCCCTGCTCGCGTGCGCCGGCGAACGCGGCTTGGAGTTCCTCCGCGTTGAACGCCTGGTAAATCCAGCCGATGGTTTCCTCGTTGCCCGTTTTCCACGCATCGGCCAGCTCCGCAGCATTCATGTCGGTAACGAGTTGCTTGAGCAAGGGTGGGCGCGGACAGAGCCGACTGGCAACCGTGCCGGGGTCGAACAGCACCGACACATCGCGCGCCAGTTCGCCGCATTGCCAAAGCAGGAAGCGGCGGTAGGCGATGTCGCTCGGGCCTTCGCCCATCGCATTCAATGGCAATGCGCCCTGCTGGTGGAGGGCGTAGGCTTGCTGGCCTTGCGGTGTCTTCTCGTCGGTGAGCCAGAAGATGAAGCCGTTGGATTGAGCAAGTCGGACGATGGTTTGTTTGAGGAGCTTGCGTTCTTCCATGAGGCGGAAGGCGGCAAGACGATTGAGCCAGGTGAAGGCGGTTTCGCGGATGAGTTTCCGGCGGGCGCTCTTGGCGTCGAGACCGGCAACCTTTTCATCCTCGGCAAACTGCTCAAGGCGGCTGCGGGTTTCGCGGGCTTCGTCAATGTGGGCGATGGCCGGGTAACCCTTGGGATTGGCGAACGCGCCGTCCGGAAGCCAGCCGTAGATGCCTTCGAGCTGCTGGGCGGCCTCGGCCTCCAGCGCGCCGCGGGCGGCGAGAGTGAAGGACTGAATTTGGGAAATGAGGTCGTCGGTCATGATGATTTAACCGCGGATGACGCGGATGGCGCGGAATGGGAGGCTGGATTGGGAGACATGGGACTGATGGGGCAAATGGGACAGTTGGGAATAGCCGATAGCCGATAGCAAATGGCCAATTTCAGATTGGAAAATGGAAGGGCTCATGGAATTGGTGGTGCGGTCGGTGGCGTTTGTTCCATCTCTTTATTGTGCCTTTCGATGTCCAGGTCGGACATTGAGCGGATCGTTTTGCGGGCGAGTTTCTGTTCCTCTTCCTGAGCTAGCTGCGACTCAAGCTGTTTTAGGCTCGCAACGAAAATTTCAGCGCTGGCGGAAACCACAGTCTTGGCGGTGGCGACGCGCGTGTTGGCCCAGGCGTAGGAGATGCTGCGCAATCCGTGGCCGTCCTGCTCCTCGGGCGGGTTGGCGGATTCATCCGGCCGGTCGGCGCGATGGGACACCTGATTGCGGCGAGTGATCAATTCGCCGATTTGCCGCTTGAGATCGCTGTCAGGCAATCCGCACTTTCGGGAAATCTGCTTCCAGAAATCTTTGACCGTAAGGATGGAGGCAATGCGTTCTAGTGAGGCCGCGTCGTAAAGCGTGCCTCGTTCAAAATTCTTCAGAATAATCTGCCGGAGGCGGTCGTCTGGATCTTTGTATCCCTCGATGGAAAGATAGTCGTCCAGCGTCAGGGTGAGTTTGCGGATGGACTCGTCGGCTCCACGACGGCGGGCGCGAATGATGGTAAGGACGTTCTCGCGGAGGGCATCCCAAAAGAAAGATTCGAGCGCGGTGCAGGCCACGACGACAGCCTGGCGGAGCAGGAAATTGATACCGTCAGCCACCAACAGGCTGTGCGGGATGGGCGCGGTGGCCTTCGCAACCAGAATCATCTGATCGTTGCGAGCATGGCGGAGGACTGATTCATCAGGGAGCGAGAGGCACTTGCAGACGGCGAGTCGAAGCGGTTCGGTAGCCTTCTCCTCGCGGAGGTCGCGGAACAGTTCGTGAAGTTGGAGCAGATGCTCGGCAACACCGAAGTTCTGGATGGCGAGGTCGTAGGCGCGCATTTTGAGTCAGGACTTCGGGACTTGGGGACTTGGAGACTGGGGGCGGGAGATCCCCTTGTCACCGTTTCTCATGGTCTTATTGTCTGGCCGCCCGGCTGTCCAGACTTCCGGCCGATTGGCCATGGTTACCAGTTGGGCGAGAAGAGCCTCGTAACGGTCGTCCAGTTGCTTGCTCTCTTCATCGGTCAGGTAGCCGCAGCGGCGTGCGATTTCGAGATGGGTTTGGCTTTCCGCGGCCTCGCCTTCGGCGTCGTTGAGTTTGCTGACGAACGCTGCCGCGTATCGACGCTTGCGCCACGCCTCAGAAATATTGGCGGGGACTGAGCGTGATGAGCGGCGAATCTGGTCCGCTAGCGAGAATCGTTCGTCCGAAGGGAACCGCTTAGACAGCTTGAAAATCTCCATCGCCAGGTCCATAGCTTCCTGCCACACGCGCAAGTCCTTATGCGTTCGAATTTTCATGTCTCAAAGTCTCCGTGTCTCCGTGTCTCCGCGTCTCACTGTCTGCATCATTCAAGTATCACCTTGCAGCCCTGGGCCAGAAGTTTGGCGAGTTTCTCGCGCAGGGTTTTCATGGCGGCGTCAAGCTCCTGCTCATTGCTGATTTTGCCGGAGATGTGGTCGGAGACGCGGAAGCGCTCGATCTTCTCATCCGGTTCGAGGAATTGCTGAAGGCGGCGGATAACGTCACGGGTCAGTCCTTCGACGGCCGCAAAATCGCTCTCCATTTGAGAAACTGTGGCGCGGGTATTGCGGCACACGGTGGCGCCGGGCGGGAGATCAAGCTTGTCGCCGAGACGAGATTTAAGCGGGAGGAGCAGGCCTTCCCGCTCCAGATCGGTGACATCCGCATCTTTGCAAACGGCATCCCACTCCGGGAGACCTTTGACCTGCTCGGTGGCAGCTTCGAAGGCTTTGTGGCGCTTCTCGAAGGTGCTGCGGTAGAGGACGGCGTATTCGTTGGCCAGTGGATCGGAGGACTGGCGGATTTTCTCGAGCTGTTCGAGCGCGTTTTCGGTGCCGAGCGTTTCGGCCAGGGCGGTGGCCGTATTTGCCAATTCCGGGTCGGGCGAATGGCCGGCGAGAACGGGCCACTGCTCGGTTAGGATGCGACGAGCGGTTTCGAGGGCCTGGAGGTTGGCGTCGGAAGCCAGCGCTTCCAGGGTGGCCGCTCGTTTGCGGCCTTCGAGATACGACTTGCCTTCGCCGGCAAGGGTTTTGACGCAGTCGTCCGGGGCCATTTCGAGGATACCCTCGATCCATTCGAGATGCGCGGCGACGGCATCCGCGCCCGGGACCTTGAGGGCCTTGAGGCGGGCGGCCAAGGGCAGGAGCTTCTCGCGATCGGCGGCGGCGACCTGGTGGAAAGCGTTGGCGATGTCGCCCTCCTCAATGTTTACGTCCTTGCCCGTAATCTCCTCGTAGGCCTGGGCGGCCTTGGCGAGGACCTTGAGGTCGAGGGTTTCACGGGGGGCAAAAGACGCCGCGCGGAAGGCGGGATTGTTGACGAAGGGCGGACGGCAGGCGGGATCGCTGTAGTTGCGATACTTGCGGCCCTGGTGGGTGACTTCCACCGCGCCGCCGCGGAAGAGTACGGCCAGGCCCAGCCGGATGGGGTCGCGCTCCCAGCCATAGCCGATGCCGCTGAAATGGGCTTCGAGCATCTTGCCGGTGACCTTGTTGCCGTAGGCGTGTTCCTTTTTCAGGTGGTCGAGGATTTCGCGGCAGAGGTCGGCGCCGAGGTTAGGGACGAATTTGCCGCTTTGCTTGACCACGAGACTGCGCTCAGGTTTGTCGTCGTGGAAGACCTGGGGAAGTCCATTCAGATTCGTGGATGTGAGGAGCTTTTCCGGCTCGTCGCCATTCAGCGGCAGGACACCGATGTCGAGGCGCGGGTAGAGCTGGGGCACCACGAGGTCGAATAGGTGGTGGAAGACCTCGACGAAGTATGAGCCAAGCGCGGTGGCGTCATGCTGGACGCCCTGGAAGAAGCCGGTGCCGGCTTGAACGGCTTCGAGAAGTTTTTTCCGGAGGTTCCGGTGATGGCCGTCGCGGCGGTTCTTTTCCTCGGCCAGGCAGGAGGACTCCTCGGGTGTGAGGCGCTGCTGCGAGGCGAGCCGTTCATATTCCGCCACCATTTCCCGCGAGCGATAGACCTCGACGGTGAGGGAATGAATGTCGTCGGTCTGGGTTACGACCCAGAAAACGTCGTTGCGGCGGTTGTTGCTTTCGTCGCGGGCCTCC
>Ga0194044_10000863_pt1 | contig 15228 bp, 17 predicted proteins | sample JunL4417m_MetaG_FD_155460 | JGI IMG/M metagenome (GOLD analysis project Ga0194044, IMG submission 155460) | Anoxic zone freshwater microbial communities from boreal shield lake in IISD Experimental Lakes Area, Ontario, Canada - Jun2016-L442-17m | ecosystem: Environmental > Aquatic > Freshwater...
AGTTGACACTTTTTGCCGGGATGCGCCTGGGAGCGCCGCACCCCAGTGCGGCCATGCACATATCATCACAATTGCCGCACTGGGGTGCGGCGCTCCCAGGCGCTTTTGCATTTCGGCATTAAAGTGTTAACAAGGAAATGAAGGATGCCACTATATGGAACCCCTATGAAGAATTTCGGCGAAATCATTCGCGACCTGAGAGTCGCTCAAGACCTTGGCCTACGAGAGACTGCAATCAAGGTTGGGATATCTCCTGCTTATCTCAGCCGCATCGAGCGAAACAAGGAAAGCCCGCCACGACCGGAGGTCATCAAGGTGTTGGCCAAGGTGCTGGCAGCGGACCCGGATGTGCTGTTCCGTTTGTCATCCTCAACAGATCCAGAGATTGTGAATTTCCTCCACAATCAGCCCGAGATCATGAATCTTCTGCGTTTTATCAAGAGCGCCAATTTCAGCGGCATCGAAATCAAAAGTCTCATCAAATCGGCCGAAGGCATCAAGGGCATTGACCATTGATTTCAAAACCATATTATGATGAAAAGTGTCAAGACCTCGAAATGACAACTGAATATCACTTTTTCTTTTAAACAATCTCTCCGCTTAATGATTTCTATCACGAGTACATTTTATCCCTCCGAGAGACAATCGCCACGATTGTCCGCATATCTCATGATGTCGAAAGCAGGATTCCCAGAACAAAATTCTTTTTCAAGAAAATCAAGGGGACCGAAAATAATTTGAATTATGAGAGCGATCTTGATATACCAATGAAACTTTGGGTTTTCTGGGATCACCATGCTTTTTACCCGATATCTTTTACTGTCTTTGGAAAAACCAAAGTTGTTTTAGTATGTTACGGGATGAAAAATGAGAACAGACACAATAATAAGGTTTGAAGGTATGAAAGCCCTCCGTGAAAAACTTGACATCGTTGAAGCTGAGAAATTCATAAGTCTTATCTTGAGAGAAAATTTCGATTATACAGAATGGCAGAGGGATATTTGGAATGATAAAACCGTAGATGAAATTTTTTATGCTGCAAAAACCTATAGTGAAAATCAGAGGAGATGAAAGATGGCTACGGCTGCTCTTGGACACCAATTTATTACGGATGCGGTAGGCGACCCTGTTGGGGTTATTTTACCGTTGGAGGAATTTGCATTGGTAGAGGAGACACTCAATCAACGTTTGCCAGTTTCTGGTATGGCGGACAAACTGATACAAATGGAGCAAGCTGCTAATGACGCTCTTTTTATGAACGATTTGCAAGAAACCATGAGTTCTTTTGACGGAGCAGACGCCCAGTTTTGGGAGCCAGTCCAGTGAAATACCAATGTACCCCAACGAAGACTGCATAACGAGCTAAATTCAACCATATTTTGGAACGAAGACCATGAATACTCCAGCAAGTTTAACGCTCAAGAATCAAATTGAAACCCTGCGTCAAGCCCTTCACCGTCACAATACCCTGTATCATGCGCATGACAATCCCGAAATATCGGATGCTGAATATGATCTCCTGATGCAGGAACTGATAGCGCTTGAAAATGCACATCCCGACCTGCAAAGTCCGGATTCGCCCACGGCTCGCGTTGGAGCGCCGCCGCTTGCCATGTTTGAAACCGCTTCGCGCGCCCTTCCAATGCTAAGCCTGGATAATGCATTTGCCCTGCAGGATATTATTGATTTTGACAACCGGGTTAAAAAAGCACTTCAAGTTCAGGATGAGGTTCTTTATACCGCAGAGCCAAAACTGGATGGCGTTGCAGTCGAGTTGGTCTATGAAGACGGTAAACTGGTCATGGCATCCACCCGTGGGGACGGAATAACCGGAGAAGTGATTACCGCCAATGTTAGAACCATCCGCTCGGTTCCGCTTCAAATTCAGCTACAGACTGGCGCAGTCGAAAGTCGGCTGGAGGTCCGGGGAGAGATCATCATGGACCGCAAGGGTTTTGAGAAAATGAATCAAAGCCGCGAGGAAAAAAACCTTCCGGTTTTCGCCAATCCCAGAAATGCGGCTGCCGGATCACTTCGACAACTGGATTCTTCAATCACAGCCACCAGGCCTCTGGATATTTTCATTTATGGTACGGGACTGGCCCCGGACATGAACAGCGATTCCCACTGGGATGTCCTTAAGCAGTTGAAGTCCATGGGATTTAGGGTAAACCCCCTGATTCGTCCCTGCCTGACGCTGGAGAAGGTTCTGGAATGCTACCGTGAACTGGAAGAAAGCCGATCTGGCCTTCCCTATGATATTGACGGCCTGGTGATCAAAGTCGATAGCCTTCGGTATCAGGGAATGCTTGGCGAAAAAGCCAGAAGCCCACGGTGGGCCATTGCCTGGAAGTTTCAGGCCGTTCAGGGAACAACGCGAATTCAGGCTATTGAAATTCAGGTGGGCCGGACTGGTGTTCTGACCCCGGTTGCCCATCTGGAACCAGTCAGAATCGGCGGAGTCTTGGTAAGTCGGGCCACGCTTCACAATGAAGAAGAGATTCAGCGAAAAGATATTCGCATCGGCGATACGGTTTTTGTGGAAAGAGCAGGAGATGTGATTCCCAAAGTCGTCAAGGTCGTCACCGAAAAACGGTCTGGAAATGAACTTCCGTTTCAGATGCCGGCAACCTGTCCCGCCTGCGGTTCGCAAGCCATAAGATCATCACTGGAAAAATCTGACAGGCTTGAATCCGCACTTCGGTGTTTCAATGCCCGATGCCCGGCGCAACTCAAGGAAAACATCATTCATTTTGCTTCCAAACGCGCTTTTGATATTGATGGTCTGGGTGAGAAGCTGGCTGGACAACTGGTGGATGCGGGTTTGTTAACCTCTTATGCGGATATTTTTCAACTGACCATTGAAAAACTTCTAAAATTAAACCGTATGGGACAAAAGTCCGCTGAAAACCTGATCTCCGCCATTGACCGGAGTAAAAAAATACAGTTGAGTCGTTTTTTATACAGCCTGGGAATCCGGCATGTAGGAGAGAATATCGCCGATATTCTTGCCAGAAAGTGGGGAAGCCTGGATGCTGTGATGCAGCAAACTCCGGAGTCTCTGGCGGCGGTTGAAGGCATTGGCAAGACTATTGCGGAGAGCGCACATGGTTTCTTCAGTGACCCGGCTAACAGGGAAATCCTTGATGGAATCCTGAAGAGCGGTGTTGAAATTCTGTCTCCGACCCCAATCGCCGGAAAAACACTTGAAGGCAAGTCCTTTGTTCTTACTGGAACCCTTCCCAATCTGACCCGAAGTCAGGCCAAGGCTTTGATTGAGGCATCCGGAGGAAAAGTCGGCAACGCTGTCAGCCGAAACACCAGTTATCTAATTGCCGGAGAAGCCGCTGGTTCCAAGCTGGAAGCGGCCCGAAAGATTGGTGTCGAGATCATTGATGAAGCCGCCCTGATGCAGCTTGTTGCAGGAACAACAATTTAAACTTCTTTTCGAGCAGGCCATTTAAGCAGGCTTGAGTTATTTAGAAAATTGATTTCACCGCAGGCTTGAGCTTACAGGGAATGCACCTGAGCATTCCTGCGGCGAATGATCTCAACAAAGAATACTACGGTTTTATATTCCTTCCTTGAGCTTTTTCCCGGGACGGAACTTAACCACATTGCTCTTTTTGATTTTGATGGCCTCACCGGTTCGAGGATTGCGGCCTTTTCGGGCTTTGCGTACGGTTTTCAAAAATGTTCCAAAACCTACCAGCGTTACCTTACCATCTTTTTTGTCTTTAAGCGCCTTGCCGATCCCATCAATGAAGGAATTAAGCGCTGCGCCAGCGGCTACCTTGGTAATTCCTGCGTCCTGAGCCATCATGTCAACCAAATCTGATTTTGTCATAGCTTCCTGATCCCCCATTTTAGATTGTTTGTAGTGCCTGAACCAGATTATTTGTAATGTTTACAAAACACTGCAAGTGATGTCAACAGAAAATCATTGTTTATCAACAGTTAATGACTTCATAACGTTCAAAAAGATCGTTATTTCTATAAAAATTCTCTAATTCAGGGACATCACCTTAAAATAAGGCATTCACAAATTCTTCGGGATCAAACAACTGAAGGTCCTCAATGTTTTCTCCGATCCCGATATATTTCAATGGAAGTTTCAGATCATGACAGATACTGACCACGATTCCACCTTTTGCGGTTCCGTCCAGCTTGGTCAGCGCCAGCGCAGTCACCCCAATGGATTCATTAAACAAGCGTGCTTGTGAAATTGCATTCTGACCGGTTGTTGCATCCAGGATCAAAAGCGTTTCATGTGGTGCATTCGGGATTTTTTTGGAAACAGATCTTCTGATTTTTTTCAGTTCCTCCATCAGGTTGACGCGTGTATGCAGCCTTCCTGCTGTGTCAACGATAACCACATCCATATCTCGTGCTATCGCAGCCTCAACGCCATCAAAGGCGACAGCCGCAGGGTCAGCATTGGGTTTATGCCTGACGATTTCAGCGCCGGACCGCTGCGCCCATATAGTCAATTGTTCAACAGCCGCCGCCCTGAAAGTATCCGCAGCAGCAATCAATACTTTTTTCCCGTCATTAGCGAACTGTGCCGCCAGTTTTCCTATGGTAGTGGTTTTTCCAACGCCGTTGACCCCAACAACCATGATGACAAGGGGCCTGGAAACCGTATCCGGAACAGCGATCTGGACATTCAATAATTCCAGGATTTCCTGCTTGAGTGCTTTTTTGAATCCGTCTGAATCCAGTTTCTCAGATGAAAACTTTACAGATATGCGCTGAAGCAAATCTGTTGCAGTTTTGACCCCGATATCTGCGGTAATCAGAATCTCCTCCAATTCTTCCAGCAGTTCATCATCTATCTGACGCTTTCCGACAAAAAGTTTGTCAATGTCCGTGGTAAGAACCTGCCGGGTTTTCGCAAGACCATCCTTGAGTTTCTGAAACAGACCACGAGGGGGCAGTGCGGCAGTTGGCGATGGAGCAGTTTTATCCTTTTCCAGCACAATAGAATCTTCAGTATTCTTCTTTTTCTTGAACCAGTTTGATGCCATTGAAAATCCTCATATAGGGGTCAGCATGTAGGGAAGCGTATAGGGGTCAGTGTAAGATTTGACTGAGAAACAGTTTGGTCCGGTCATTTTGAGGATTTTCAAAAAATGCATCAGGGGTGTTGGATTCCACTATCTGGCCAAAATCCATGAATAGTACCCGATGCGCTACGCTTTTAGCAAAACCCATTTCATGTGACACCACTATCATGGTCATTCCTTCCTGAGCCAAGCTGATCATAACATCCAGAACTTCCTTGACCATTTCCGGGTCCAGGGCGGATGTAGGTTCATCAAACAGCATTACATTGGGTTTCATGCAAAGACTTCTGGCAATGGCCACGCGCTGCTGCTGACCTCCGGAAAGCTGTCCCGGAAATTTTCTGGCCTGTTCTGCGATATGGACTTTTTCCAGATAATACATAGCCGTCTTTTCTGCTTCAATTCTGGATTCTTTTCGCACCCATATAGGCCCCAATGTCAGGTTTTCCAGAATGGTCAGGTGAGGAAACAAATTGAAATGCTGAAATACCATACCTACTTCAGTCCGTATCTTTTCAATATTTTTAATATTGCTGGTCAGTTCAGTGCCATCAACAATAATTTTTCCCCGCTGATGCTCTTCCAGTCGATTTATGCAGCGAATCAGCGTGGATTTGCCTGAACCTGACGGACCGCAGATCACGATCCGTTCTCCCTTTCGTATGGTCAGATTTATGCCGCGCAGAACATGAAAGTCGCCATACCATTTGTGCATATCAATGATTTCTATGATATCACCGGATTCAGGGCGATTCGTAGATGTTGCGGGAGTTGTATTCATGAATGCTCCGTATTTGACAAAATTAAATCCTGGTGCTGTCGGCTATCAGCGTCCGCCGCATGCGAGTTAACGAAAGCTTTTACAGTGATGTCCCCAGCTCTTTTTCCAGCTTTCTGCTGTAATTGGACATGGTGTAACAGCATACAAAATAAATGCAGGCCAGGAAAAAAAAAGCTTCCGTGGAAAATCCCATCCAGCTCGGATTGGCCAATGTCGTCTGTGTTGTTTTTAGAATATCATACAAACCGATGATCACCACAAGTGATGTATCCTTGAACGCAGAAATCAGGATGCTGACAGACGGGGGAATAACTATTTTAAGGGCCTGCGGAAGAATGATCAATCGCATGGTCTGGACGTAGTTTAGCCCCAAGGATTCTGCAGCCTCATACTGACCTCTGGCGATTCCCTGAAGGCCGCCGCGAACCACTTCGGCGATGTAGGCCGCTGTAAATATGATAATGGCGACCTGAGCCCGTAAAATCTTGTTGATGGTGATGCCTTCAGGTAAAAACAGCGGAAAAATAACAGCGGACATAAAGAGCAGGCTGACCAGTGGAACGCCCCGGATCATTTCGATATAAATAATACTGAGGGTTTTTATTGCAGGCATTTTGGATCTTCTGCCCAGGGCCAGCAACACTCCAAGCGGATAGGCTGCTGTCAGTCCGAAAACAGCCAGAAGAAAGGTCAGAGGCAACCCGCCCCACTGCGTACTCTCAACCGGAACAAGCCCCAGCACTCCCCCCTTCATCAGAATTGCCATACTGGAAAGACCTGCAATCCAGGCATACAGAAGAAACGGTTTCCATAACTTGCGATTGCGGCTGATCAGCAGCAAACTAATCAGCAGAATCATGGCCAAAAGGGGGCGCCACTGCATCTCATGAGGGAAAAACCCGAACAGGATAAAGCGATAATTTGCCGAAACGACAGACCAGCAAGCGCCGTTTACGGATCGGCATTCCACGGAAGTAGCTGTCCACAGGCTGTCTATAAAAATCCACTGTATCAGAGGCGGAAGAATTTTCCACAGGAAAAAAAGGGTAAGAATGGTCAGCACCGAATTAAATACGCCGTTAAACAGATTCGATTTGATCCATCCGATAACCCCAATGCTGGTTAAAGGGGGCTTGATGTTGTCTATCGGGATATTCGAAGATATGGGTGAATGCCGCATGGTGGAAATCTTTATATAAAATGAGTAAGGAGTTCGAATTTGGGTTCGAATTCAGCATCAGGATATTCGAATATTTTAAAACAGATGACCTGCCAGATCTGACGGATTGTTGTCAGTGAAAAAATCATCTTTCGATCAGTGCGATTTTTTTATTGTACCAGTTCATAAATGCCGATGTAACAAGGCTGAAAATAAGATAAACCGCCATGATCAGGGCAACGCCCTCAATGGCCTGTCCGGTTTGATTAATGGTGGTGTTGGCGACTGAAACAAAATCCGGAAATCCAATGGCGACAGCCAGAGAGCTGTTTTTGGTGAGATTAAGCATCTGGCTGGTCAAAGGCGGAACGATGATACGAAGCGACTGGGGAAGGATGACAAGATTCAGGGTTTGCCAGGGTTTTAGTCCCAGTGACATGGCTGCCTCGGTTTGACCTTTGCTGACCGCCTGAATTCCGGCCCGAACGATTTCAGCAACAAATGCAGCGGTATAAAGCACCAGTCCAAGAAGAAGCGCGGTAAACTCCGGGCTGACATTTACTCCACCTGTAAAATTGAAACCGGAAAGCCGTGGCATATCCATGGCGGTCGGAGCCCCGAAAACCAGCCAGATAATCAGGGGAAATCCCAGTAAAATAGCGGCTCCAGTACTGAACACAGGAAAAGCCAGACCAGTCCGATCCTGCCTTTTCCTTGCCCATTTACGAAGAAAAAATACACCCACGCATCCAATCAGAAAGGCAATGGTGATCCATCTGAATGCTGGGTGGGGCTCTGGTATGCCAAAGGCCAGTCCCCTGTTACAGAGAAACATGCCTGGAAGCGGTTCCAGAGCATTCCGGGGAGAGGGGAGCGAATCGTAAAAAACAGCATACCAAAAGATCAGTTGAAGCAGAATGGGGATATCCTGGAAAAATTCAATGTATGCGGCGGCCAGTCGCGAAACCAGCCAATTTGATGACAGTCTGGCAACGCCCATGAATGTTCCCAGCAGGGTCGTCAGAACAATTCCCACAAAGGCAACTTTAATGGTATTAAGGATGCCAACGAGCAGGGCTCTGGCATAATTGTTGGCCGCTGAATAGTGGATTAGCGACTCTCCAATCTCAAACGAGGCTTCTCTTTCCAGAAAATGAAAACCGGTTGCAATGGACTGCCGGCGAAGATTTGTCACGGTATTGGAAAAAAGATAATAGCCGATGAGGCCGACCACAACAAGGGTTGCCGCTTGATACACAATAGCTCTCTTGGCAGGGTCATGCCAGAAAGGGATAGAATTTCCAGATTCTTTTGTTGATGTCAAGGAGTTGTCCAAGTGGTTAAAAAAAGTAGTCAGTCGTCAGTCAATAAAAATTTCCTGAATTGTGGTCGTCCTGCAATGAGCAGGCAAGGTGTCTGCGCTTCCAGTTTCTTTTTCCGGAAAAAACTCCATACAATATTTTTCTGTATGTGCAGGGATGTCGCCCTGCACATACGGATGACGGTAAGGTTTTGTCGCCTATTTGAACGGTGGTGAATACATCAACCCACCGTTAATCCAAAGAGCATTCAAACCGCGTTCCAGAGCCAATGGTGTTTTTGGGCCGACATTGCGTTCAAACATCTCTGCATAATTGCCAACCTGTTTGACGATATTATAGGCAAAATTTTCTTCCAGCCCCAGGGCTTTTCCATTTCCAGGAACAACTCCCAAAAACCTCTGGATAGAAGGATTTGTGCTTTTGAGCATTTCATCCACATTCTTTGAAGTAATACCCAGTTCCTCGGCTTCAATCATGGCCAGAATGGCGTAATTGACAACATCCTTCCACTGGTTGTCTCCATGACGAACAGCAGGAGCCAGAGGCTCTTTGGAAATGATTTCTGGTAAAATGATATAATCCGCCGGATTTGGCGCTACGGACCTGGCGCCAGCCAGTTGTGAAGCATCGGATGTAAGACAGTCGCAACGACCGGCAAAGAAAGCCTTATTCAGTTCGGCGTTGTTTTCAATGACAACGGGTTTCATTTTCATGTTTTTGGATCGGAAATAATCTGCTACATTCTGTTCGGTTGTTGTTCCGGGAAGAACGCAGACCGTTGCACCATCAAGCTCTTTGGCGCTTTTGATGTTCATCTTTTTAGGAACCAGAAAGCCCTGACCATCATAATAATTGACCTGGGCGAAATCAAGTCCCAGGGAGGTGTCGCGGCTTAGCGTCATGGTGGCGTTGCGGCACAGAACATCCACTTCACCGGATTGAAGCGCGGTAAAGCGCTGAACAGCGGTAAGAGGAACAAACTTGATTTTTTTGATGTCTCCCAGTACTGCCGCGGCGACGGCTCGTCCGGTATCCACGTCCAGCCCTTTCCATTCCCCTTTTTCATCAGGAATGCCAAATCCTGCCAACTGGCCGTTGACACCAACCTGGACAAAACCCTTGGCCTTGACATCATCCAGCGTGCCCGCATTTACAATGCCTGCGCCAAGAATCATGACAGCGACGGATACCCATACCCAAATCTTTTGTAATCTCATCTTGTTCTCCTTATTGATATTGTGAATATGAATCTGCTTCAGTAATTTGAAGCACCTAAACTGCTCAATTTGATACCATATATGCTTTGATAATGGCAAGAGAAAAGAGGGAATCGCCTTGGGATGGTGAGATAAACATGATTCCACCGGATTTTGTGGTTAGCATCTGAGAGCCCAAAACCGCGCAGGATAGGCTGAAAACAGCGTCCAGCACCAAGCAAAAAGCCTAAAATCAGCTAATTATCTAGATCAACGCCATTTCTTCTTAAAACCGATAATGCTGACAGAAGAATATATAGAGTTGTTGCGGTAGAGCAAGTTAGAGATGGGAGAAGCAGCCCGGAAAATACATAAGGAGAGTAAATAAAAAAATGGTAAATAACACTATCGTTATCACCAGGTTAGGGATTTACGTTTTAGACACTAATATCTTCTGTTATCATTCCGCTTGGCACGGGAAACATGCCTTTCCAAACGGTCTAATTCCTTCTCAAGACGCTCTCTCTCATGGTAAGTGAGTCTTCCGTCTGCTTTCATCCGCGCCTCATCATCGCGTATACTGTTCAGTTGATTCTTCAGACTATGGGCTTCTTCTCTTGTCAGAGAGCCAGAACGAATCCCTCTATCAATCCGATCATGCGCATCCATAACCCTTTGGTGTATCCCTTGTCCTTCTGCATAACAAAACGTCGTGAAACCTAAAACAAGAATAGCAAATAACACGAATAATCGCTTGTCTTTCATTGGATACCCTTTCGATAACAAATCGCCAAATAACCCATCTTCACCACAGATATTCCGCCGTTTCCCACACTCTGAGGACTCGGGAAACAGCGGAAAGTGCAGATTGCATCTGTTCGAACTATTATTATGGTGCCGAAGGCCGGATTTGAACCGGCACGCGTGTAACGCGCTACCCCCTCAAGATAGTGTGTCTACCAATTCCACCACTTCGGCATGGAATAAGACTGTTTCAGCGAGGATAAAAAATATCGGGAGCGAAAACAGCCTTGAGGCAATCATTTTTTTGGAGCACTTTCCGGTTGCTGCTGAGAAGGCTCCGTTGTTTTTGGCGTATTCTGTGCTTCGTCTGGTTTGGTTTCCGAGGTCGCAGGAGCGGACACCGGAGCCGGCGTACTTGGCATGATGGATTTACCAGTTTGGTTGCTGGACATGTATGCTAATGCGAGCGATGTAATCATGAAAACGACTGCGGCTACAGTTGTCGCTTTGCTTAAAAACGTTGAAGCGCCTGTGCTGCCAAAAAGGGACTGGCTGGATCCGCCACCGAAAGCCGCGCCCATATCACCACCCTTGCCAGTCTGGAGCAGAACGATCATGATAAGCGCAATACATACAATAACATGAAGAAAAATCAATAAAACGGACATGAGCTACCGTATTTTTGGGGTTAATTATGAAAATTGATGATACTGTTGAATACTTTCGCTGTAAGACTGGCGCCACCGACCAGCGCACCGTCAACATCCGGCATATTCATGATTTCCTTAACGTTATCAGGTTTAACGCTGCCACCATACAAAATTTTTACTGTTTTGGCAAGCAGATTATCGAAACGTTTTTCAACCAGCGATCTCAGAAATGCATGAACCTCCTGAACCTGATCTGTGGTTGCGGTTTTGCCCGTACCAATCGCCCACACAGGCTCATAGGCAATGATGAGAACACCGGTTAGCGCTTCAGACGAAAAACCTTCTAAACCCTTTGTGACCTGTTTGTCAAGAACAGAAAATGTTTCCTTGGCTTCCCGCTGTGTTTCGGTTTCTCCCACGCAAAAAACAGGAATCAGTTTATGCTCAAGCGCCGCCCGGATTTTGGCATTTACCAATTCATCGGTATCTCCAAAATACTGCCGTCGTTCAGAATGTCCAATGATCGCATATTGGCAGCCGATATCTGAAAGCATTACCGGCGATATTTCGCCGGTATAAGCGCCTTCATTTTTCCAGAAAAGATTCTGCGCGCCCAGAGCAACGGATGTGCCTTTGACGACTTCGGCAACCGATGCCAGCGCTGTGAACGGAGGGGCGATCATCACATCAACATTCACTGCGGCTGTAAACAGAACCAGTTCCCTGGCGGTTTCAACAGCCTCGCGCACGGTCTTGTACATTTTCCAGTTGCCTGCAATAAGAGGCTTGCGAAGAGTCGGATTCATCAGAGTTGAGCTCCTATCATGGCGGCAAGGTCAACCATTCGAGTGGAATATCCGGTTTCATTGTCATACCAGGACATGACTTTTACCATGTCTTGAACAACAAATGTCGAGATTGCGTCCACGATGGATGAATAGGCAGATCCATTGAAATCGGAGGATACCAGCGGAAGATCGCAATAAGACAGAATTCCGGAAAGAGATCCCTGGGCAGCTTCTTTAAGCGCCCCATTGACATCTGCTACGGTGATGCCTGATTTTTCGATGGTTGCGACAAAATCCACGATGGAGACGTTGGGGGTTGGAACCCGAATGGCAAGGCCATTCAATTTGCCGGCCAATTCCGGCAGCACCAGAGAAACAGCCTTGGCGGCGCCTGTAGTGGTGGGAATCATGGACAGAGCTGCGGCTCTGGCTCTTCGCAGATCTTTGTGAGGGAAATCAAGCAGACGCTGATCACCGGTATAAGAATGGATGGTTGTCATCAAGCCGCAGCGGATGCCGAAGCTTTCCAGCAGCACTTTGGCTACCGGAGCCAGGCAGTTGGTTGTACAAGAAGCATTTGAAATAATATGGTGTTTACGGGGATCGTAACTGTTGCCGTTAACGCCAAGAACAATGGTGATGTCCGGATTTTTCGCAGGTGCGGAAATGATGACTTTTTTCGCCCCGGCTGCAAGGTGTTTGGACGTACTTTCCTTGTCCGTAAAAAGTCCTGTGCATTCTGCTACAATATCAACACCCAGGTCCTTCCATTCCAGTTTGGCAGGGTCTTTGATGCTGGTAACGGCAACTGTCTTTCCACCGACTTCAATAGCTCCGTCTTTGCCGGTAACCGCCACTGGCAGCTTGCCATGAACCGAGTCATAAGCCAGGAGATGCGCCATGGTTGCGGCATCGGTAAGATCATTGATGGCCACAACTTCAACATCGGAACGGTTCATCGCCGCTCTGAAAACCAGTCTTCCAATTCGTCCAAAACCATTTATCCCTATCTTGATGCTCATAAAAAACCCCCTTTAAAAGATTGTCAGAATATAAATTTTCATTATGCAACCAAACATTGGCCGTTGACCAGCCGACACAAGAGCGTTAACGGTTAACATTGTATTTTTACGATGATTCCCCCCGCTTGTTTCCTTTCAATATACTGCTTGCCAGTGAAATACTCTTTTTCCCCGAGGCTTCAAGGGTAACCGCCAGTTTGCTGAGTTCAGTGTCTTTTCGGAGGTGAATCGCCTTGATCAACACAGGCAAATTAACACCAGAAAGCACTTCGATACGTCCTTCTTCCAGAAAGGAATAGCTGATATTGGATGGTGTTCCACCAAACATATCCGTAAGAATCAGAACGCCAACTTTCTGGTCCACTTTTTTAATACCGGCGGCAATTTTTGCGCGAAGTTTTTCAGCCTCTTCGTTTAAATCAATGGAAATGGACTCCAGTTGTTCCGGTCGGCTGCCAAGGATAAATACTGCAGCTTCGATTAAGGCATCGCCAAGGCGGCAATGGGTTACAATAACAATCCCTATCATGCACACTCCTGTCTAAAGGCCATAATGGACCCGAGAAACCGGTAACTTTTGGGGTTATCCAAGGGGTCCAGTGGACGGATGATGGATAAATGTTCCGCTAAAAGAAGATGCAGAACTTATGATATTATTAAACTTTCCATTTATGTCAGTGAAATATCCCTGTGATGAATCTCAATGTGTTTCGACGGATACTGAGTTCCCAAGTGCTGAGCAATGGCTTCGGCTACGGCCACAGATCGGTGTCTTCCTCCCGTACATCCCACCGCCAGGGTCAGGTATGCCTTGCCTTCATTTTCATACAAGGGGATAAGATATATCAGCAGATCAAGATACCGTCTCATAAATTCCTGACATTCAACATTGTCCAGGATATATGATTTAACGCTGTGTGAAGTTCCATCCAGAGGTTTCAACTCCGGCACGAAAAAAGGGTTGGAAATAAATCGCACATCCATGACCAGATCTGCATCCTTGGGTATGCCAAATTTAAAGCCAAAAGACAACACCGTAATATGGATGGAAGACAAAACCCCGCTTTTCCGGGCAATATTCTGAATCATGGATTTGAGCTCATGAACATTGCAGTAAGAGGTGTTGATAATCAGATCCGCAGCGGTTCGCAGATCCTTCAATTGCTCTTTCTCCATTCTTATACTGTCTGTCAGGTTTTTTTCGCGTGAAAGCGGGTGATGTCTCCTTGTCTGGCTGTATCGATGAATCAGGATGTCTTCATCGGCCTCAAGAAAAAGAATCTTGAACGCATAGCCCTGGAATCTCAGGGATTCTAATATTTCAGCGTGACTGACCAGAAAGCCTTTTTCGCGAACATCCATGACAAAGGCCAAGCCGGCCATCTTGAAATCACGTTCGATTGGAAGTTCCAGAAATTTTGGCAGGAGGGCGACCGGCATGTTGTCAACACAGTAGTATCCTGCGTCTTCGAGAGCTGCGATGGCAGTGCTTTTTCCAGAGCCTGAATACCCGGTGATGATGATAATATTATACGTTTTCACAAGTGGCTTTTTTAGAAATCTTCATCTTCCGCCTGAATAATGGAAATAATGTCGTCAGCGGTTTGCGCCCGAAGAAGTTTTTCTTTGAATAGTTCATTTTTTAGCATTCTGGCAATTCTTGCCAGCGCTTTCAGATGGAGACCCTGTGAATTTTCAGGCGTTATCAGCATGAAAAACAAATGGGCTGGCCGACCATCCAGCGTATCATAGTCAACGCCTTTTCTGCTTAATCCAAAACCCATTACCAGGCCGTCTATGGATTTGAGTTTCCCATGAGGAATACCAATCCCCATTCCGATGCCAGTGCTTCCCAAACGTTCTCGCTCCATCAGAACATGAACCAGCTCCGGGCAGCCCATGCCGATAATCCGGGCAACCGGAGCGGCCAGCTCTTCAATAAGCCCCTTTTTATCACGGGAGCTTAAATTGGTGAGAATTGCATCTCGATGTAACACTTCTAGAATTTTCATGGTCCCGTGGATTCCGTGAAAAACGGCCGGTTGGGATTGAAAAACCGCTATAAACAGACAACCGACCGAATCTGGATTAATTGCTGGGCTGGATTAGCCCGTAGTCCCCATCCTTGCGCCGATACAGGACATTAACACGTTCAGACCTGGCATTTGTGAATACAAAAAAATGATCTTCCAGAAGATCCATCTGCATAATGGCTTCTTCTATGTCCATGGGTTTATACTCGATATTTTCCACTATCACTTGGCCACGTTCTTCGGCGTCAACAGGGAGCGTATCCTCCTCGTCAGAAAGTTTCACCTTGGCCTTGGCAGTTCTTCTTTCCCGGGTCTTATCCTTATTCTTTTTGATCTGTTTTTCAAGTTTGTCCAAGACCATGTCAATGGCGGAATACATGTCAACGGTTTCTTCCTTGCCATAGATATTGAGTCTGTCGCCAACAATATTGATTTCCGCAATGTGTCTGAATTTTTCAACAGACAAC
>Ga0194044_10000864_pt1 | contig 15209 bp, 15 predicted proteins | sample JunL4417m_MetaG_FD_155460 | JGI IMG/M metagenome (GOLD analysis project Ga0194044, IMG submission 155460) | Anoxic zone freshwater microbial communities from boreal shield lake in IISD Experimental Lakes Area, Ontario, Canada - Jun2016-L442-17m | ecosystem: Environmental > Aquatic > Freshwater...
ACAATAATATGAGTTATCTACAGGTAGCTGTATTTTAGGGTTGGTTTTGTTGAAATTGAAGTTTGGCCTTAAATAGGTTAAAATATCCCTATATGATTTTCTTTATTTACGGCACAGACGCTTTTAGCGCCAAAGCCAAAGCTCAAGAACTTACTGATCAATTTATCAAAAAACGTGATAAATCCGGTTTTAATGTGGTCAAACTTGACGGCAAAGTTATTGATTTTGATCAGTTTAGGCAAGAAGCACTGACCGTGCCTTTTTTAGGTGAGAGCAAATTAATAGTGGTGGAAAATTCTTCTCGCAATAAATTTATTATCAAAGACTTGGCCCAGTTTTTAGAAGAGCGAGGTGACCAATTGGAAAACAGTTTAATTTTTATTGAAATTTTTGAAACTAAAAAAGAAGAACCAAAAAATGCGCTGTATAGATTACTGTCAAAACAAAAATATAAATTTTCCATTGATTTGCCTAGCGCATGGCAAGCGGAAAAATGGCTGAGTGATTATTTTAAAAATAAAAACGCTATTATTGGCGCGCCAGCTATTAAAGAAATGACGGTTTTGGTTGGCAGTGATTTGAGTCAATTGCAACAAGAAGCTGATAAATTAATTTCGTATAAAAAAGGCGAGGAAATAAAAGTTGTTGATGTGAAGGAATTGGTAAAAGCTAAATTTGAAGATGATGTTTTTAAAATGGTGGATGCGATTGTCGCCAAAAATAAATTGCTGGCTTTAAAACTCATTTCCGACAAACTAAAAAGTGGTGAAGCGCCACTAGCTATCTTGGCCATGGTGGCTCGGCAGTTTAAAATTATTTTAAAAATAAAAAGCGGAGTTAAAAATTCCGTTGGCTCAGAAGATAGTGGATTGCGTGAGCATCCGTTTGTGATTAGTAAGGCCACTGAGCAAGCTAAGAAATTTTCTATTGATGAATTGGTCGCTATTAATCAAAAAATAATTGAAATTGAAAGCGGACTCAAATCTGGCGTTAAGAATCCGGAGCTGATGTTTGATATGTTGGTGATGGAAATTTAGTTTATTAAAATAAAAAGCCGTCTGAAAGTTAATTCAGACGGCTTTTATTGTGAAATATTTTATGGAGTAAATTGAATATTGATTGTGGAGTCAGTAGAGCTTGATAAACTGGTTACACCCACCAAGCAGACAGCTTGCCATGGTTTGTAAACCGAAGAGAAAGTATTTTTTTTGACATCTCCGCTAGCATAAGTGACAGTATAATCAAAAGCAGTGCTAACGCCTTTGTGTGATTTTTCCGTGCATTTTTGTTCGCCAGGCTTGAGGTCTGTGGTCTCAACATATTTAGTGGGCGCAGGATCAACCCAATTCCAAATCCGCGGTTTAGTACGGGTGGCCATGCGTCCATCTGGCGTGCCCCAAAAATCAAAATATAAATTATCGCCTTCTATGCGCTTTTGAATGAGAATATAATTTCCAGTGTCATTGATAAAACGCACATCTGGTTTGGGAATATAAATGGTGGCATCTGTGCCCGGCAAACCATTTTCCAGATAGTAGCTGACGCTATAAGAATGATTGCGTCTCTCGGTGATGGGCAGTCCGCTGGCCATGGCTGCGCGAAAAATAGTGGTGGCAATTTGGCAAAGTCCACCGCCGAATTCTGGCGTGGTTTTATTGTCCTTGATGACCATTTCAGTCAAATAGCCTGTTGTGCCATCAACCGCTCCCAGTGAGCCGGTGAGAGAAAATTCTTCATTAGGTTTGATGATAACACCATGCAGTTTGCTGGCTCCAGTCGCAATATTATGACGGCGATTGGCTGGACTGCCGGAAAAATTTGATTTGCCTGTGCCAATAATCTCCTTGATGCCGAGATTGTTTATTTCCGCCATGGTGATTTTGGGATCAATCTTATCAGCAAAAATTTCCCAACGACTGTTATTATTGATTAAATTTTGATTAGCCTCCGCATAAGTTTTTTTGAGGTTTATTTTTAGGCCATCGCCTTGTGGCACAACACTGACTAATTGGCCATTTTGAAATTCTACTCTGGCATCAGAAGCATCTATTTCTATGTCCTTGGCCACATTTTTGGTCAGCCATTCTTCAAAAGTTTCTTGAACAAGTCCTATGTTGATGCCAGCGTCTGTTTTTTGGAATTCCAACATTGAGGATAATGTTTTGTTGTCCATGACCCATTGTTTATTGGCATAAAATAAAACAGTTGAACTGTTAGCTAAAAGATTATTCACTAAAAATAATTTTTGTTCGGCTTCTGCCTTGGTGATTACCGACAAAGAAACTGAAGCTTTTGCTTCTATGGGATTATTTTTTAAACTGGTCAAATTATTTTTTAAATCTGTTATTATTTGGTCATAGTTAAAGCTAATGCCATTTTGTTCGGGTAAAATGTCTATCTGGTATTTTTTGCCAGACCAAGTTGTTTTTATTTTGGCATCCTGTGCCGGTTTTCCTATTTTTAGCAGTTGTTGATCTATTAAAATTTTTAGAGTGGCTTCATCCAAAGAAAAATCAGCTTTAAATTGTTGCGGATTAATAAACATTTGGGCTTGGGTCAATAAATTTTTCCACCAAATGTCATTACGGCCATAGGCAAAGGCGTCATGTATTGTTTTGTGATTATCAAAAGTTAGAAGATTGCGCGATAAGTCTGGGTCGGATAGGGAGCTAATTAGAGGATTAATACTTAATGGCGTCCCATCGTCTTTTTGATAGGATAATTGCAAACCGTTTTTACTGATTTGTTCGGTTGTTTGATCAATGGTAGTTAAGGCTTGAGTGATATTGAGTCCTTCCAGGTTAATATCGCCAATATGGCTACCCGGAAAAAATTCTTTTTGATATTTTATTTCAAAGGTAATAATAGCCAATGCCAAAAGCAAAGCAATTAAAAAAAAGGCGACCAGAATTGTCGCCAGTAGCCATCGTTTGCTATTTTTTTTGTTCTCTTTTTCAGTGCTTGGCAGGCCCAGTATTTTTTTTATTGGTTGCGAGATGGAATTAGTTTTCATTGTCGGAGCGTAAAATTTCATTAAGGATTTCTTTGGCGCTCTCGCCATTATTTTGGTTTGATGCTTGCCCTATATTTAATTCTAGCTTGACGGCCATGCCTTCTGTTGCTTCCATGGGCAAAAATTCTAGTGGCCACATAATTGTTTGGCCATCAGTGGTTTTAATGATAGCTCCGTTATCAAGCAGTTGATCTATTGTTGCTGTTAAGCTGTTTGCGTGTTCCATATTTTAGGTATCTAATGGTCTGACACGAATGGAAGTTGTTTTGTATTTTTTGGGGAGCTTGATGGTGAGCACACCATTTTTTAAAGTAGCATTGACTTTTTGCTGATCAATAGCAGAAGGCAAAACCACTGATCGCGAAAAAGCGCCCCAATATATTTCGCGAGAATGGAAATCGGTTTCGTTTATTTCTTCCTCCATTTCCCGAAAACCGCGAACAGTCAAAACATCGTTGCTCACAGCAATATCTAAATTTTTAGGGTCAACTCCGGCCATGGTTGATTTGACTATGATACTGTCATTGGTCTCGTAGATATCACAAGCCAGTTGTCCTTCGTTGCCAAATAAATCATTTTCTTCTTTGTATGAAGGAAAGAAAAAACTGGTCGGATCGTCATTTGCCATTGGTTTTTTGGATTGCATGTTTTTAGGCTCCATAAATAAATATAGATAAATATATTATAGTATAAATAAGAAAATAAAACAATAACAAAAAAACACTGTCAGTTATGACAATGTTTTTTAGTTTTAGTATCACCACGGAGAATTGAACTCCGGTTACCAGGATGAAAACCTGGTGTCCTAACCACTAGACGATGGTGACAAATTTATATACAAAAAATTATACACTATTTTATTTAAAAAATCAAGTCCCTTGATAAATATTATTTTCTGCGCTTTATGTGCTGGTATTCATGCCAGGTTAGGAAAATAACGATAATATCCAAGACTGTTAAAATTAAAAGTAAAATAGAATGCGAATAAAAGTAACTGTACATTTGATAAGCTCCAAAGCCGGTAAAAATCGCAATACCGAGCGGATAGGCCCAAAGCTGTTTTTTGAATAAACTTACTACCAACAGTAGCTTGATGAGTCCGTGGGATAATAAAAAAATAATTAGGAATAAATGAAAACCGCTAGAAAAATGTTGGCTACTATTTAGAATGTAATTGGTTATAAAATCATGAGGATCTTCAAGTAGTTCACTACGAGTGAGATATAAGGCTAGCTCGGCTATTTGACTGGGAGAAATAAAAAATAAGGCTATGCCTAAAATAGTTTCAAACAGTCCATTAATACCTTTGAGGGCAATGCCAATTTCAAAAGCCTCATGCAAAATTTCATCCTCAGGATTTTTTTTGTTTTTGAATATCATAAATAGTTTAATGTTTGGTTATTATATAACATTAGGTTGTTTTTTGGAAGTATGGTGTCAAGGGTTGTTTTTTTTGTTTTTTGATGTTATGATTTTAGGTAATATGATAATTTTAGCCATTGAAACATCTTGTGATGAAACTTCCGCCTCCGTGCTTAAAGCTGGTTCTAAAAAACTGGAGCTTTTATCAAATGTTGTTTCTTCTCAAATAAATATTCATGCGGTTTATGGCGGTGTGGTGCCGGAAGTGGCTGCGCGACAACATGTGCATAATATTTTGCCGGTGATTGATGAAGCTTTAAAAACCGCTAAAATAAAACCAGCTAAAATTGATTTGTTAGCAGTGGTGCCTGGACCCGGACTCATTACTTCTCTGATGGTGGGCGTGGAAACAGCCAAGTCTCTTTCTTTCGCTTGGCAAAAACCTCTCTTAGAAGTTAATCACATGTATGGGCATATTGCTGGGAATTTTTTACAGCCGATTGTTTTTCCAGCAATTTGCTTGGTAGTGTCTGGCGGGCATACGGAAATTGTCCATTTAAAAAATTATCAGACATATAAGAAAATTGGTCAGACTGTTGATGATGCTTCCGGCGAAGCATACGACAAAGTGGCCAAGCTTTTAAATTTGGGTTATCCGGGTGGTCCAAAAGTTTCAGCTGAGGCAGATAAATTCACCCTCCTTTCCAAGGAGGGGGTTGGGGGTGGTTTGCCGAGGATTAAACTTCCTCGCCCGATGTTAAACAGTGGTGATTTTAATTTTAGTTTTTCTGGATTAAAAACCGCTGTTTTATATGCCACGCAAAAAATGACCAAAAAAGAATTGCTTGAAAGAACACCGGAAATTTGTTTTGAATTCCAAGAGGCGACCATTGAAGTGCTGACTAAAAAAACCCTGACCGCAGCCAAGCAATTCAAAGCCAAAACAATTTTAATGGCTGGCGGTGTGGCTGCCAACAAAAGATTGCGCGAACAGCTTCGTGAAATGTCAGAAGCTAATGGCTTTGCTTTTTCTGTCCCAGAATTTAAACTTTGTACTGATAACGCGGCCATGATAGCTATTGCCTCTTATTATTTGTCTCAAAACAAAAAGACACCACTGGATAATTGGCAGAAAATAAAAGTTGATCCAAATTGGGAGCTAGCTTAGTTTATAAAGTTCATAAAGAAATTATGAAAATTATTTCCAACTCTGAAAAACAAACTTTTAAAATAGCTAATGAGTTTGCAAAAAAACTTAGTGGCGGTGAGGTTTTATGTTTGCTTGGGGATTTGGGTGCCGGCAAGACTGCTTTTATCAAGGGGCTAGCTAGTGGCTTGGGCGTGAAAAATATTATTACCAGTCCGACTTTTGTATTAATGAAAGTTTATGAAGGAAAAAATAAAATTATTTTATCACACATAGATGCTTATCGTTTGGATAGTGGAGCGGAACTGCAATATATTGGGGCAGATGAATATCTGAATGACTCAAATTGTATCACAGCCATTGAGTGGGCCGATAGGGTCAAAGATATTTGGCCAAAAAATAAAATTCTAATTAAATTTAAAATTTTAGAAGGCAATAAAAGAGAAATAAATATAACTTAATTATTCTGCCACTCTAAAGATTTCATCTAGCGAAGTGATGCCTTCTAATGCTTTGATAATGCCATCTTGAACCATAGTAATGACGCCTTCCTCGTGCGCCATTTTTTTGATATCAAATTCTGACAAATTTCCTTTAGTGACAGTGTCTTTCATTATGTCGGTAATGGGCATGATTTCATAAATACCGATACGTCCCTTATAGCCGATACTTTGGCATGAGTCACAACCAGCGCCCTTAAAAAATTTTAAGTTGTTAATGTCTATTTTGTCTTTGTATTCAGAATTAGGCGGTAAATTTTCTAGCAAGGTTTTGGCTTTTAGCATTTCTGCTTCAGTGACCGTGGCTTCTTGTTTGCAGTCAACACAAATTTTTCTGACTAGTCTCTGGCCAATAGAAACATTAAGCGCTGGTGCCAACAAAAATGGCTTAGCCCCGAGCGATAAAAATCTAGGCACGGCTCCAAAAGCGTCGTTGGTATGAATCGTAGATAACACCAAATGTCCAGTAAGCGCCGCTTGAATGGCGATTTCCGCTGTTTCTAAATCACGGATTTCGCCGATCATAATAACATCGGGGTCTTGACGGACAATAGATCGCAAGCCTTGGGAGAAAGTGTAGTGAGGATTAACCTGGCTTTGGTTGACGCCCTTAAGTTCGTATTCTATAGGATCTTCAATGGTAATGATTTTGGTATCTGTGGTATTAAGTTTTGTTAAGACTGCATAAAGAGAAGTTGTTTTACCGGAGCCCGTTGGACCGGTAGTGATAATCATACCATTAGGGCGCAATATTTCTTTTTGTAATGTGTCATAAGCCCTGCCCCTGAGACCTAATTCTTCAAAAGATAAATGGGATGATGAAGACATGAGTAAACGGATAACCACACTTTCGCCAAAAGCAGTAGGCAAAGCTGAAACGCGGACATCTACTCGGTCGTCTTTTAAGAAAATAGAAAATCTGCCGTCTTGTGGCCGGTCAGAAATATTTATTTTTAAGCCAGATAATTGTTTAAGGCGGGAAATAACTTTTGACCAAGTGTCTTTGGCTATGGTGGCCGCATCGTTTAAAACGCCATCAATACGATAACGGATTTTAATGTCGGCTTCTTCGGCTTCAATATGAATATCTGAAGCACGAGAAATAATTGCTCCAGCCACGATAATTGTGACCAGTTCAGTGAGTGAGACTTTTTGAATTTTTTCATTTAAATCGCGAAAGCTTTTGATTTCATTTTTGAATTTTTCAATATCCTCAGATTTAATTTCTATGCCTTTTACATTTTTTCTGATTTTTGGAAGATTTTTATAAATGAGCAGGGCTGCTTCCAGACTGCGTTTAGATATAAGATAAGTGACCACTTCGGCATGATGTTTTTCGGCTAGCATGTTGGCCAAGTCTTTTATTTTGTCATTGGGATCAATGGCGCCTATTAGGATTCTGGTTCCATTATTTAAAAAGCAGACTATTTGTAGAGCGCGGGATTCTTCTTCGGGGATGGTTGTGAGTGTGTCTGGGCTGATTCCCATACCGATTAGACTAATGTAAGGCAAACCTAAGGCTAGGGCATTTTTTTCCGTTTCTTCTTCTTTTTCACGCAAAGTGATTTGTTTTATTTTTTCTTTAAGCTGACCGCCAGATTCATTTTTTTTGGTTGAAGCTGGCAAAAGATCTTCTAAGGACGGTCCAATACTCATAATGTCTCAGGTTAGTTGATTTGTTATTATTATACAGTTTTTGGATTTTTATTTCAATTTAAAAAAACATCCGCCAAGTGACGGATGTTTTGTGAGCTGGTTATTTTTTGAGAGGATAAACAAGATAGTCGTTGGTAAATCTGATAATTTTACTGGTAGCGCCATGGCCGTCAAGCCTGTAAAAAAGCAAAATCCAAAGCGACCATTGGGTGACATTGAGAACGGCATTGAGTATTAGAGCTAGAGCTAAAACTAGAATAGTGACAATAATAAGCGCAATGCTGGATAAAATAATTTGCAGTTGGTAATAGGCGGTAAAAAAGATTACAAACATTAATAAAGAAACAGAAACCAAAGTGATAAGAGCTGTTAGTAGATAAAGCAAGAAATTTATGAAAGCTGTTTCCATAGAAATCAGCCAGTTTTTTGTGAATAATTTCCAGGCTGAACCCAAGGCTTCAATCATGCTTTCTTTTTTGGTCAGGACATAAAAAATTTGGTATCTGGTTAAAAAAGAAATAGTAAAGATTAAAACGGCAAAAATAACAAAAGCTGGAAAATAAGCATAGGTGCCAAAAGTGTTGCCAGAGATAAATAAAATAGTTATCCAACCCAAAATTAGAAAGATAATGTAAATAATTGATTTAAGAATGATGTTAATCAGTAATATTGGCCAAAAACTTTTCATACCCGCTCTAATACCGTCGTTAAGAGTTGGTTTTTTATTTTTGTTTATTAAACTGATATTATTGATAAGGCCTATTTGAGAAATAACTGATAACCAGACTAGAAAGAGACAGAAAGCTAAAATTAAAACTGCGCAAAAGCAGAAAATAAAAAATGTTTTAGGATTGCTGACTAGAATTGACCATACTTGTTGCCAAAATGAAGCGCCATTACTATTTAATCCCCAGCCCAAATCAAAAGCATCTCGCAAGCTTATTTGGCTAGAATTGCTTTGAAAGCCATTAGATAAAATTTCAAATTCACCGCCTGTGCCAAGAATAGCAGCAAAGATACCAAAAAACCACAAAGGTTTATGTTTTTTAATAATTTGCCAAGTCTTTTTAAAGATGGGACGATAAAGGGCTATTTCCTCCATATGATTTAAAATTATTTATTGATGGCTATATTATAACACAAAAAAATAAAATAAAAAAACATCCAATTTTATTTGGATGTTTTTTAGAAAAATATGTTTAGGCAAAGATAGCGTTGAATTGTTCAGTGTCAAGAGTTTCTTTTTCCATAAGTTCCTTTACGATTTTTTCTAAGAATTCTTTTTTGTCAACAATTATTTTTTTGGCGACAACAGCTGCTTCTGATAAAAGGCTGTTAACTTCCGCGTCAATGGCCTCGGCGCTTTTTTCTGAGTAGTCTCTTTGTTCATGAAGTGTGCGACCCAAGAAAATCATTTCTTCTTTTTCTCCATAGGTTCGCATGCCAAGTTTGTCGCTCATACCATATTCAGTAATAAGCTGTTTGGTTAGTTTGGTGGCTACGCGCAAATCGCTTTGGGCACCGGTGGTTGATTCGTGGAAGATTTCTTCTTCGGCTAGACGCCCAGCTAGCAAGACAGACAGTTCTTCAATAAATTCTGTTCTGGTGTGAAGTTTTTTATCTTCTGATGGTAATTTTAAGGTAAAGCCGGCGGCTGTACCCCTGGCAATAATGGAAACTTTGCGCACCTTGTCAGTGTTGGGCAGTTCGTGTGCCACCAGAGCGTGTCCGGCTTCGTGGTAGGCTGTGATATTTTTTTCTTTCGGGCTCAGGATGTGGCTTTTTCTTTCCGGTCCTAGAATTATTTTATCAACGCTTTTCATTATATGTTCGTCAGTGACTTCTTTTTTATTTTCTAAGGCTGCTAAAATTGCCGCTTCATTTAAAAGATTTGACAAATCAGCACCAGAAAAGCCAGGAGTATGTTCGGAAATTTTACGAAAATCAACATCTGTGGCCAATGGTTTTTTGCGTGAATGCACTTCCAAAATTGATTGGCGATCGTGAATGTCAGGTAAGTCAAGAATTACACGGCGGTCAAAACGTCCTGGGCGAAGCAAAGCTGAGTCCAAAACATCAGGGCGGTTCGTAGCGGCCATCACGATTACATTAGCATTAGGATCAAAACCGTCCATTTCTACCAGGATTTGATTAAGGGTTTGTTCGCGTTCATCATGAGAACCTCCGAGTCCGGCGCCACGTTGTCGGCCGACTGCATCTATTTCATCAATAAAGATAATGCACGGAGCATTCTTTTTGGCTTTTTGAAATAAGTCACGCACGCGAGAAGCGCCAACGCCCACAAACATTTCCACAAATTCAGAACCGGAAATACTGAAGAAAGGTACATTGGCTTCGCCGGCTACAGCTTTGGCCAGCAATGTTTTTCCAGTGCCAGGAGCGCCGAGCAGTAATACGCCTTTAGGAATAGTGGCGCCCAGTGACAAGAATTTTTTGGAATTTTTTAAAAAGTCCACCACTTCCAGCAGTTCTTGTTTGGCTTCTTTAACGCCAGCCACATCTTTAAAAGTTATTTTTTGGCCTTTATTTGGGTTGAACTCTCGCGCTCCGCTTTGGCCGAAACTCATGGCACGATTATTGGCGCCCTGAGCCTGACGCATCATAAACCAGAAAAAAGCGATTAAAAATACGAAAGGAATAATAAATGGCAAGATATTAATCAGCCAAAAGCTCCAGCCAGTGTCATTTTGCACTCGTACTGCTATTTTAGCTGTTTTTTGCGGATCAACATTATAATTTTTGAGTAGTGAGCTTAAGCTTTCGCCTGATTCTTTTTGGGCGGTTTGTTTGGTGTTATCTTTTAATGTAATATCTAAGGAAGTGTCCTTAACATCAATTGATTTTATTTGTTCGTTTTGAATTTCACTAATTAAAGCAGTTGTGTCTATATTTTGGATTTTGTCCTCTGGCATGCTTAAAAAGCTTAGAATGATAGCTATAATAATGAAAGAGGCAATGCCAATGATCACATTTTTATTTAGGAAAATTTTCATATAAATATTGGTTGTTTTTTATAAATTAAGATATAATTATAACAAAAGTTCACATCTTTTAGCAAGCATAACATTTAATTGCCTTTTTGTCCAGATGTCAGCACCGGTTCAAAAATTTATTGATCGCTTGTGGGGCGCTACCTTATTCAGGGTTTTGCCGAGTTTTATCACCCCCAATTATTTCACGATTTTCCGCATCGTTCTTATTCCGGTAATTTTAGTTTTGATTGTTTTGCATAGTTTTTTGTGGGCTTTGGTTGTTTTTATTTTGGCTTCTATTTGCGATACTATTGATGGTTCACTGGCTAGAGTCAGAAATCAATTTTCCAATCTCGGTTTGATTCTTGACCCTATCTCTGACAAGCTATTAGTACTGTTGGTTTCCACTTTTTTGCTTTTTTATTATCATTATGTAATTACACTATTTTTGGTTATTGGTGTGGATGTGCTTAATTTGTTCGGTGGTGTGCTGGTGTCTGTATTTTTGCCATCAAAATCTTTTTTGCCCTCTGATCGTTGGGGTAAAATAAAAATGTCTTTACAGGTTTTGGGAATAATGTTCGCTATTTTGTCTTTGATTTTTCCGATTATTCCAGTGTTGTATTCATCAATTGTTTTGTTGGTGGCCAGCGCGATTTTCGGGGTTATTAGTTTGGTGAGTTATGGGGTGAAGATTTTTAAGACGTAGACATGGACGACAGGCAAAAAAAATTTAATGAAGTCAAAGAAAAAGCCGAAGTCGAGTATAAAATAATAGGTAATGTTTTTAGTCCGTTCTTGAAAAGAAAAATAAATTTCAATACTAAGGGATTAGATCATATAAAATTTAAAGAATGGAATAAGGCTCGTCCTATTACTGATCAATTTTTAAGATTAAAGTTTTTAAGTTTGGCTCCAAAAATTTTAGCACATACTAATACTATTCAAGAATTTAATGGGTCAAAAAGTTTGGAGAGGATAAAAAGTAACGCTAAATGGAATTTTTTAGCTAAAAGCGTTAAATATTACGGTTTTGTGGTTTTATGGAATTATAAGATAAAAATTAAGATAATTGTTAAGGAAATAGAAGGCGGAGAACCGTTTTTTTGGAGTATTATTCCTTTTTGGAAAACCAAAAGAGATCCCATAATTGAAGAAACAAAAAAAGTCTTCCACGAGGGAGACCTTGAAAGGGATTAGGAATACTTTTTTTGTATGATATTTGTCTGCGGTTTTATGTATTTAACCGCGGGAGAACCAAAGCCCTCACAAATATCACAAATAAATAATAGCATATTTTTTTAAAAAAGGCAATATGATTGTTTTTTGCCATATCGAAATGTTAAAATTTATTAATTAAGATTATTCAAATAATTTATGTCCGTTAAAGTCCTTTCAGCCGCAGTCATTGGTCTTGATTGTGAATTAGTAGAAGTGGAAGCCGACAATTCTCCGCATGGACAGCCGGGGATTTTTGTTGTGGGTCTGCCTGATAAAGCCGTGGACGAAAGTCGCAGTCGCGTGCGAAGTGCAGTTAAAAATTCTGAATTAATGTTTCCTCGTGGTAATGTGACAGTCAATTTGGCTCCGGCGGATTTGAAAAAATTCGGCACCTATTATGATCTGCCAATTGCCGTGGCTTGTTTGGCTCAGGCTGGACAAATTGATATTTCTAGTATTTGGCAAGACAGTGTACTCGTGGGTGAGTTGGCGCTTGATGGCACTCTTCGTCCGGTTTCTGGTGTGCTTTCCATTGCCATCATGTGTCGCGATAAAAAAATTAAAAATTTATTCGTGCCCAGCTCTAATGCCAAAGAAGCCTCGCTCGTGGATGGGTTTAATGTTTTGGCTGTGGAGAATTTATCGCAAGTGGTGGGACATTTGTCAGGAATAAATTTAATAGAACCACACATTAGAAAAATACTAGGAGATGAAAATTTTGGTGATTGTCAGTATGATATGTCTTTTGTCAAAGGCCAAGAGCAAGCCAAGCGTGCCTTGGAAATTGCGGCCGCCGGTAGTCATAATATTCTGATGTCCGGCCCGCCCGGCAGTGGCAAAACCATGCTGGCTAAAGCCATGCCATCTATTTTGCCACAAATGTCTTTGGAAGAAAGTTTGGAAGTGACACGCATTTATAGCGCAGCCGGATTATTGTCTGGTGATCGTCCTCTTTTTTCCACACGGCCGTTTCGCAGTCCGCATCATACGGCTTCTGGCGTGGCGCTTGTTGGTGGTGGCGCTTGGCCCAAACCAGGTGAAATTTCTTTGGCTCATCGTGGGGTTTTATTTCTTGATGAATTTTTAGAATTTCCCAAAACTGTTTTGGATAATCTTCGTCAACCGCTTGAAGATGGACTTATCACTGTGTCACGCGCCAGCGGTACGCTCAAATTTCCGGCCAAGTTTGTTTTGGTCGCAGCCATGAATCCTTGCCCTTGCGGTTTTTATAGCGACCCGGACAAAGAATGCACTTGTTTACAATCGCAAATTATCAAATATCAAAAACGCGCTTCAGGACCGCTTATAGATAGAATTGATTTGCATATTGAGGTGCCACGTCTTAAGGTGGAAAAATTGGAAACAGTTGAGGTTGGCGAAGACTCGGCGACTATTCGTCGGCGTGTGCAAAAGGCTCGTGATATTCAAAATAGCAGGTTCCAAAATAAAAATATTTTTAGCAATTCGGAAATGGGGCCGGAACAGATTGGGGAATATTGCATTTTGGATGAGGCTGGCCGAGATCTTTTGCGTCAAGCCGTGGATAGATTGCGTTTATCAGCCCGTGTTTATCACCGAATTTTAAAATTAGCGCGTACAATTGCTGACTTGGAAGAATGTGAAAAAATAATGCCCCAACATTTGGCCGAGGCCCTGCAATATAGGCCAAGAGCCGATTAAATGATAAGTGGAAAAAGTGTTGATAAGCCATTCTTGCCAAATAGTATTAACCTCCGTATAATTAAATTTATCTACGCTAAAAAATTTGGCGTATGTCTAAAAAATAAAACAAAAATTATGTTAAAAGAGGACACCCTCTTGGATCCAGAAGAGGAAGACGATGATATGGGTATGACCCCAACTGATGAAGATGCAGACGATACAGATGAAGAAGATGAACCCGAAGAAGACGAAGAAGAATCTGAAGAAGAAGACGAAGAAGTCTAAAAAATTCTTAACTAAAAATATCTCCCAATTAGTTGGGAGATATTTTTTTAATTTATTATCTAATATAGTTAAGAGGGTTAACTCTTGAACCGCCAACGCGTACCTCAAAGTGAAGGTGCGGTCCGGTTGATCGGCCGGTTGAACCTTCTAAACCAATGGTTTCCCCGCGATCTATTTCTTGTCCTTGCTTTACATAAATACTGCTCAAATGGCCATACAGTGTTTGTCGTCCATTACCATTATCAACAATAACATGATAGCCATAACCAGTTCGGCCATAAACGACTGAAATTACTGTGCCTCCTCCGGCTGCATGAACAGGCGTGCCCCAATCACAAGCAATATCCACGCCAGTGTGCAACCAGCCCTTGAAGTATTGGGAGATATAATGGCAACTGCTGGGCCAAATCATTTTACTACCACTAGAGCTGTCAGTGATAGTTGTATTTTTGTTTGAGCCGGTAGCTGTTGTTGGTGCAGTATAGGCGCGTGGTCTTGGTGTATAGACAATGCGTCCGCCCGGCACCATGAGTTGTTCGCCAGCCGTAAGAGTGGAATCATCAGTTAGATTATTGAAGTCTGTAATTTTGCTGATATCAGCATCATAAAGTTTGGCGATTTTATTAAGAGTATCGCCTCGTTGGATCTTATGTAAAATACCACTTGTTGGCGGAATTAATAATTTTTGTCCTGGCTTAATGATTGATTGGAATGATAAATTATTGGCCCACAAGATGGTGTTGACTGTGATGCCGAATTTGTTGGCGATCAGTCCAATAGCATCACCGTCTAAAACAGTGTATTCTTGTATGGTTTTGCCACCGGCCTTGGCCACTTCGGTGTTTGGCATTTCCGGCTTAATGAGCGCTCCGCCATTATTGACGGTTGTGTTTGGCAAGCCATAATCAGTGTCGGTGGGTGATGTCTCTGTTAAATCTTTGGAGCTTAAATTTGCGCTCTCTCCCAAATAGCTATAGATTTGATTTTGAGGTGAGCTAGCGGCCGTATCTTCTAATGTTTCGTTATTCTCCACACCTATGACTTTATAGATCAGGGTTGTTTGACCATAATCTTCAACTTTTGTTTTGGCAAATAAATTATTGAAAGCCACCAGAGAAGCAACAACAATTATTATTATATGGATAATGTATTGGTTGGTCAAAATGAAAATAATTTTTTCGCGAAGGTTTGATGTTCGTTTTTTGATGAAGTTTTTTATTTTCAAATATTGTCCCATCAGTGGCAGAATTATCAAGCTTAAAATAAATTTGAAACAAAATAAAAAAGGGCCTTTTATCTTTTTAAAAAGCCAGCTCATGGTCTTAAACAACAGTTCAATTATTTTTAGAGACAAGGTCAGCAATCTGACA
>Ga0194044_10000866_pt1 | contig 15204 bp, 11 predicted proteins | sample JunL4417m_MetaG_FD_155460 | JGI IMG/M metagenome (GOLD analysis project Ga0194044, IMG submission 155460) | Anoxic zone freshwater microbial communities from boreal shield lake in IISD Experimental Lakes Area, Ontario, Canada - Jun2016-L442-17m | ecosystem: Environmental > Aquatic > Freshwater...
CAGTGGTCATAGTCAATACCGCCTTTGTAGGCGCATACGCCCGTGTCGTGAGCCTACCTATAGAGCTGGTCAGAGAAACGTATTCGTCACTTGGTTTACTCAACGATTTCGCCGCAGCCCAGGAAGCTTATGACGCTGTTAACATAAGAGAAGCAATCACCCCCGGCTTTCCTGACGAGGCGCCTGACTCAGTCACTGGGTCACCTGTGGAAGTCATACCTCTAACGGAACTTACTCAGGACATGCCTACACCATTGAAAACAGGTTCGTGGAGAACGCAGGATCCAAAGTATGTAACTCTTACACCCCCATGCAACTACGCCTGTCCAGCCGGAAATGATGTTGTAGGATTTATTCAGAAATTTCATAACTTCGGATTGGAGGCTTCCTCAGAAATTCTGCTTGCCACTCAGCCTTTGCCTTCGGTCTGTGGAAGAGTTTGCCCCGCTCCATGCATGGAATCGTGCAACCGAGCTCTATATGACGGAGCTGTCAACATAAGAGGTTTGGAACGATGGATTGGGGATCATGCGTCGAATTACCCCATCCCAGTAAAAGCGTCCGCTAACCCTAAAACAGTCGCTATTATCGGAGGTGGGCCAGCAGGAATTTCCGCCGCTTATTTCCTGGCACGGGCCGGACATAAAGTCGATATCTTAGATAATCAGGCTAAACTCGGTGGAGTATTACGCAACGGTATCCCAGCGTATCGCCTCCCTGAGGACGTTTTGGATAGGGATTTGGAGCGTTTGGAGGCGTTAGGCGTCAGTCACAGGCCTCTTGAGTTGATTACGCCACTTCGATTAAAGCAAATCGCTCTCGAATACCACGCCGTGATTGTGGCTACAGGCCAGGCTGAATCAATAATTCCAGGGTTCGCTGGAGTCGATCTGCCTGGAGTTGAGCAGGGACTCACATTTCTCAATCGGGTTAAATCGAAAGGTCGGGAAAACATTCGGGGAACTGTTGCAGTTATAGGTGGCGGAAACACGGCGCTGGACTGCGCTGGAACGGCTATCCGTTGTGGCGCGGATAAGGTTGTCATCGTGTACCGCCGGGGGCAGACGGAGATGCCGGCCATAAAAGAAGAGATAAGAGATATTTTAGTTGAGGGAGTTGAACTGGTTCTCTGTCGTCAACCGGTTAGAATTATTGGCGACAAGGCTGCCACAGGGTTGGAAGTAACGGAAGTGGAGCTTGGAGATCCTGATGAGAGTGGGCGTAAGCGTCCACTGGTCACTAATAACTTGAGTGTGATTTCTTGCGATCACGTGTTGATTGCTGTTGGGCAAACAGCGAACCGTGGAATGCTGCCGTCCGATTGGGTAGTCACAAAACAGCGAGTTTATGCCGGCGAAAAACCAACTAATGTCTGGCTTGCAGGGGATTTTTCCGCCGCAGAGGGAACAGTCGCTCATGCGATAGGCAGTGGGAAAAAAATCGCCATGGATGTAATGAATAGCTTTTCTGATTCTGCTGAATCATGTGTCGGCGATTCGTCGTCAATCCCAGAACTGGTTTCAGCCGATAAGATAAAATTATTCTGTTTTCCCCGCAGGGAAATTCTTGAAGACATACATCTCGATGTTTCTACAAGGACCCATAGTTTTGAGGAAGTTAACTTGGGTATCTTGAGTGGAGAAGAATCTCGGCGTTGCCTTTCCTGCGGCGCATGCGCACACTGTGACGCTTGTCTCATATATTGTCCCGAAGGAATCATAACTCGTTCTGGACAGGATTATTTGATTAACCTCGATTATTGTAAAGGTTGCGGAATCTGCGTCTACGAATGTCCACGGCATGCCATGGAAATGAGCCTCAAGCCATAAAGGAGAATATCTTGAAGGACATGCAGATGATTACGGGTAATCACGCCGCTGCGACCGCTGCTGTGCTTGCGGGTCGGGCTAACCGTTCAGGACGTGGTTTCTGTAGTGGAGTGTATCCGATTACCCCCTCGACCGAGTGCATGGAATTCCTGTGTCTGCAAGAAATAGAAAAAGGCCATGTAGTCAAGGTAGAAAGCGAACATAGCGCCATGGCGGTCTGCATCGGGGCATCGGTCAGCGGCGCACGATCATTTACCACCACAGCGGGAAATGGTTTGATATATATGGCTGAAAACGTCATGGTTGCCGCTTTCTTGCGTCTTCCTGTGGTCATGGTCGTTGGTAACAGGGCGGTAGGCCCTCCCTGGAATATTTGGACGGATCACAGTGACTCGCTCGCTCTCCGGGATTCAGGGTGGATACAGATTTACTGCGGGAACAATCAGGAGGTTTTTGACGCTGTTTTAATAGCTTTTCGCATTGCTGAAGACCATCGGGTTCTTATGCCTGTCATGGTCTGTCAGGAAGGTTTTGTTCTTTCACACACAATGGCGCTCACTGAAATAGCGGATCAGACCCAGGTTGATCAATTCCTGCCCCAACTGAGGCTTCCACATCGTCTGGCCCAAACACCCCGAGTAGTGGGCAGTTTTACTAGTTCCCGGATGGTTGAAGCCCATCGCGAGCAGCATCACAATGCGATGCGGATGGCATGGGATGTGTACAGGGAAGCCCAGACAGATTTTGAAAAAACCTTTAGTCGTCGGCCTCCTGACCCGGTAGTGACTTATCGGACAGAAGACGCCGAGTTGGCTCTAGTCTCCATGGGAACCATCGCTGAAACAGTTAACAGAGTGGTTGATAATCTTCGGGATCGAGGCCTTAAAATTGGTTCTGTCAGGGTCACCATGTTCAGGCCATTTCCATTTGACGCCTTGAAAAAGGCTTTTACCGGAATATCACGAATTGCGGTGATTGATCGTGATATTAGTCTGGGTTTCGGTGGCGTGTTGTGGGGGGAGGTTCGATCTCTCGCCCAACCGGGAGTGGTAGTTCAAAACTACGTCAGCGGACTGGGAGGTGGTGATGTTCGACCGGAGCATATTGAACAAATGGTAAAAGACGCTCTGGAACGAAAAACCACCGGCCCGTCAATTTTTGTTGGAGTAGGCGAATGAACAGACCAGAATCTTATCAGGACAGTCATCTCCTTAGACCTGGAAACACGAACTGCGGTGGATGCGGGATGTCCATAGCTTTTCAAATGTTCAAACGATCTATCGTAGACACTCCGGTTCAATTGGTGATACCAGCGTGTTGCGCCGCTGTTGCGGCTGGGGGCTTTCCTTTTAGCGCCTATGGGGCGCCTGTCCTGTTGTCAACCTTTGCCTCAGCGGCCTCCACAGCCACAGGAATGGCTCAAGTAGCCAGATTGAATAGCGAAGATATCCGAGTGGTTTGCTGGGCAGGGGATGGAGGCACGTATGATATAGGCATGGCATCCCTATCCGGAGCCGCAGAGCGTAACGAGGATATCCTGTTTGTTTGCTACGACAACGAGATTTACGGAAACACTGGCGGTCAGAGATCTTCAGCCACTCCGGCCGGCGCAGGCGCTACAAACATCTTAAAAGGCAAAATCGAACCTAAGAAAGACATCATGAGCATTATTGCCGCTCACGGAATACCTTACGCCGCTACTGTTTCACTAGCCGATCCAGATGACGCCAAGAGAAAATTCCAAAGGTCGATAAAAGAAAAGGGGTTTCGTTTTCTTCTGATTCTTTCTCCTTGTCCGACAGGCTGGAAATCGGACCCCTCAATGACAATTGAGCTAGTCCGTCTGGCCGTGAGATCAGGATTGTTCCCGGTTCTGGAAGTGGAAAACGGTAGCCGTTGGACAATTAATGTAGAACCAGACTTTTCCAGAGATGATCTAGCTAGATATGTATCGTTGCAGAGGCGCTTCAAGAAATCGGAAATAAAACCGGACGAAATGGCCGAAGAGATAGACCTTAAATGGAAAACTGTGAGAATGCGGGCAGGATGTAACACAGGCGTTTGATATTATTCCGCAACATCATGGCTAGAATCCGAATGGTTCATTACGGCTACATAAAATAACCTATCACATATCGTAAGCCAACACCGGTGATCACAATAGCTAGCGCCGGCCTGATGATAGCGGCGGGCACGTATTTCTGAACAGAAGCCCCCAGATACATCCCCACAAAGCCTCCTATTCCAAAAAGAGACCCCAAGAACCAGTCGGGCCGAACCGGTTCGCCTGCTTGGGCAAAAAGCGGCCCTATAAATTCGAAGAAAAACACTCCACCTATTGAGGTAATACAGGTTCCCATGAGAGCGGCTCCGGCGATGGAATGAATCGGGAGATGAAAAAACGCGACAATAAAAGGCGCTATTATGGCTCCTCCACCAATGCCGTACACCCCGCCAATAAGGCCTACAACTAGAGACATTATGAAAAGACCTGTCGTGTGGAAACTGAATCGCTCACCAAAGAACTCGTATTCTGTTCTTGTAAGAGACCAACTAATGGTTTGGACCGAGGGTCCGGTTGAATCCGGGCCTTCAGCATTTTTTCCGGTGGCTTGTCGCATCTTTGTTTCAGCCTTAGTGGCCGAGGTTGTCCCGCCTCTCTGGGCAATCACCTGGTAGAGCATGCGACCACCTATGTATAAAAGCACGCAACCAACAAACAGTTTGAAAGGTCGCGGATCGGGTAGGTAAATTATCCTTATGATTCCCCCAAGGAATAGTCCTGGAAATGTCCCTACAATAATGTTCCACGCTAGAGGCCAATTCATGCGCCCTTCGCGGAAGTACTTATAAACAGCGCTTGGAATACCGACTACGTTGAAGACAAGGTTTGTAGGCGTAACAGCGGGGCTGGTAAAGCCCAACACGCTGACCTGAAAGGGCAATATTAAAAAAGCTCCTGATATCCCTCCCATGGAGGTGAAAAAAGAAATCACAAAACCCACAAGCGGTGGGATCCAAATTGCGGTTTCAACTCCTGATACAGGGAAAATCATTTTTAGCCTCCGGTTTGGGGGCACCTGGAATGGAGCCAAATTAACGGGCATGAAACACGTTTTTAATTAAACTCGTGTCACTATAATAAAAACGATTACTGGGTATTGTCAAGCACTTTTTCTGATTGCTCTTGTTGGCTGAAAATTATTAGATTTTGTAGTATTCTCAACTTACAATATGAATTATTTATGGCCAGGACGCCAAGGACAAAAATCATGCCTGAAGATACAGGCAATAGCCACCAGTCGTCGCATGAAACAGGAATGCGGGACGCTTCCAGCCTGTTGAACCCTGCTCGTATTTACGCAGTCCCCACGGAAACCAGGTATCTGGACCCAACTCAGTTGGTCACACTGGAACAGGAATTTCGCTCATGGGTCGCGGCTCCATCTCGAGGGGACTTACGAGCGTCCAGAAAACGTATTCTGTTAGTGTTCCTTCTGATTCGTTATACCGGAGCCAGGCTTAATGAAGTCTTGGGCCTTGATCTCCACAAACACATTGACACTGAGAAATTTGTAGTGCGTTTTGGTGACATTAGGGTGGATAATTCGCCTGAGCGCGAGGTTCAAATCTCATCGGGATTGATTTACGAGATCCAGGCTGCTTTGGATGATCTTGATTTTACGAGTGAAGTCGGCTCTCTGTTAAAAGTTGACGCTGGGCATGTACGACGTAAGTTTTATGAACGAGCCACCGCTTGCGGTTTTGCAAAGGACCTTGGGGCGCCTAACGCCATTCGCAGGGCTCGGGCGGTTGAATTAATGCGAGACAACATGCCGTTGCCTGTGGTGCAAAGGATACTGGGGCATTCCACACCTAACCTTACGGCATCCTTTGTTAGCTTTTCGGACGAAGACATCCATCAGGTTGCGAGACATTTTGTTGAAAGGGAAAGTGGGCGAAAAACAAGCGCTCGAAATACTTTTTTTGGCAAAATCAGCTTTGTGCGAAGAGGAGACATCCAGTCCCAGGTGGAACTCGTTACCGTAACTGGAAACGTGGTGACCACCGTTATAACTAACAATAGTCTAAATAGAATGGGGCTTAAGCCCGGTTCGTTGATTACGGCCGAGGTCAAAGCTCCCTGGGTCATATTAGAAAAAGACATCAAGGAGCCGTCTTGCTCTGCGGAGAATATATTTCATGGCGCAGTGTCGCAAATCGTTCGAGGCAAACTCACCACTGAATTTGTTGTTCGCCTCCAGGACGGAACAGAGGTGTGTTCGCTGGTAACAGATAAAAGCCGTCGTAAACTCGATGTCAAACAAGGGGATGATGTCTGGGCAATGTTCAATAGTTTTGCCGTAATCTTGCATGTGGACTAAGGCGCACATCTGGTTGACTCTTCCTTGATCCTGAATTAGATTGGGGCATATTTCAGAAATTGGGGATGGAGTCCCCCATCAAACCGCCAAATAGGCTGATGACTCCTACCGGGATACAATTCGCGGTGGGTTCTCAGCTATGTAAGTGACCCACCTTATGGTGGGTTTTGTTTTTCCCCTATTTGTCTAATGTCTCCGGGCTTATAAAAACACTACGTTCCAGGTGTTTTGGATAAGGCGCCTCATCGCAAAGGAGTGATTGGAATGAACTTCGCGCCCCAGGATCTTGCCATTACAGAAACGAATTTATGTTCCCCGGATACTGACTCAGTTTCCCGATTTGGCGATCTCTTGGATACCGCCATTCTTAAACTTGCGGAACTGGGTCTGGATTTTGCCCCAGACGAGGGGAAAATCCTATTTTTGAAGGAACGGCTTAATGAAGGACGGTTTCACTTAGCTATTCTGGGCCAGTTTAAACGGGGCAAGAGCACGCTACTCAACGCATTCCTCGGAGAGGCTATATTGCCGACTTCTGTAGTGCCGCTCACTGCTATACCGACCTTTGTTGAATATGGCCAGGAGCGTAAGATAACTATACGTTATCATGACAATAGACCCCCGGAAGAGTATTCGAACAAGTCCCTCGACGAAATCAACAAAATCCTTGAGGCGGTCGTCACCGAAGAGGGTAATCCCGAAAATCATCTTGGAGTGCTTCAGGTCGAAATCCTGCATCCAGCTCCAATCTTGAAACATGGTGTTGTGCTCATTGACACTCCTGGAATTGGATCTACCTTTACTCATAACACCCAGACCACTTTGGATTTCCTTCCTCAGTGCGACGCCGCGCTGTTTGTGGTGTCAGCGGATCCACCATTAACAGAAGTGGAATCACAGTTCCTTCAGGATGTTTTCCCAAAAGTTTCTCAGCTCTTTTTCATATTTAACAAAATAGATTATTTGAACGATCGGGAAAAGGAAGCGGCAGTAGGCTTTTTCAAGAAGGTTCTAAAACAGAAAATCCCCTCTGCCGAGGAGTATCCGATTTTTTGTGTTTCCGCTCGTATGGGGTTGGACTCTAAGATGTCCAATGACCCTAGTTTGTGGGGCCAGAGCGGGATAGATAAAGTTGAGAACCGTCTTGTTTGTTTCCTGTTGTCTGAAAAAACTAGAACGTTACTTGACGCATTAGCCAAGAAGTCCCTCGACATAATCGCAGCCGCAATTATGAAGCTTCAACTACAAATCACTTCACTGAAGATGCCGATTGAGGATCTGGAAAAAAGACTTGGTCTGTTTGAGAAGGAACTAAAAAACGCCGAGCGGCTTAAACTGTCGGCACAGGATATGTTGATCGGGGACAGGAAGAGAACGCTTGCTCTATTGGAAGAACACGCTGAAACCCTTCGAAAAGCTTCTGAAGATCATTTGACCAAAGCCATAGATAGGTCTTTTTCCGAGATGTCCAACGGGACTGTAGACGAGCAGAAAATCCTTGACGTTTTGGGTGAGGAGGTAACCTCTTTCTTCGGGGAATCAGCGGGGACAGGGTCATCTCTTTTTGCTAGACTCGTAGCTTCGACACTTAGCCCGCATCAAGAGCGAGCTGACGACCTTATCGCACTCATCCGCAAAGCGGCGGCGGATCTTTTCGAAATTCCTTTCCATGCCCCAGACAGTTCGGAAGCATTTGAGACTAAGCGGCGGCCATACTGGGTCCAACGAAAACGCGTTCCGTCGCTGCCTGTTGTTGTGCCCGAAGAGCTCATTGACAAGCTTCTTCCAGCAAAGGCCAGAAAAACCAGATTGAAAAAGCGATTAGTGAGACAGGTTGAAGCATTGACTCGGCAGAATGTGGAAAACTTGAGATGGGCCACGCTTCAAAACCTTAATGACGCTTTCCAACGTTTTGCGACTACATTGGACCAACGTTTTGAGGAAACAATTAACGCTACCCATGGAGCTATCCGAGCAGCGTATGTCAAACGAAAGGAACACACCGAATCGATTGATGAAAATCTTCAAAAACTATCAATAGCCGCTGAATGCCTTGATAAAATTAGATCTGAAATTGTGGTTTTGAATTCGGAATAATCGCTTTTTTAGAGAAACGATAAATTACCTGATCGAGTCCGACCAGTTTCATTTAGAGCAAGAAACTTCGGAGCATATATTTTTAGAAGCGTTGGCCTTTCATTGGGTCAGGATTGATGAAACGCAATATTGGAGGATTTGATGGAGAATACATGGTTTGTGGCGATGATTTGGATCGGCCTGGCACTATTGGCCAGCGTGATTTCCATGCGCACCGCTATTTCCGTGGCGCTTGTAGAAATATGTGTCGGCGTAATAGGGGGTAATTATCTTGGACTAGACCCCAGGACTGAGTGGATAACCTTTTTGGCCGGATTTGGAGCAATTCTTCTAACTTTCCTCGCAGGCGCGGAGATCGAACCGGAAGTAATTCGTAAATACGGAAGGGAGAGTCTTTGCATTGGATTGTTAAGTTTTCTTTTGCCGTTTCTAGGCGCAATGGCATACGCATATTATATAGCCGAGTGGTCGCTGGACGCCGCGAGGATTTGCGGGATTGCCCTTTCAACAACCTCCGTCGCGGTAGTTTACGCTGTAATGGTGGAGACCGGTCTCAACCAGACGGATTTGGGGAAAATCATTTTGGCGGCTTGTTTTGTTACAGACTTGGGGACAGTTCTTGCCTTGGGTATCATTTTTGCTAATTATAACATCTGGTTGATTATATTTGGAGTAGTTACTGTTGTTGTGTTGTTAGTGGTTCCGTCTGTAGCAAGGTGGTTCTTCAGTACTTTCAAAGGACATGTCAGTGAACCTGAGATTAAGTTCCTGTTCCTAATTCTGTTCGGACTGGGCTGGTTGGCGACACGAGCGAACAGTGAGGCGGTACTGCCTGCTTACCTACTCGGGATTGTGGTTGCCGGTTTATTCAAGGAATATAAAGGCATGGTTCGGCAGTTACGAACGGTCACCTTTGCGCTCCTGACACCCTTTTATTTCCTGAAGGCAGGGACTATTGTATCGATTCCGGCCATCATCTCCGGCTTTTCGCTGATATTAATACTCTTGGCGGTGAAAATCGCCGCCAAATTCATAGGGGTCTACCCTCTAGCGATCCTATTTAAATTCTCTCACAGAATCAGCTTGTACACGACCTTGTTGATGAGCACTGGTCTCACTTTTGGCTCTATTTCAGCTCTGTTCGGATATTCCCGCGGTATTATAACCCAGGATCAGTACACGATATTGGTTACAGTAGTGATAGGTAGCGCAGTTGTGCCAACTCTCATAGCCCAGTGGTTCTTTCAGCCACATAAGCGGGATTTACAGGGCGAATGGCAAAAATAACCCCATTTCAAGAATCAGGAGGTTCTAAAATGTTCAAAAAGATTCTCGTTGCATTCGACGGATCGGAAGGTTCCCGAAAGGCCTTAAAAAAGGCAATTGAATTGGCGCAATGCTCCGGAGCCGAAATTCACACCATTTCTGTGGAAGTGGATCTGCCCCATTACGTAGCAACCATTGGAGAATTCGAAGAAGTGAAAATCCAGAAAGACGCGTATTTTGAAAAGCTCAACAGAGAAGCCGAAGAATTGGCGAAAGCTTCCGGCATAAAGCTCACTCCACATGTGGTGGTCGGACACGCTGTTGACGCTATTGCGGCATTCTGCGAGGAAGACGGTTTTGACGTTATTGTAGTGGGTTTCACCGGGCACAGCAGAATCTTCGAACGTATCTGGGGCGGGACATCGAGAAACATAGCCCGATTTGCGCCATGTACAGTCATTATTGTCAAATAAAAAAACACTTCTATGTCCCAAATACCATGAATGCGGTTCCAAATGTTTGAGCGTCAATGATGTCTGTAGACAACAAGTAGGCAAATAGTAACTCGACCAAACAACGGGGCCCGTAATTTGCGCAAACAGCAGTCTTTTATGTTTTGGATTCACTGACGGAGACGTGAACTTCATGAAAAATCACTTCAATAATTTCAAAGACGCTTGTGACCTTACCAAACCGTCAGCGACAAAGTTCGTGGTCTTAGTCGGCCTGGTGAGCCTGTTCTCAGATATGACATACGAGGGGGCTCGAAGTGTCACGGGACCTTTTTTGGCGGTTCTGGGCGCAAGCGGGACTGTAGTCGGCATTGTCGCGGGCTTCGGGGAATTTATAGGATACGCGTTACGCCTTGCTTCGGGATATTGGGCCGACAAGTCACAAAGGTATTGGACCATAGTATTCCTCGGATATGCAATGAATTTGCTTGCGGTTCCTCTTTTGGCCCTTGCCGGTCATTGGGAAATTGCCGCTATTCTCATGGTAGTCGAAAGAATGGGCAAGGCGATCAGGACACCTGCGCGCGACGTCATGCTGGCCTGCGCTTCCGATCGAATTGGACGTGGATGGGGATTTGGATTACACGAGGCGTTGGATCAAATTGGCGCTATACTAGGGCCGCTGGTGGTTGCGGTGGTCTTCAGTTTTAGGGGAACTTATCAGGCCGGATTTGCTTTTCTCCTGATTCCTGCATTGATAGCGTTGACCATTTTATTTACAGCGTCTCGGCTTTACCCTAGACCTCAGGACCTTGGTTCAGCTACCGTCCAGATTGAAACAAAGGGATTTCCAAAAGCATTCTGGATATACATTGTGGCAATTGGTTGTATTGCCGCAGGTTACGCTGATTTTCCTCTCGTGGCCTTTCACTTTAAGAAAGTTGCGTCGGTCCCTGAAGAATGGATCCCCATTTTCTACGCCGTTGCAATGGGGGTTGACGCCATAGCGGCCCTTATTTTCGGTCGCCTTTTCGATAGGCTTGGTTTTTCGGTCCTAATAGTGTCGGTTATCCTTTCGGCGCTGTTCGCTCCCCTTGTTTTCCTCGGTGGATTTTATTGGGCGCTCGCTGGAATGGCTCTGTGGGGTGTAGGTATGGGAGCGCAGGAATCGATAATTAGAGCGGCTATTGCTGGTCTCGTCTCTAAAAACAGGCTGGGATTTGCGTACGGGTTGTTTAATATGTGTTTCGGATTATTCTGGTTTCTGGGAAGCGTTGTGATGGGAACGCTTTATGATACGTCAGTGACTATGCTCATCGTCTTTTCAGTCACGATTCAGGTCATTTCCATACCCTTGATCGTTCTGGCCGGCAGGAGAAAAAACCAAGATTCCGCCATGACTTCCCCGATCGGAGCTTGATTGCTTCAAAATCTGTTCTCTCCGATCGTTTCCACTGAATCTGGATTTCACTGTCAGAATTAGTAATTATAGGTTATTGTAATTTATTGTTGTTGACAGAAGCGGCAATATCTCGATACTTTGTTCTTTAAAATTACCTAATAGGGTTAGGTGAACCAGATGACCATGGAATTACTATCCACCAAAGATGTTGCTAAGCTTTTGGGAATAAATGAGAAGAATGTCTACAGTCTCATAGCGGAGAAGGGCTTGCCTGCAACCAAGGTCACAGGCAAATGGTTATTCCCTTTCAATCTTGTACAGCAATGGATAGAAAGTCAGACTATAAATTACCCTAAATTACCATCATCGCAAAAAACTATTGATAATGTCTTAGTCCTGGCGGGAAGTAATGACATACTACTTGAAAAAGCTTTGTCACTATTTAACAAGCGTTATCCTGACTATCTAGCCGTCTTTGCGAACGAGGGAAGCCTTGGCGGACTAAACAGTTTGCGTAGAGGACTGTGTCACATAGCTTCCAGCCATCTAATTCAAAAAGATGAAGAAGATTATAATTTTGGTTTTATCGAAAAGGAATTTGTAGAGATTCCGGCAATTGTCAACTTTTGTCAACGTGAACAAGGGTTGATCCTGTCAAAAGGCAATCCGAAAAATATACGAGGCTTTACGGATCTTGGCCAAGGCGGGGTCAGTGTGGTTAATCGACCTCTTGGTACTGGAACAAGACTTCTTTTTGACAATGAGTTGCGCAAAGTGGGACTTTCCGGCGAGGAAATCGAAGGATACGGCGCTGAATGTGATCGACATATAGATGTGGGGTTTGAGATTCTCGCTGGTCGGGCAGATGCGGGACTTGGTATAGCCGCAGTAGCCGGATTGCTTGAATTGGACTTCTTGCCGGTTAGATGGGAACGGTTCGATCTTTTAATTTCAAAATCTGTTTTTTTCGATCAGCCTGTCCAGTTATTGCTGGATCTTCTTCATGATGACCAGTTTCTGGAACTGGCAACCACTTTGAGGGGTTATGATTTGAAACAATGCGGGAGAATAGTATTCCCTAAAGACAAAAAGCAAGATGTTTTAAATAGGGCTTAGAATGTTGGAGGTATTTACTTGTGAAAAGACTTCTTGGATTGCTAACTGTATGTATTCTGGTTTCCTCTTTCGCCTCATATGGATTAGCGGAAACCCGTCTCAGGATGAGCACAACTACCAGCACCGAAAACTCTGGTCTGTTAAAAGTTCTGCTACCCCCCTTTGAAAAGGCGAATAACGTAAAGGTAGACGTCATTTCTGTAGGAACCGGAAAAGCCTTGAAGCTAGGCGAAAACGGAGACGTTGACGTCGTGTTTGTCCATTCGAGACCCGCTGAAGACAAGTTTGTGTCGGAAGGATTCGGCGTTGACCGCAAAGATGTCATGTATAATGATTACGTGATCCTGGGGCCGAAGAATGATCCGGCCGGGATCAAAGGGGTCCAATCAGCTATTGAGGCTTTCAAAAAAATATCTGAAACGAAGTCCATGTTCGTATCAAGAGGAGATGACTCGGGCACCGACAAGCAAGAACGGTCCATCTGGAAAACAGCCGGAATAACTCCTCAAGCTCCCTGGTATATTGAAGCGGGCAGTGGTATGGGGACTGTGTTGCAGATGGCGAACGAAAAAAGCGCCTATACATTATCGGACAGGGGCACATACATTTCTTATGAAAAGAAGATTGATCTCGTCATACTGGGGGAAGGCGAAAAGACCCTGTTCAACCCTTATGGCATAATTGCTGTAAATCCTAAGAAACACCCCAATGCGCAATATGAGTTGGCTAAGAAATTCATAGATTATGTGACTGGGCCTGAAGGTCAGAAAATAATTCAGGATTATAAGCTTGAAGGAAAGCAGCTCTTCTTCCCGGACGCCAAGAAATAATTGGATTGCCGAGAGAATTGGGGCATCTCATTTATTTGTCATACGAAGAATATTGAAAAGGCAATTTTTGGCCCGATACCAAAGAACAAGGAAAGCAAATTCCTTGTTCTTTGTTTATGTGTCGGTTGGAAAGGAATTGGGGAATGCATTTTCTCTCAGAATCGATCTACAGGGCATTCCTGCTTGTTCTTAATCTGGATCCAGAAGTTTATCAAATCGTCTGGACCTCCATATACATATCGTTTTGGTCTACAACCCTTTCATCTTCCTTAGGTATTCCTCTTGGAGCTCTAGTGGCGCTAAAGAGTTTCAGGGGAAAGCCCGCGCTTCTACTCCTGCTTAATACTTCTATGGCTCTTCCCACAGTCGTCATAGGACTTTTCTGTTACGCCATCCTGAGCAGGATGGGCCCTCTTGGGGACTTGGGTTTATTGTTTACTCCCACTGGAATTGCACTGGGCCTTTTTGTGTTGGCCACGCCTATATCGGCGAACCTCACGGTTGCTGCAATCCAGAATTTGGATAGCCGTCTGGCGCTTACCTGCAAGATGTTGGGAGCCTCGCCTCTTCAGGAATTTTGGTTGACGATGAAGGAAGCCCGTTTTGCAGTTATGGCAGCTATAGTGATTGCTTTTGGTCGTGTTGTTTCAGAGGTCGGAATCGCCATGATGCTGGGTGGAAACATTCGAGGCTTCACAAGAACCATGACCACGGCCATAGCGCTGGAAACTTCAAAGGGGGAATTTGAATTAGGATTGGCTCTGGGTTTTGTGCTGATGTTGGTCGCTCTTGTGATTAATGGGATGATCTTTTTTGTCCAGAGGGGAAGACTATGACACCTTTGGCCTATTCCATAAAGGACCTCATGTTTTCTTATGGCGCTAGGTCCGATCTTTTTGTTGACACCTTAGATATCTCCGCTGGAGATGTTGTTGCTCTGGTAGGTCCTAACGGTTCAGGTAAAACGACTTTTCTGCATCTGCTGGCCTTTATTCTGAGCCCACAGCAAGGTTCTCTTTCTCTGTTGGGACATGATTTTCAAAATTCCGAAGCGATGACTTTTCGGAGGAGGATAGGGCTGCTTCCCCAAAACCCTTATCTTTTCAAGTCCTCAGTGCTGGAGAATGTGATGGTCGGCCTGAGAGTTAGAAAATTTCCCAGACGTTTGATAGAAAAAATTGCGAAAGAAGCCCTGAGTCGTGTTGGAATGGAGGGTTTTGAAGACCGATGGGCGGGGTCGCTGTCGGGCGGCGAAGCTCAAAGGGTGGCTCTAGCCCGAACCCTTGCATTGAACCCCGATGTTTTCCTTTTCGATGAACCGGCAAATCATCTGGATAGCGAAAGTGTTAGAAGAACAGAGCAACTCATACTGGACCTTAACCGCTGTGAAAAAAAAACTGTAATTTTCGCAACTCATGATCTGACGCTTGCCGAGGAATTGGCGGATACTGTAATACACATATTCGAGGGACACGTCATCCCAGTTGCTCCATTCAACCTTTTCAGAGGGCAGGTTCTGGAAGATGGCGCCATTTTCGATTCCGGCGCTATCAGATTTCATGTTTCCAACACTGTCCAAAATGGATCATCTATACTAATAGATCCGCGAAAGATTTCATTTTCCACCAATGAAGAATTTCAAGGACTGGCAAATGTATTTAAAGGAAAGATAATTTCATTAAGTCTATCGAAAAATCGCATCAAGCTGGGGGTTCTAGCGGGAGAGTCCTTTGAGTTGCATCGCGAATTCCGCCAAGACTGTAAAGACCTGAGAATTGGTAGTGAGATATGGCTGCATGTCACTCCCGAATCGATCACAATAATCTG
>Ga0194044_10000871_pt1 | contig 15156 bp, 12 predicted proteins | sample JunL4417m_MetaG_FD_155460 | JGI IMG/M metagenome (GOLD analysis project Ga0194044, IMG submission 155460) | Anoxic zone freshwater microbial communities from boreal shield lake in IISD Experimental Lakes Area, Ontario, Canada - Jun2016-L442-17m | ecosystem: Environmental > Aquatic > Freshwater...
ATAAGCCAAATGCCCGGCGGATGAACCCAGGTTACGTATTTTACCTGGGAAATTGCTCGTAAAATCTCTATGAAATCGGGAATAAACTAAAACCAGGCTTTCATTATCTATTGTTGAATCCTGGCGGACTTTGATAGGAGTGTCATTAAGAAAAGCTTCTTTACCGGCGTATGCTGAATATAACTCTCCTGTTACCGGTAAATAAAGAAACCCCAATACCGGCCAAAACTTCTCAAAAAAAGCTGCGCTGATACCCCAAACCGGCATTCCTGACTGAAAGGAAGCTGCGCCGTCAAGAGTGTCAACTATCCAAATGAATCTAGGCGCGCCAGGTCCAAGAAGCTGATCGTCCGTCAAATCTCTGAGAAAACCATGGCCTTCAAAACTACCATCAAATTTGGTCTGAATTATATCCCAGGCACGATTTTCAGCTTCTGTAACCAGTTCATCATCAAATTTGAGTTTTCTATTGCCTCGCCCGTAAAGCTCGAGTAGGACTGCTCCACTTTTTCTCAAGGTATTTTCAACGAACTCTTTTAATGTCCATAACTCACGATCGGTTAAGGACTGAATTTCGTTACTGTTCATGATTAACTCCATTCTAAAGACAGACCATAAATTTCAAATACTTAAGTCTTGTAGATCCCGACCACACATTTATGGATCTAAAAACCCATCATTATGTAAGGTCATAAAGGCCACTGTGTCAAGCAAGACGATATCTTTGCTTCCAATAAGAATCAAAACGTTTTGTGGGCTAAATTTACGATGAAAGTTAAAAAATTGATCCAACTGTTTGCAACACAGATTCACCTACTTCAAAAATGATCTGGATTGAACTGATTATTTTCAAAAGCCCAAGTAGCCTAAATATTGTAGATCGATAAAAAATTTGAGATGATACCCATGGCTCAAAAAATATTTTGAAATTGTGTTAAGAAATTTGGAGATTTAATATGGCCGACTGGAAGCAGAGGTATACCAATAAATTGGTCAGTATTCAGGAAGCCGCATCTCATGTGAAAAATGGAGATCGCGTTTACCTGGGCAGCATGTGTTCCGAACCAAAAGCTATCATAGAAGGTTTAGGAAACTCTAGAGTAGAAGATGTCGAAATAGTTCAATTTATCAGAGGAGACTTTGCTACGAATCTGGCTGCAAAAATTCCAGGTCGATTCGTTATAAAGTCTTTTTTTGTTGGAGGTCGGACTGGGGAACAAGAGAGACCGTCCGAAGCGGATTATGTGCCTCTATTCCATTCTCAAATTCCAAAATTTTTTAGAAACAGACGAATAGCAATCGACGTTGCGATAATTCAAGTCAGCCCTCCCGACAGATTTGGCAGATTTAGTCTGGGAATATCAGTGGACATAACAAAATCCGCCGTAAAATCAGCAAGGCTGGTCATTGCTCAGGTTAACGCCAGAATGCCTGTAACTTGTGGTGATTCCTCAATAATGATCGATGAAATTGATTATCTTGTTGAGGCGGACGAAGAACTGTTTGAACTACCCAAGGAAGAACTTGGTGATAGAGAAAGAATCATAAGCTATTACTGCGGTGAACTTATAGATGATGGGTCCATATTACAATTTGGGTTTGCAGGCATATCGCAGGGATTGATGGACCATCTGAAAGACCGGAGAAATCTCGGTTTGCATACGGAAATTCTTACTGATACTCTTGTAGATTTGATAGAATGCGGCGCGGTGGACAACAGCACAAAAAAAATGTACAGGGGCAAATCACTGGCTACCTGTTGCATGGGAACTAGACTGTTATACGATTATGTGGACAACAACTCATTAATTGAACTCTACACAAGCGACGTAGTATTAAACCCTTTATTTATAGCTGCGAATGACAAAGTGGTATCTGTAAATCTGGCATTACAGGTGGATCTCAGGGGACAAATTCGTCAAGGTAATCCAACCTGGACAGCGTTTGAAGGATCAGGTGGTGACCATGATTTCATGTTAGGGGCCAGTATGTCGAAAGGAGGACGGTCTATCGTCTGCCTCAGATCGACTTCAATCAAGGGAGGCCGGTCTACGATAGTCCCTTCCTTTGGTCCTAAAGCAGCCGTAATAATGAATCGAGGAGAAGTCAATCACATTGTTACGGAATATGGCATAGCATATCTAGGTGGTAGAACGATCCGTGAAAGGGCCATGGCTTTGATTGAAGTAGCGCACCCAGATCACCGTGAAGATCTCATGAGATCGGCCAGAGAAATGGGATACGTTTACTCGGATCAAATTTATTACAAAAGTATATCACCTGAACTTCGTCAGAGAATTCGAACAGACCATACATTTAAAGATGGTCTCAAATGCCATATTCGTGCTGTAAGACCAACAGACGAATCAATGCTTCGAGATTTATTTTATAATTTGTCGGAAAGTTCTGTTTATTTTAGATATTTCAGCCCCAAGAGAACTATGCCCCATGCCAATCTCCAAACATACGTGAATTTAAAAGAAGACGAGGGAGTATCGCTAGTTGTTACTCTTGGACCCCGTGAGAACAGAAAAATAATTGCGGAAGCAAGGTACATGATAGAGCCAGGTGAGGGGTTTGCAGATTCAGCATTCATGGTAGATGAAAGTTACCAGGGAAAAGGGATAGCAAGTTACTTGCTAAATTATCTAGTCGAAATAGCCAAAGAAAGAGGCCTGAGGGGTTTTAAAGCAGATGTATTATTCTCTAACCAACCTATGCTGAAAGTTTATGACAAAGTTCCGTACAAAATCTTGAAACACTTCTCAGATGGTATTGTCAGTTTGAGCTTTAGATTTGATACTTTTAAAGACGAGGAACAAAACAGACCGCCGGTTGAATGAAATTCAAATGATTTACGCCAGAATTTCATCATCGCATCAAAAAAGGATTTGAGCGGACATGAATTCAATCAAAAATATTCCTGGTGAAAAAGGATGCCTATGTCTACTGGAGAAGTACTCGACTCCAGAGCACATAGTGCGCCATTCTCAAAAGGTTTGGGAAGTAGGAAAATTCTTGGGTGAATCAATGATTGAGCAAAAGCATAAGATTGATCTGCCCTTGCTGAGAGCTTCATGTCTGCTTCATGACATCGGTAAATTCCCCTGTATCTTATCGGGCGCTAAGAACCATGATATGATGGGAAAAGAAATTCTGGAAAAAGAAGGTCTACCAAGTGTGGGAGAAATAATTTCCCAGCATGTTATTTTAAAAGGCCCCAAGAATAGATCCATATCAGAAGAACACATTGTTTTTTACGCTGACAAGCGAGTAGTCCACGATGAAATAGTCAGTCTAGAAAATAGATTCGTCTATCTTTTAAATACCTATGGCAAAAGTCTGGGGGCTATAGAAAGATTACTTGTAATGAAACAAGAGACAATAAATGTTGAAAACGCTATTTTCGAAATCTTAAAACTTGATCCTGAAATAATATCCAGCAGTATAATGTGCAATCCATCAAAAACTGAATCTAGTCAAAAACAGCAGGTCAGATGAATCAAAGACTTGCTGTCGTATTATTGTCTGGAGGCGTAGATTCCTCAACAACTGTTGCAATTGCCAAGTCCGAAGGCTTTGACGTTTGCGCCCTTAGTTTTGATTATGGGCAACGACATAAAATCGAATTACAGGCTGCGGCGCATATCGCAAAATATTTCGAAGTCAAGGAACACCTCGTAATAAAGGTACCTCTTAGAAGTATAGGAGGTTCAGCTCTAACAGCCGACATTGCAGTTCCAAAAGACATGCCGATACAGAGTATAGGTCAATCAATACCAGTGACATACGTGCCTGCGAGAAATACTATATTTTTGTCTCTGGCTCTTGCCTGGGCGGAAGTCAAAGAGGCGCAAGACATTTATATAGGTGTCAATGCGATGGATTATTCAGGTTATCCTGATTGTCGGCCCGAATTCATAAAAGCCTTCGAGACAATGGCGAACCTGGCAACTCAAAAAACCATAGAAGGTAAGATGAAATTCACGATTCGGTGTCCTCTGATGGAAATGTCCAAATCGGAAATAATTAAAATAGGACTTAAATTAGGAGTCAATTACTCTATGACTCATTCCTGTTATGACCCGTCGGATTTGGGCGCAGCATGTCAGGTTTGTGAGAGTTGTCTTTTGAGAAGAAAAGGTTTTGAAGACGCTGGGGTCTTAGATCCCACAAAATACAAATGATAAAACTTCAAATAAAAATTGGGTAATTTGTAAAGAATACGGGGTAACAATGTCAAAATATTTTCATAACAACACCGAAACAATAGGATCTACGCCATTGATTAAACTCAATAAAATTGAAGGTGTTGAAGCAGCGACGATTCTGGTAAAGGTTGAAGGGCGCAATCCAGCATATTCTATCAAGGATCGCATAGGTGTTTACATGATAAGAGACGCTGAAGAAAAAGGGACCCTTCGACACGGAATGGAAGTAGTGGAACCCACTAGTGGCAACACAGGAATAGGTCTGGCTTATGTATGCGCTATCAAAGGGTACCCTCTTACTTTGACGATGCCGGAGACAATGAGCATTGAAAGGCGGAAAGTCCTTAAAATGTTTGGAGCTCGTATCGAATTGACCGAAGGAGACAAGGGGATGCGAGGAGCCGTGGAGAAGGCGGAAGAAATTGCCCAAAGCGATCGTAGCAAATACTTTATGCCGCAGCAATTCGACAATCCAGCGAATCCTAGGGCCCACGAAGAAACAACTGGTCCTGAAATATGGGAGCAAACATCAGGGAAAATAGATGCGTTCGTCAGTGGAGTAGGTACTGGGGGTACGATTACTGGGGTATCACGGTTTATAAAAAATTCCGGAAATAAAAAGCTTTTCTCTGTCGCTGTGGAACCTTCCGAAAGTCCGATTATAACTCAAACCATACAGGGAAAAGAACTCGTGCCTGCCCCTCACAAGATTCAGGGAATAGGCGCTGGATTTGTGCCAAGTGTTCTTGATCTGTCTCTGGTTGACGACGTTGTTCAGGTTTCTAGCGAAGAAGCTATTAATTACGCTCGATTGCTTGCCAGTCAAGAAGGTTTGTTAAGTGGTATATCATCTGGAGCCGCTGTATGCGCTGCAATCAAGCTGGCGCATCGAACGGAATTGTCGGGAAAAAACATAGTAGTTATCTTGCCTAGCGCCGGTGAAAGGTATTTAAGTTCGGTACTATTTGATCACCTCAAAGATTGAGACTATGTGAAAACCAAATCTGAATTCAGAAAGGAACCTACAATGGAACACAAATCCGATTGCGTCTTTTGTAAAATAGTGAAAGGTGAAATTCCTTGCGTAAAGGTGTATGAAGATGAAATAGCGTTGGTTTTCATGGATGTAGCTCCATTAAATCAAGGCCATATATTGGTGATTCCGAAAAATCATTATGAATCCATTCTGGAGATGGAACCAGAAACTTACGGATGGTTAAGCAAAATAGTTTCGCTAGGTGCCAAGGCCATACAAACAACACTCAAGCCTGACGGCATAAATATAATGCAGCTCAATGGCAAAGCCGCAAACCAGGTTGTCCCACATGTGCACATTCATATTGTCCCCAGGAAATTCGGGGACGGTTTGACAATTAGCCAATGGGATCCAATCCCAGGATCGATGGACGACATAAAATCAATCGGTGAAACCATAAAAAGAAATTTCTAAATTTGAACCAGTCACAAAAAATCAATATATCCAATGAATCTGAAAAAACGGAAGTCGGTTTTAAAACTCAACCCCAATCAGATTTCTTTAATTATTTCGGTCAAGAACGTACGATCCAAGTGTGGCTTGCCGAAAAAAGAACGAGATTAACTTCTGCTTTATTTCCTCCTCTGGAAAGAATAGGTCTTGTTCCTGACACAATTTCTTATATTGGACTGGCATTGCTGACCGGGGTAGTTCTTTATTTTGTCAGGAAACCCATATTAGCTTCAGTATTTTTATTGGGACATGTAGTCTTTGACGGGCTCGATGGAGCTTACGCACGAAATGCAGGTAAGGCTTCCCAATCAGGAGCATTTACTGATTTGGTTTGTGATCAGTTTGGTATGGTCGTGGTTTCTTTGCTGGCCATATTCCACCACTTGGTGGAGCCTTTGATAGGAGCGGCCTATATTAGCCTATATCTTATGGTGGTAGTTTTTGGCGTAATTATAAACGTCATGGGAATTGGATCAAGAATCACCATTACAAGTAAATATTTCTTGTATATTGTTTATGGATTATGGGCTTTTATAGGAATCAATTATTTTACTTTTTTAATGACTTTTTTTTCCTGTGTGATGGTTGTCGAGGTATTGATTGGTTACGTGCGTCTGAAGGCGGCAATAAGAAAGAAATTTGATTCGCCGGAACGATTCGCAATCGGAGATATTTACTCAGGTCGACTGAATTATTTCTTAAATATCGCAATTCCTCTGTCCATATTCTTGGGGATTCTTATTTATGGGAACTGGGTTCCATTAAAAGCCATTCTGGATGGACCAAATCTTAAGATTAAGTGGGAAGAAGGACGTGCTCTTGTTTCGCCTGATGAAAAAGCGAGGATCCTGGCTTTTGGAGTATGGAAGGATAAATGGCTGGTTCTCTTGGAAAGTGAAGACGGCGCAAAGGAAGTAAGAGTAATTGACGCCGATGGATCCATCAGTGGGCAAAGTTTCGAAGCGCCGGCCTATATTCAACCTGCGTGCGGAGAACTGCCCGTTGATGGAGAAACATTGTTGATCGCTGACGCCAACACCCGCTTGGTTTTAGGAATAGATTTAAAATCTTCTTTGGCGTCAAAAAAAGCAATGATAAGCCTTACCCTCCCATTTGGTTACCTTAGAATGACGGCTATGGCCACAACGTTGTGGAACAACAAGTCAGTGTGGTTAATAGCCAATTATCTCTATACTAGAAAGACTTACATCGTAGATCCTGATATAGCTCTAAAAAAAGGCTCAGTTCTAGGAGGAGTCATAGGATCGTACACAAATGGAGGTTTTCCGTCAGGCATAGTGGTTTTAAACGGTGAGATAATAGAACTCAACAAATCTCCCTTTAATACTCTTATCTACATTGCTTCTCTTGATAGGACGCTTCAAGGTTCGAACCTGCTGGAAGCCAGCAAACGTAGATTGTCCGTTCCTGACAAAAGATGTCTGGGCTTGGCTATATCAGGAGAGAAACTGATCCTTATTTCAGAACTCGGTAAAACCTTTCAGGTTCCTCTTAAAGATGTCCTAAGTAAAACCTGGGAGGAACTAAATTCTTAACAATTCTAAAGTTGTAAATAGTAGATTTTCGCACTAAACTCCATATTAACAAAAGCTGTAACAATAATTAGTTATTACGCCGAATTAGGTTTTGGAGACCTTTATGGATAAAATTAGAAACTTCTGCATTATTGCGCATATTGATCACGGAAAATCCACACTTGCAGACCGGTTGCTTCAGATTACCGGAGTAGTGGGAACTCACAATTTTCGCGATCAAATGCTCGACACCATGGATATTGAAAGAGAACGAGGAATAACTATAAAAAGTCAATCAGTAGCTCTTCCTTACAAATCATCCGATGGTATTGAATATACATTAAATCTTATTGATACTCCTGGTCACGCTGATTTTTCATATGAGGTTTCACGGGCTTTAGTCGCATGCGAAGGCGCATTACTAGTCATAGACGCCAGTCAAGGTGTGCAGGCGCAAACACTAGCCAATTTTTATATGGCGGTGGATGAAGATCTGGAAATTATACCAGTTATTAATAAAATAGATCTCCCTGCAGCCGATATTGAAAGAGTGAAGCATCAAATCTCCAAGGATTTGGGGTTGGATCCTGATTCGGCGATATGTGTTTCCGCAAAGGAAGGCATAGGGGTGAAAGAAATATTGGAAGCAGTTGTGCAAAAAATTCCACCTCCTCAGGGAGATCCTTCGGCCCCTCTAAAAGGACTAATTTTTGATTCCCATTGGGACCCGTATAGAGGAACCATAGTGCATCTGAGAATTTTGGATGGTAGCCTGAGACCGGGGCAAATCGTTAGACTATTGTCAACTGAAGCGAGTTATAAAGTTGAGGAAACGGGTATTTTTCTTATAGAGAGAAAACCGGCCCCTCAATTGTCAGCAGGACAAGTAGGCTACATGATAGCGGGTATAAAAACCGTTAGTGACACAAAAATAGGGGATACAGTAACGCTTGAAGACAATCCTTGTGTAACTCCTTTGAAGGGATTTAAGCTGGTAAAACCAGTGGTGTTTTCTTCATTCTATCCCATTTCGTCGGATGACTATGAAGAACTTTCAGACGCCTTACAAAAGTTGAAATTGAACGATGCCTCATTAACATTTGAAAAAGATCACTCCACCGCCTTAGGGCACGGATTCAGGTGTGGATTTCTTGGATTATTGCACCTCGAAGTGGTTCAGGAAAGACTGGAGCGGGAGTTTGACCTGTCTCTAATTTTGACGGCCCCGTCTGTTCAATATATTGTCATTTTTAGAGACGGAAAAGAGTTAATCATGGATAATCCGGCAAAATATCCGGACCCAGTATCAATAGATAAGACGAAAGAACCTTTTATCAGAGCTTCAATAATTCTTCCCGATCAGTACCTGGGTATGGTGATCAACCTATGCATTGATCGGCGAGGCATTCAGAAAGATATGCATTATCTGGATGCCGGCAGAGTTGAACTCACTTTTGATCTGCCGCTGTCCGAGGTGTTGTTCGATTTTTATGACAAGTTGAAGTCGGTTTCTCGAGGATATGCTTCATTTGATTATGAATTTCTTGATTATAGAGCCACAGAATTAGCTAAAGTTGATATCTTGGTAGCGGGTGAAAGAGTTGACGCCCTATCAATGCTGGTTCATAAGGAAAGAGCTCAGCAAAGGGCTCATAAAGCCTGCGAAAGACTCAAAAAAGAAATACCTCGACAGCTTTTTAAAGTGGCCATTCAGGGAGCGATCGGAGGGAAAATTATAGCTAGAGAAACGGTTTCCGCTATGCGAAAAGATGTTTTAGCCAAATGCTATGGTGGAGACATAACTAGAAAAAAGAAACTTCTTGAAAAACAAAAAGAAGGCAAGAAAAGAATGAAACAGGTCGGGAATGTTGTAATCCCTCAATCGGCGTTCCTAGCGGTCCTAAAAACAGATTCCGACGAATGAACCGGCATTTACAATAAAGGGTCAAGGGCAATTGATTAAAAGAATTTGTTTGATTACTGGGACAAAAAATGATGGATTAAACATTGAGTTAGCAATTCTTGTTATGAGAACAACGTCCTGAGCAATCGCATGAACAAGTGGTTCCCTGAGCCCTCTTTCCGGTTACTTTGCTGATGAATCGATAAACAACATAAATAAAGGCCGTTAATACAATAATTCCTACGACTAATTCCTGCCACATCATGATTTATTACCTCGTAAGTTATCAAACAAGGCCTATTCCTAGAAAGGATCCGGTAGTTTTAACTAGAAACGCCATTGCGTAGGCCAATAATGTAGTATAGACCATTGCGAAAATGGTCCAGCGCCACTGGCCGGTTTCCCTCCGTATTACAACGAGCGTCACAAAACAGGGAGCGTATAGCATCACAAAGATTATCAACGTGAAAGCCATCAATGGGTTCCATCCAGGCTCATTTCTCAATTTCTCGGACAGATTCCACGATTTCTCAGGATTAACAGAACCGAGGCTATAAGCGGTCCCAAGGGTAGAAACCACGACTTCCTTGGCCGCAAATCCCCCTAGGAGCGCCACATTGGTCCTCCAATCAAAACCTATCGGTAAAAAGACCAACTCTAAAAATGATCCAACCCGACCAGCAAAAGAATTTCTAAGGCGTTCTTCTTGCTCCTTATTTTCCACTTCCAACCTTTTGGCCCTCAAAACTAGATACTTACCTGCTACGTCTGTATTGATTTCCGGATTTTCCATGAGGCTATAGCGTTGATTGGAATCATTGTCAGACTTGTAACCAGACTTTGAAAAGGCGGCCAACGCTTTAGCTAGGTCTTTAGCATTGTCGGATTTACGTTCTTTAGTAAACTTTTCAAAATTCTCCAATGCTTGAGGTGTCTGTATTACAGAACTCGCTCCGACGTCTTTGATAAATTCAGAATTCAAAGTTTCCAGCTTTTTTTGGAAACTTTGTTGAATTTCCGGAGGCAGATCGGGAAAAGTCATCAAAGCCCAAAACAATACTGAAACTGCTAGAATAACTGTTCCAGCTTTCTTGACATACATCCATGTCCGTTCCCACGTATGGATCAACAACCCTTGTAAAGTCGGAACTCGATAAGGAGGCAACTCAAGCACAAAAGGCGCAGACGGCCCAGACAGAACTGTGGAACGGATTACTCTAGCGGCTAGAAGAGCCATTGCCCAGGATATTAATGTCAGTAGAAACATTATAGAAACCCGGTCACCTGAAAAAAAAGCCCCAATCAGAAGAGCGTAAACAGGCAACTTGGCGCCGCAATTCATGAGTGGAGCCACAAGGATCGTCACAAGTCTTTCCTTGGGTTCTTTCATTGTACGTGTCGCCATTATCCCGGGGACCGCACAACCACCCGCTATACCCCCTGAAACCATTAAAGCCAACATCGATGCGCCATGCAAACCAAAACCGCGTAAGACCCGGTCAAGCATAAAAGCTATACGGGCCATGTAACCAGTATCCTCCAGGATGGCGATTGCAAAAAACATGAAAGCTATAAGTGGCGTAAAACCTAGAACACCTCCTACGCCGGCAATCACTCCGTTAACCACTAACGATCTTAAAAGTCCTTCAGGAAGAGTTTCGGATACATTCGCCCCCAACCACGCGAAAAAGGATTCCGAATACTGGACTAAACTTTCACTGCCGCGAAATGTAAAGAAATAGACAGCGTACAAGACTGCAAACAAAATTATAGGACCCAACAATCGATTCGTTAGAAATTGATCAATAGATTCACTTAGATTAACTCTATCGGTCCTTTCTATTTGAACCGTTTGCTTGATAGCCCCTGATATTAAACCGTATCGAGCGTCAGCCAGAACAATTTCGGGATTATCCCCAAAAATATTTTTTAAGTGTGACCGGCTTTTTTCAACCTGTTCACGAATTGTTTTCCGGTCATCACCGCTGTCAATTTTTTTGACGATTTCTGAATCGCCCTCAAGCAACTTCACAGCATGCCAACGAAAAGCCGGCCCTTCGAGAGAATAATTTACATGCCGCAGAAGATTCTGGATTTTTTCCAATTCATCTTCAACTTCCGCCCCGTATGTAAATCTCCTGAAATTATCTGACGATTGATTATTTTCAACTTCGAAGACTATCGTTTCAAGTAGAGAATCCAGGCCTATGCCCTTTTTCCCATTCGTAAGGATAACGGGGACACCAAGTAAGGAAGAAAGATATGCTTCATCTATTCCAATACCACGTCCCCTGGCGACATCAATCATATTCAGAGCTATCACCAATTTGCAGCCCATCTCAAGCAGTTGAACCGAGAGATACAAATTTCGCTCTAAATTGGCTGCGTCGACGACATTTACCACAAGATCGGGAGCGCTATCCACTATGAAATTTCTGGCAATGATTTCTTCAAGCGAATAGGCCGTAAGCGAGTAAGTACCAGGAAGATCCACTACGTGAATCTTGCGGCCACTATGTGTGACGGTTCCTTCCTTTTTTTCAACTGTTACTCCAGGCCAATTCCCAACATGTTGTCGTGCCCCTGTCAAAGCATTAAATATAGTTGTTTTCCCTGCGTTGGGATTTCCTGCGAGAGCCACAGTTATTTTTTGTTTCATTAAGGGTCCTCAAACAGCTATTTCAGGTTCTCTCATCAAAATATGAGCAGCCTGTTTCTTTCGCAAAGAAATGTGATAACCCCTTATTTCAAATTCCATTGGATCATTGAGGGGAGCATATTTGACGACCTTAATTTCTGTTCCTCTGACGAAGCCCATTTCCAACATCCTTAGCCTGAAATCGGAATCACCGCAAACCTGTACTATCTGGCCTTTCTGACCAGGTTTATAATTAGAAAGTTTAACAGTTTTTTCCGCCAGGCATTTATTGTCTTCTAGGGCAGAGCAATCGAAGCATTTTTTCCGGGATACTGTAGGACTCATCATGTATTCTCCATCTTGTGGGCACGTTAAAACCGACAAGTCTATTTTAATTAGATACATCAAACTTATCTTTAACGTTCACACAAAATATTGTCAATATTTAGAGGTCAAAAAAGATGTGCATAATTGAATTATATTTCACAATTTTTATCAAGAATGCGCGGGAGGGTAGCAACCAATGAACTGAAAAAACCGAGTTTAAGAAAGATGGGTTCAATGTTTCAATAGAGGCATAATTTATCAGGGACCAACAAGCTTTCTTTGCTTGTGGAGCCCTGTATAAATCCATTTATTCCTGATTTTGTAGTTCAAATTAACGCGAGACAGATTAAGAGTCGAGATCAAACCGCTGTTCCATGCGTTTAAGGCCTGTGTCGGATAAAACGGAACCGAATCGGACCAAGGCAGAATTCTCCCCCCATTTGATGTAAGTGATTTCATTCCAATCCATTTAATGCCATCCGATACAATCCCATCATTCTGACTTAGGTTATCCAATAGCGCCAAATCGGAACCGACTCTTTGCAATATTACCAAGGAACTGGCCGGCAATGGGCTTTCCATTTTCACGCCACGGCTTATAAATCCTTTTGGTATAAATATCGCCTGCTGATGAAATTCGTTGGGAGGACAGCTTGAACGCCTGTAAACATAATAGGCCCCCAGTGTAGGATCACTATATAGCATTTTTACTAACTCTCTAAGACCGTTCCAGCCTCGGAAAACAGCTGCTCTTTTATGATAAGATTCGAGATCAACAAATAGCAAATTAGTATTAGGCTCAATATCCGGAACATGGGAAACAAAACTCCGACAAATGGAATTTCTAATCTTTGAAGCTTCAGTCCAATCAACGATCAAACTCGAGTGAAAAGCTACCATCATCCCAATTAAAACAGACCCCAACACATAGCCGACGTATCGCGCACGCAAATCGTTCCAGAAAGTCATCAACAGAGCAAATAGTATGGCGCCTCCAAATGACGCGGAAGAATAAATTCTACTGGACCAGTTATAATTAAACCAGGGCGTATAGCCACCATCAATAAATCCATATTTTGTCAGAACCGTATCAGATATCTTAGGGACTACCGAACCATATCCAGCCAATTGATATGGAGTCATTCCCAAAATAATAATAACAAGGGACAAAACCAGTATGTAGTAAGGCTTATCATAATAAGCCTCTCGTGTTTCTTGATTTTTTAAAGTCTCGGAAGTTTCCAGATAGTAAAAAAACAATATTATGAGAGCGAAGACCACCATTCCAAAAATTATGGAACGAACATCCATAGTTGAGAAATCGAAAATTCCCGCTAAATAAAAAGGAAATAAAGCAATATATGACCAGACCAATTCAAAGGGTGGGACCAGATAACTATGTGAAACAGCGCCCCCTCCCATAAAAACAAACCTGGCGCACAGGGCAATGATAAACGCAAGGCCTATGCCTGTGCTAATCCTGAAAAGAAAATTTGTGATTGAGTCTGTTTTATTGATTTTGTCATGCAAGGGAACCACAAACAAAGGCATGGCCAGTATTAATAAACTCGTGGATTCATAAGTGAAAAAAGCCGCCAAATATAAAGAAACAGGTAGAAACAAACCTCTCCATGAGTACCCTCTCACAGTCCACCTTTGAAATGAAAAAACTGAAATCCAGAAAAAAAGGAGACTCAATCGAGAATTGTCAGTGGTGACCACGTATGTCAGGCATGAAACAGTAGGAATAAAGAATGCCCCAAAAATCGACGCGGCCACGAAGACTTTTCGATTGGGGAACAGGTTGTATAAACAAGCTCCCATTGCCAAAGAAGCCGCGGCCAGCAAAGAGATGGAGAAAAAATGAAAAACCGTTTTATTGAATCCAAATAATTCAAATAAAGTTATCCAGTAAACGCCTTCAATGGGTCTTAATAAATCTTTTGCGTACAGCCAAACTGAATTAGGAAAACTATTCCAATAAGGCCAACTGAAAATCCACCAATCATCACCTTCAAATCCTACATCTCCAGTGAAATAAGTTACCAGAAGCCCGTAAATCAGAAAAAATACTCCTGATGAAATAAAAAGAAACCGAGGACTGGATGAAATTTTCATGAGCAAACAATTCTGAAAAAAATCTAATTGCAGGAAGAAATATGTAATCTTCCATATTTGTATCTAAACCTACATTCTAAACCTAATATGACAAGTCTTCCATATAAATTGTGAACAAACCGAAAAATTTTATGTCCACAACAAATTTTTTTAGAATGTGAGTCCCCGTTTGACACAGCCGCCAGGCAATACAGGAAGCGTTTTTCACAAATAAACGCGTCATCGGAAATCAGTCCGTAGTGGCAGGATTACTTATGGGCTTTAATTTATGCTATTTTTTGGATTGAATTGACAAAATCCCGACCGGACATCGCCGCAGGCAACGACTTGCCATCCATTTCATAGATTCCCCTGTCTACGAAACCCGCATTCTTAAGTTCCATTATAAGGTCGCGGACTTTTCTCGGCACTCTGAATCCTATTCGGAAAATCAATATGTTTTCTATTTGTTAATGTACATTGTTCGAGCCGGATTTTCAATGCTGCGGCGTAGGACCTGAACACTTTAGAGGACACACATTGGGAACCATAGCGATAGATGGAAGAGATGCATCGAAACCACGGTTCGGCAAGTACGTCAATTTGTAGCCTTTAGATTTTTCCGCTCTGAAAATATTTCCAGAACGTGTGTCCCCATTTGACACACGTGGGGTGGATAATCTGACCATCATAAGGGAAAAGAGCCCAGTGTGATGGCTCATGTGATGGAAAAGACAATAGATGCTGACCGTGTCCAGGCTCAACAGTTTTTGGAGCCAATTCTTTAGATTGAAATGGACTGAGCAAGAGGAAGATTAGACTTCCCTGTTTTGTGGAGGGCAAAGATGATTGCAGGCGTTTGATAGCGATGTTCATAATGGGAATTATCTCGCTGATCATCGGCATTCTGTTAAAGGGCCCGAATGTTCCGTGGTGAGCGTGGTCAAATGCTACCC
>Ga0194044_10000872_pt1 | contig 15148 bp, 11 predicted proteins | sample JunL4417m_MetaG_FD_155460 | JGI IMG/M metagenome (GOLD analysis project Ga0194044, IMG submission 155460) | Anoxic zone freshwater microbial communities from boreal shield lake in IISD Experimental Lakes Area, Ontario, Canada - Jun2016-L442-17m | ecosystem: Environmental > Aquatic > Freshwater...
ATCATGAGCGGCTGTTTTTGATTTTTTAAATTCTCGCATCATGGCCCAAAAGCCACCGGGTTCATTGATGTCTCCGACAATCTCCCCAATGAAGGCCAAATCCAAGAAATCCGCCAAGGTCTCTGGATTAAGAGAAACGGAAACACCACCCGCCAAAATCAGGGGATCACCAGAGCCTCTGTCAAGTCTAAGAGGTTTTATTCCGGAGTCAATCAAGATTTTGGGAACAATCCAGTAGTCGTTTTCAAAAGGAATGCTAAAAGCAATAACCGGAAAATGTTTCAGGGGGACATTATTTTCTTCGGAAAGAGGAGTAATAGTATCGGAAGGGTTCTTAAAAAACTGATCGGCAATAAAAAAACGTTCAGGAGCGAAAAAATCTGATCCCTGAAGTTGGTTAAACAAAAATTGAAACCCTAAATTACTCAGTCCAACTTTCCGGGTATTTGGATAAACCAGCGCTATCGGTAAGAGGAAACCGGAATTTCCTGAGGCGGGCCTTTTGTTGAGTCTTTCCCTCATGTAGAAATGGAAAGCAATCTAGACCAAAAAAGATTCATTAATAAAAACTTGTTTCGTAGTCAGGGGAAATTAACTTCCCCCCTGACAACAGAAAAACTATTCAGCATGTTTGCGCAAGAATGTGGGAATATCAAGGTCTTCTTCAGACTCGAGAGACAGATCATCAACGAGATTTAAATGACGACTGATTTTTTCTCTTTGGCTCTTCCTAATAAAAGCGGGGATCTGAGAATCTTTAGGTTCTCCAGGAATTACAGTTCTGGCTACAGGTTTATCTGTCTTGCCTTCATCGCCTATTTGAAGATGGTTCTTACCAAAGATTAGGGAGTCAGTCTTGTCTGAAAGTCCTGTCTCGCTTCTACTGAATCCCGTCGCTATAACAGTCACATTTACAGCGTCACCCATGTCTTCATCTATAACAGCCCCAAATATTATGTTAGCGTCATCATGGGCTTCATTCTGAATTATTGATACTGCGTCGTTTATCTCTGTCAGAGATATGTTGGAAGATCCCGTCATATTTATCAGCACGCCCTTTGCCCCAGACATAGAAATATCTTCAAGAAGAGGGCTGTTAATGGCCAGTCTCGTGGCCTCTTCCATGCGTCCTTCGCCAGTGGCTGATCCTGTTCCCATCAATGCTACGCCTTTCTCCTGCATGATGGTTTTTACATCAGCAAAATCGAGATTAATCAAACCATTGATAGTCACGAGATCTGAAATTCCTCTCACACCCTGCATGAGTACGTCATCAGCCCTTCTGAAGCCTTCCAGGAACGAAATATCTTTTTTAAGCGACAGCAGGCGCTGGTTCGGAATAATTATCAGGGTGTCAACTTCCCTTCGGAGAGTTTCTATGCCTTCTTCCGCCTGACGCATTCTCCTTTTACCTTCAAAAAGGAAAGGCTTTGTTACAACGGCCACTGTAAGAGCCCCGACTTCTTGTCTGGCTATTCTTGCTATTATCGGCGCAGCGCCAGTACCTGTCCCGCCACCCAGACCAGTAGTTATAAACACCATGTCAGAGCCTTCCAAGGCGTCCCTAATTCCTTCGTAATCTTCATTGGCGGCTATTCTTCCAATTTCGGGGTCAGCCCCTGCGCCCAGTCCTCTGGTTTGCTGTTTGCCAATCTGTAATTTTAATGGAGCCATGTTGTGCTGGAGGGCCTGAGCGTCGGTGTTTGCAGCAAGGAACTCCACTCCACTTAACCCGGCGCGTATCATATTGTTGACGGCGTTTCCGCCACCGCCACCAACTCCGACCACCCTGATCAATGCGCTACGGTTAGATTCAATTTCAAAATCCAGCATAAGCCGGGCCTCCTATAGTTAAAATCGACAAAGCCCTTCCCAAATCCTGAATCATCAATCTAAAATCATTCATAACGTGTTTTGTCATATTCGCCTCATGCAAGAACCCGGTTAGGCTGCTCTCTTTACCGGAACTCGCATACCACGGGTCAGACATTTTCGCCAGAAAATTAATCTCTTCAAATCTAAAAAGCTTCAGTAAACCACCTTTTCATCCGCTCATAGAAACGATTAAGAACTCTGCCGGATTCATAACTCTCGCTTAGATCCGCACAACCATGTCTAGTTCCCCACAGGGCAAGCCCGACGCCAGTAGCATAAACTGGGGAGTTTACGACGTCTACCAGGCCACTCACCCCTACGGGGTAGCCCAATCTAACCGGCATATCAAAAATTTGCTCGGCGAGTTCAACAACCCCCTGGATTGCGACACTGCCTCCAGTAAGCACTATCCCTGATGCCACGGAACGGAGAATATTGTATTTTTCCATTTCCCTCTTGGCCAGACCAAGAATTTCCTCCAATCGAGGTTCAGTAATTTCAGCCAGAACAGATTTCGCCAACACTCTGGGTTGGCGACCCCCCACGCCAGGTACATGAATAGTCTCATCCCTATTGACCAGATTGGCCAGGGCGCAACCGTATCTTTTCTTTATTTTTTCGGCCTCTCCTGTGGGAGTTCTTAACCCCACCGCAATATCGTTTGTCAGTTGATCTCCTCCTACAGGAATGACAGCGGTATGCTGTATTGCTCCTTCGATGAATACTGCGAGGTCGGTGGTCCCTCCTCCAATATCAATTAAGGCTACTCCGAGTTCTTTTTCATCAGGGGACAAAACAGCTTCGGCTGCGGCCATTTGTTGTAAGACCAGATCATTAACCGTCAAGCCACTCCTGTGGGCGCATCTGATTATATTTTGAGCAGCCGAAACAGCTCCGGTTATGATGTGTACTTTAGCCTCCAAACGGACACCAGCCATTCCAACCGGCTCTCTTATCCCTCCCTGGTCATCAACCACGAATTCCTGAGGCAAGATGTGGATAACTTCTCTGTCCAGTGGGATGGCTACAGCTCTTGCGGCGTCAATGACTCTGGCAACCTCATTTGTCGTTACTTCACGGTTCTTTATTGCTATAACACCGTGGGAATTAATTCCCTTAATATGTCCACCTGATATCCCTGCAAAGACACTTTCTGACCGTCGCCCGGCCATAAGTTCGGCGTCATCCATAGCCTTTTTTATGCTAGAGACAGTTAGGTCGATGTTAACGACAACGCCACGTCGTAAACCTCGAGACGGAGATGTTCCTACTCCGATGATGTCTACTACGCCATCAGCGTTTAATTCTCCGATGATGGCGCAAATTTTCGTTGTTCCCACATCGAGACCACAAACAATACTATCGCTTCTTGACATTTTTTACCCCTGCAGAAGCGGATCTTCAGAGGATCGAACAATCGCTCGATCTTCAAAATCCAGGTTTATTATGTGTGCGTTACGCCACTGACCTCTGTCCGTGAGAAACTTTCTAAGCCGATCAAATCTTAACAGTCTTGATTCAAAATCATCATGCCCAAGAATGACTATTTGCCCCGATTTCATTTTCAGGGTTAGTCCCTCCTCCGAATTGATGTTGATTTCTCTGACGTCGGCATAGTGTAATCCGAAATCCACACGATCGATAAGCTCCGTCAACTTAAGCCCGGATCTAAGGGAATCCTGAATCTCTCCTGGGTGTAATCGCATACTGTCAGATTGAATTCCGGTAAACAAAGGAAGATCTATAGGATCACCCGGCAAGACTCTAGTAAATACAATGCCTTTTTCATCAATGTAGTAAAGCCTGTCACTCGCTAAAATTCCCCTAGGCGTTCGTTCTTCCACTTCAAGGACCAACTGACCAGGTAACCTCCTGTATATTGAACCTGAACGAATCCATGGATGACGCAGTAACCTTTCCGTTATTGATTCGAGATCGATGCTGAGTAGATTCATTCCTGTTTCAAGTCTGGCGGCTTCTATAACTTCTTCCTTGGAAAGACGATGATTGCCGTATACATCCACTTTGTTGAGATTGAAGTAAGAAGATCTAATGACAATCAGATAACCAAGAGCGCATGCCAGCAATATATCCAGACAAATGCCGGTTACGAACAATATTTTCAAGACAGACCGGCGCCAATACGTCTTTTTTATGGATCGCTCAGATTCCTGGAGTTCGCTGGATTGCATTGACAATGGTAAACTGGCTTCAGTCATTTCACTCGCCTGATCTTACTACCTTTATTTCAAGTTCAAATGTAATTCCGGACTTGTTGTAAGCCGCTTCGGCTATCTTTTCTATCAAAGCTAAGACGTCCCTGGCTTTAGCCATATTCCTGTTAATGATAAAATTGGCGTGAACATTCGAAACCTGCGCTCCCCCTTCGGTCACACCTTTGAATCCAAGTTTTTCGATTAACTCTCCTGCAGCCAAGCCGTTAGATGAATTCTTAAAAACACAACCGCAACTTGGGAATCCTCTTGGTTGAGACAATCTTCTAGTATTTCTGAAATGCTGCAGTTGTTTCATGATTTCATCAGGGTTCAGGGGACTGAGTTGGAAAGAAGCTTGCAAGACTACTGATTTAAGCGGCAAATCACAAAATCTGTATCCGTATGAAAAAGTCCCCTTCTCCAGTTCAATTTCTTTGCCGTTCGTGTCCAAGACCGTTAGCTTTGAAACTATATCACCCAAAGACGAACCACCCGATCCAGCGTTACATGCGACAGATCCTCCTACTGAGCCTGGAATTCCCCACAATGGTTCCATTCCGTGCAACCCCAACTTGCAAGCTCTCCAAACGACAAGACTGAGAGGAATCCCGGCTTGTGCCGTTAACAGTGCGGCTCCTGATGAATCTTTGTCGACACTGAATTGTTTCATTCGTATCGGAGCGATAATGAGTCCACGAAAACCCTCGTCATCGAACAACACGTTGGTGCCGTTTCCAAGAAGGAAATGCCTTATACCTTCCTGTTTCACAAAAAGAAGTACACTACTTAAGGTTTTGGTGTTCCTAGGAAAAGCGACTGCGTCTGCAGGACCACCTATCCTGTAAGACGTAAGGCGCTTCAGGGGAATTCCAAGCGCCAGTGGTTCTCCGAGCAATTCGCCAAGTGTTTTTATTTGAGTTTTGCTAATCTTCAAGCAAAACACCTTCCCTTTTTTTGAGTTCTTCCAACACAACAGGGCCTAACTTTGTTACATCTCCAGCTCCAAGGGTTATGAGCATGTCCCCGGGTTGAAGATCATTTGCAATTTCAACTGCAATCTTGGATCTGTCTCCCAGAAACCGGACTTTCTTATGACCTCTGGCCCTAATTCCCTCACAAAGGTTCATTCCGCTAACGCCTTCCATAGGTTTTTCGCTAGCTGGATAGATATCCATGATGTAGAGCAGGTCAGCGTCATGAAACGCAGTTAGGAAGTCTTCGAAAAGAGCTTTTGTCCTAGAATACCTATGGGGTTGGAAAAGAACCGCAATACGTTTTTCAGCTATTTGCCTGGCAGCAATTAAAACTGCCTTAATTTCGACTGGATGATGACCATAATCATCAATAACTGTGATCCCTGATCTAGCGCCTCTTGTCGTGAATCGTCTCTGAACTCCTGGAAAGGATTCCAAAGCTTCCTTAAGAATCTGAAAGGGAACGTCAAAAAGTTCAGCTATGGTTACTGCGGCCAAGGAATTGACTACATTGTGCATTCCCGGCATCGGCAGGGTGATTTCCCCGAGCGGGGTATTTTCTCTAAAAACCTGAAAAAAAGATCCACCACTTATAGGAATTGGCTTAGCGGCTCTAATGAATGCTTGAGATGAGAAGCCATAAGTCAGGAATCTTTTTGAAATAGACGGAATTATTTTTTGAACTTGAGGATCATCCAAACAAACGATAGCATATCCATAAAAAGGAATTCGATTTATGAATTCAATAAAAGTTGATCTGATCTCCTCAATTGAAGAATAACAGTCCATATGCTCGAGATCGATGTTAGTGATTAGAGCTATGGTCGGAAAGAGCTTAAGAAATGACTTGTCGGACTCATCGGCCTCCGCGACCATCAAATCCCCCTGACCCAGGTGCGCCCCACCTCCGAGAGCATTGAGCTTGCCTCCAATCACAACTGTGGGATCGAATCCAGCGTGTGACATGACTGACGCAATCATGGAAGTAGTTGTGGTTTTTCCATGCATACCGGCGACAGCGATCGAAGTTTGCATTCTCATGAGCTCAGCCAGCATTTCCGCTCTTGGAATGACTGGAATCCGTCTTTCTTTTGCGGCTATAACCTCGGGATTATCTTCCGAAACAGCGGACGAGTAGACCAGCACATCAGCCTTGTCCAGATGTTCTCTCCTATGACCAATTTGAATCCGGGCTCCCAGGGATTTTAAGTGAACCACCGTTGGAGATTCCTGGATATCCGAACCGCTAACGTTAAAACCTAGAGCTAAAAGAATCTCCGCGATCCCGCTCATTCCAACGCCACCGATGCCTACAAAGTGGACATCTCTCAGCTTTTTAAACAATGTTCCAATCACGCCGCCAACCTTTGACTTTTCAAAATTTCTTGAATGATGGCTCTTGCAGCGTCCGGTCTTCCTATTTTCCGGGCGTTTTGCGCCATAGAGTCAAGTTCTCCCGGATTTGCGATCAACCTGTTAATTTCTAGAATCAGAGAACCATTCTTCAGATCTTTATCCCTGATTATCTTGAGCGCATTACGTTCAGCGAGCCAAGAAGCGTTTTTTGTTTGATGGTCTTCCGCCGCAAAAGGGAAAGGAACAACTATCGCTGGTTTTCCCAAGGCGGTGATTTCGGCCAGGGAACTCGCTCCAGCACGACACACAACGAGATCAGCCCAAGAGTAATATGCCCCCATATCATCGATAAATTTGGTTACTTCCGCGTTAAAGCCTAGATCTTCATAGGCTTTCTTAACTTTATTGTATAGATCAGAGCCTGTTTGATGCGCTATCTTGATCCTTGGCGCCAGGGCTTTAATTTCACTCAAATGTTCGATCATACCAAGATTAAGGCTGTCAGCTCCCCTTGACCCTCCAAAAACCAGGATATTGAATCCGTCATTCCGATTCCTTTGAGTTTGAGTGCGGAACAAGGTTGATCTAACTGGGTTACCGACCAAAAATGTCTTTGACTTAAGAGTTATTGGAGAAGTGTTTTCCCATGAGATGAAGATTTTATTAACAAATTTTGCCAACATTCGATTGGCCGCCCCCATAATCGAATTCTGTTCCTGGATACCGGTTTCTACATTAAGGACTAGCGCTGCGGCCACAGTTGGAGCGGATGCGTAGCCTCCGACACCCAAGACAAAATCAGGTTGAAAACTTCTTATAATTTTTATTGATTGCATTATGCCGACCGGTATTTCAACGCCCGCTTTAATTGAATTCAATATCCCCGTCCTCATGAGTCCTCTTGCGGAGACGAATTTGATTGGAAATCCTGTGCTGGGAATAAGTCTGGCCTCTATACCCCGCTTTGTGCCCACAAACAAGACTTGAGAAGACGGATCCTCGGAAATGAGTGTTTCTGCAATGGCAAGAGCCGGGAAAAGGTGCCCCCCAGTTCCTCCACCTGCTAGAATAAGTTTCATTCCCTGCCTCCATCTCTCTCAGAGACATTTGTCCTGCTTATAGCCATCAATATTCCAATTCCAGCGAGGTTCACTAACATTGAAGTCCCACCCAACGATATCAGCGGAAGTGGCAGGCCTTTTGTCGGAGCGAGTCCCATTGTAACCGCCATATTAATCAAAGCCTGAATCCCGATCAGGGAGGTTATTCCGAAGGCCAGACACCTCAGGAAGATATCCCTGGATTTTATGGCAATCATGAATCCTCTAAAAACTAGAGCGTAAAACATCAAGATTACGGCGATGACTCCGACCAATCCAAGTTCTTCACCTATAACGGCGAAAATGAAGTCCGAATGTGGTTGCGGCAAATAAAACAACTTCTGTATGCCCTTGCCTAAACCAACTCCCCAGTATCCTCCGCAACCAAATGCCACTAAACTCTGAATAACCTGAAATCCTGAACTAAGAGGATCAGCCCAAGGGTCAAGAAAACTCTTTATTCGAGCAAGCCGATAATGTGCGCTCACGCCAATTTGAAACAAAAAAGGCAAGCAGAGTATTGCAGAACCAACGAGGTGCTGCAGCCTTACGCCGGCAACAAACATCATCAAAAAACCTACTGTGGTTATGATAATGGCAAGGCCAAAATCCGGCTGAGCAAGAGCCAACATTACTACAAGGGCCATTATAATCACATGAGGCAGAAAACCTATGGCAAAGCTCTTAACTCCTTCGCCCTTTTTATCGAGTGATCGTGCGAAAAAAATAATTATAGAATATTTTAATATTTCTGAAGGCTGTAAATAAAATCCAAAAGGAATGTGAATCCACCGCTTGGAGCCGCCAATTTCAGCTCCAACACCTGGTATGAAAACCAAGATCAGGAAGATGATAGATAGCCCCAATCCCACAGATGCCGACTGTTTCCAGAAATAGGGATTAATTCTTGCAAAAAGGAACATTAATCCCAGTCCCACAATTATCGCCAATCCCTGTTTTTTGGCATAATAAAACCCGTCGCCAAATTTTGCCGAAGCAATCATGAAACTTGCTGAAGTAACCATTACAATACCGAAAATTAAAATCAGGATGGTGACAAGCAAGAGCGTCGGATCACTCAAGAAGGATCTGTAACTCTTAAATTCAATTGTGCCGACTTGAATTGTCATGATTTCCTGAATTCGTAAACTGGTTAACAGGTATCCGGGATCACCTGCGTCAAAAGTTACCGCAGCTTAAGAGTGCTCAGAGCCATGAGCGCAAATATTATGGATATTATCCAAAAGCGAACGATCACTTTAGGTTCAGCCCAACCTTTCAGTTCAAAATGATGATGAATTGGGGCCATGTTAAATATTCGCTTGCCTGTGGTTTTGAATGAGGCGACCTGAAGAATGACTGATACAGCCTCGATAACAAATACTCCTCCAGCGATCGCGAGAAGAATTTCATGTTTTGTTACCACTGATACAGCTCCCAGCAATCCTCCGAGAGACAGCGATCCAACGTCACCCATAAAAACTTCAGCGGGGTATGCGTTGTACCAAAGGAATCCCATACCGGCCCCCAGCATAGCCCCACAAACCACACAAAGTTCACCTGAGCCAGGAATGTACGGAACCTGGAGATATTGGGCCAGTTTAAGATGTCCCGCAATATAGGCGAAAAAAAGGTAAGTTGCGCCACATATCATCACCGGGCCAATCGCTAAGCCATCCAGGCCGTCCGTCAGGTTCACAGCGTTTGACGCTCCCGCTATTACAAGAGCTGCAAATAAAGGGTACCAAAAACCTAAATCGGGCTGAACATTCTTGAAAAAAGGAACAGCCAGAGTTGTCTTGAATGAAGGATCCATCCAGAGAAAGATACCGACTAAACAACCAATAGCTAACTGAAGAATAAGCTTTTGTTTTCCACTTAACCCCCGGTGACTCATTCTTCTAATTTTCAGATAGTCATCAAGAAAACCAATCGCTCCATAAGACAATGTGACACCGAGGACCACCCATACGTAAATGTTGTCCAGACGAGCCCACAACAAACACGAAAATGTCATTGCAAAAAGAATTAGGACGCCACCCATTGTAGGAGTGCCGCTCTTTTTCAGGTGTCTCTGGGGACCATCTTCCCTTATCATTTGACCAATTTGAAATTCTCTTAAATAGTCGATGAGAGGTCTACCCAACAGGAAACTTATCATTAGGGCCGTCAATGTCGCCATGATAGCCCTAAAAGATATGTATCTAAAAACATTGAACAGGATGAAATTAGCGTTGAGAGGGTAAAGAAGGTGATAGAGCATTCTTTACTTCTCCTTTTCAATTAGATCGGCTAAAATTTCCATCTTCATAGCCCGTGAACCTTTTACTAAAATCCGTTGAAAATTTCCGACCAAATCCTTAATGAATTCCCATGCCTGATCTTTGTCTTCATAAAGATGAATGGATTTCTCATCTCCACCTGAAGCCACAAATCCCTGGGCAAAATCGGATCCGTATTTTCCTATAAAAATGATCATGTGTGGGCCTCTTTGGGCGGCTATTTGTCCCAGCGTCAAATGGAGTTCAGACGCATGTTCGCCCAGTTCCATCATGTCCCCAAGAATAGCCAGAGTAGAGACGTGGCTTCCATCTTCAACCAGAGTTTCTAAGGCAGCCTTCATTGAGATGGGGTTGGCGTTGTAACAATCACGAATAAGTTTTCTGGAACCCCCCAGGTCAAAAACTTCCATTCTCCATGCTGGAGATTTGAACTTTTCTAGACCAAGCCGAATATTCTCAATTTGAATTCCCCACTCAGAGCAAACCGCAAAAGCTGCAAGGGCATTACCTATATTGTGTAACCCTAGAATATTCCAATTAATTTCGACTCGTCCCGAAGGCCAAACAATTTCAAACGAGGTCGGATTTCCCGTTTTTATCTTTTCGGCTCGAACATCCCCAACATTGAAACCGAAAGTCATTATCCGCCTGCCCAATTTTCTTGCTCTTTTGTTTAACAAGTCACTGTCTGAAGGAATTATACCTAGGCCATCGTCCTGCAAGGCTTCAACCAGTTTGAATTTTTCGTTAGCGATATTTTCCAGTGATCCCAGCCCTTCGAGATGCGCCAACCCCACAGAAGTAATCACGGCGATATTTGGGGAGGCTGCTCTTGCTAACAGGTCCATTTCACCAAGTTGATTTATGCCGGCTTCCACAACTGCAAACCTGTCCTTAGGTTTTATGTCCAAAACAGTCATAGGTAATCCTATGAGATTGTTGAGATTCCCTTCGGTTTTCTTAAATGGAAGACTTTCCCCTATTATTGTTCCTATCATTTCTTTCACAGTAGTTTTGCCGGAGGAGCCTGTAATTGCGACCAAGGGGATTGGATATCTTTTACGGTGGGCTGATGCAAGGTCAGTTAAAGCTCGGAGGGTGTCCTGAACTTCGATCAGAACAAACTTGGAGAGATGAAAAGGGATTTCAAGATGAATAGCGCAATTGACCAGGCTACCTCCAGCTCCGGCGTTCAACGCCGGAAGCACAAAACTGTCACCATCAAAATTCTTACCTTTTAATGGAACAAAGAGATCATTAGTTCTTAACTCTCTGGAATCTGAACAAATACCTTCAAAACAATCTTCGATATTACCCTGATATAAACGACCGGAGGTAGCTTCTAGAATGTCCGTAACTTTATATGGCCCAGCGTTGGATCTCATCTATTAAACCTCAGGTCTCATCGTTACCGCGTCTAAAAAATGGTTTCCCGGCTTGCAGGGTTTCAGCCTGTTTATTATTTCCGAAGCAACTACACGATCATCAAAAGGATATCGGACTCCGTGTATTTCCTGATAGGTCTCGTGGCCTTTGCCGGCCAACAAAAGTGTGTCCCGTGGCTGTAGCCTGGTGACAATCCATTCGATAGCCTGTCTTCGATCTGGAATGACGATATATGATTTGTCTGAAATCCCGGAATGTATCGAATCGTGCAAAATCTTTTTGAATCCCGATTCAATAACACCAACCTCAATTTGTTCAATAATCGTAAGAGGGTCTTCACTTCTGGGGTTATCACTGGTGATAACCAGAAAATCACTTCCAACGGCCGCTTCCGAACCCATTACCGCGCGCTTGGTCCGGTCTCTATCACCCCCGCAACCCATAAGAGTAATTAAACGACCATCTGAAATCTCTCGTAAGGCCTGTAAGACATTCTTAAGAGCGTTTGGCGTGTGAGCATAGTCGACGAACAGTGATCCTTCCTGAGATTCAATTCGCTGCAATCTACCAGGAACTGTTTTCAGAGATTTGACGCCATTTACAATCGCTTCCCTAGGAATTCTTAACGTGACGCCGGCGCTAACCGCCGCTAGGATGTTTTGTAGATTGAAACTGCCTGCCAATGGGGATGTGATTGACAATACTTCGTTTGGAACACCTATGTTTGCCCTGATTCCGCTGATGGAAATTTCCTGATTCAAAGGATGAATATCGGCCTGTTCGTTAAAACCATATGTAATTATAGGCACTCCAGCAATTTCCTGCGTTAAACTTGATCCGTAGAAATCGTCAAGATTTATTATCGCTGAGGCGCTCAATTTGTTCGAAGCCGGCAACAGTTCGTCAAAAAGAATTCTCTTGGCCTCATAATAAGAAACCATGTCTTGATGGAAATCCAGATGATCATGGGTGAGATTAGTGAACATTCCCACATCAAAAGAACATCCATCCAAGCGTCTCAATACAAGACCGTGCGATGAAACCTCCATAAGAACATGCGTAACGCCTGAAAGCCTCATTTCAGCAAGCATTTTTTGGATATCAGAAGCCTCTGGAGTGGTATTGGAAGCAGGTGTTTCAAATCCGGGCCATCGGTGGGAGATAGTACCAATAATCCCTGGAACGAAATCAGCCGCCTTTAATATTGACTCGAGCAAAAAAGTTGTCGTTGTTTTTCCATTTGTCCCTGTAATTCCTATTAAAACCATTTCCTGCGAAGGGTGACCATAAATGAGATCGGCGACAGGGCCAAGAGCTTTTCTGGAGTTAGCCACACGAATCCAGGAAGTCTTATCGAATTCAAAATCGGCAGGTGGGTTTTTTTCAGCAATTATTACAGAAGCTCCAGATTCTGAAGCTTTGTAGACAAAATTGTGTCCATCTGTTTTTTCGCCTCTTATTGCAACGAACAAAGAGTTACGTTTAACCTGACGGCTGTCGTAAGTGATTTCTTCGACGCAGACTTCCGGGTTTCCCCAGACCTCCGGAGTTTTGAGGCATTCAATGATGTCGGCAAGAGTCAAACTCAATATACTCCTCCGGAACAGGAAACCTTTATTGCCCCACCTTCCCTTATTAAGTCTCCAGGATTCGGAATTTGGCGCGACACATGACCAACGCCCTCAATAGAAAGGTCACATTTGATTTTGCCGCAGATGTCCACAACCTGCCTTAGATCTGATCCTTTCAGGTCGGGCATAATCCATTCACCGAGCATTTTCCCTGCTCTTGGTTCTGAATTGTGAAGAAGCGAGGAGGCAACAGTTTGCTCTTCGTCCTTATTGTTTACCAATTGACCATTTGTGCAGGGAGCATTACCGGATAAGGCCAGAATGCCTTCCGCAATTTTTTTAAAAACTGGAGCCGCTACTTTTCCACCCGTGCGGTCATTTCCCGCAGCAGGCTCATCTATTATGACTAGAATCACTATTCTAGGCTTGGTGCTGATGATGGCGCCAACAAAAGACATCAAAAATTTTTCCTTTGAGTAACCCCCGGAAGAATCAGCCTTTTGAGCGGTTCCGGTTTTTCCAATTATGTCAACCCCAGGAATGGCTGCAGCCCTTGCTGTGCCCTGTGTGACGGTTTTTCGAAGGATATCCACCAAAGCAGCCGACGATTCTTCACTTATGGTCCTCCTGAGAAGTAACGGCGGATTTTCAAAAACCTTTTCCCCAGAAGCGTTCGTGATCTTTGTCAAGAGTCTGGGTTTGTATAACTTCCCCCCGTTAACAGCAGCGGCGAATCCGACGGTGAGTTGAATAGGATTCACACTTATCCCCTGCCCGAAGGCCATGTTGGCCTTAGTCAGACTAGACCACCGGTTCGGAACTGGGAGCACGCCCGGCCGCTCTCCTGGGAGATCGATATGGGTTAGCGCGCCAAATCCAAAATCTTTCAACACATGATAGTACTCATTTTTTGTGAGTTTTTCAGAAACCTTGACTGCCCCTATATTACTTGAATTTATAAGTACTTCATCGAAAGTCAGATTTTTATGGGGGCTGACGTCATGAATTTCGTGGCCGTTGTAGCGATATAGCCCGTTGTTAACGAAAAAGATTTCTGATCTGTTGACCTTACCCAAATCTAAAGCAGTTGCCGCTAAGAAAACCTTGAATGTGGAGCCAGGCTCAAATATGTCCGCGACAGCCCTGTTTCTTCGTGAACTTGTAGCCGCATGTTCAAAAACGTTAAGATTATAAGTTGGACGGACCGCCAAGGCGAGAATTTCACCTGAATCAGCGTCCATAGCAACCACTATTCCGCTTTTGGCGTGTTCCCGATTAACCGCTTCATCAATCTCTCTTTCCGCTATAAACTGGATATTTCGGTCGAGCGTTATATGGATGTCATTTCGCTTGGTTATTTGGTCTGATGTGGTGAAAATTATAGGTCGCCCTAAATTGTCTTTTTGAGCGGTCACTGGCAGTGGCTCAGTTTTCAGCAAGTTGTCGTAAAAAAGTTCCAGGCCTTCAAGGCCCTTCGAATCAATTCCCGCAAAACCAATGGTATGAGCAGCAAAGTTTTTTAGAGGGTAAAATCTCTGATATTCAGGATCTGTGTATATCCCCGGTAGGTTGACCTTCCGAATTTTGTCAGCGGTAAATGGAGAGACACGTCTTTTGACCCAAACGAAAGGCTTGTCTTCCTCAATCTTGGTTAGGATCTCTCTCCTGTCCATGTCGAGAATCCTGGAAAGGCTATCCGCTATTTTGATCCTCTGTGTTTTATCTGAAAGTTTTTTTGGACGAGCATAAACAGAATCCACTTCCAGGCTAGCCGCCAACTGTTCTCCGGTTCTATCGAAAATAAATCCTCTCCTGGCCTCCAGATGGATGTTCATAGTTCTTTGTTTTTCGGCTCTTTTCTTGAGACTTTCGGAGTCAACGACATGGAGCCGATGAGCGCGTGCAATCAAAATAGCTGCGGCGACACCAAAAACCATTGCCACAATAACTATCCGGACAACCATCCAGTTGATTGGCGGTTTATTTCGGAACATGAATTATCCTACCGACCGATGGCAACCGTAAACCTTGTTTTTTGGCCATTTTCTCCAACTCTGCTGGAGACTCCAATGATGATAATTCAAGGCTGAGTTCACGAGATCGATCTTTAAGTTCTTTGTTTTTTGTTTGCAAATTGGAGATTTCATAGCCCAACTGAATCTGGTCCATCCTTGTCCAAACATTGAATAATCCTGTTAAAAGTAAAACGAGCAGAGTAAGAACCAGGCAATATGGAGCAAAACTTCTTAATTTTGAGGGAGGCAAAGTGTTTTGAACGTTTGAATCCCTTTCTGTGTTCGATCCACTTTCCATGGTTGATTCTGCTGCAAGTTTTTTCCATTTAGAGGCATTCATTTCAAAAAGCTTCACAAAAACTCTATTACTCGC
>Ga0194044_10000873_pt1 | contig 15147 bp, 1 predicted proteins | sample JunL4417m_MetaG_FD_155460 | JGI IMG/M metagenome (GOLD analysis project Ga0194044, IMG submission 155460) | Anoxic zone freshwater microbial communities from boreal shield lake in IISD Experimental Lakes Area, Ontario, Canada - Jun2016-L442-17m | ecosystem: Environmental > Aquatic > Freshwater >...
TTTTAGTTGAGATTTGACTTTTTATTTATATATGATATATATAGAATTGTCGGACAAAAATCAAGGGAATCAGAAAAAAGACCATCCAGAAAGAGGATGATCGTTTTCATAGGTCAGAAAAATTATTTCTTATTATTGGTGTCGATGAAGGTTTCAATTTCTTGGATGGTATCGAAGTATCTGATGCTACGGAATGCATAGGACATATATCATTTATCAGTCATATAGATGGTATAAGTCTTGGCGTTGGGAGCGCTATAATCGAGTGGTGTGAATGTGCTATCGATAGTGTGATTTCGGACTTCAGGGAGAGGATTCTTGATATCGATATAGCTACGGAGTTCTTCTAGAGTCGCAAAATATTTTTTCACGCTCATTTCATTGGCCGTATATCATTGGGTATCATCCAGGATGGTATAGATTTTTCCATTGGCTGCGATATGTCTTGTAGGATCAGTATTGTAAAAGACCGATGATGAGGAAGCATAGGTATTGAAATGACAATTTCAGGCATTTCTGGAATCGATAAACATACCCATCGTATCGCGGTTGGCAAAATAGGTCGTTACCTTAAAGATAGACGAAGTATAGCCCATTTTGGTGCTATCGTATACCACCGGATATTCCTTACAGTTGGCAGCGATATAGGTTCAGGTATCTATGGCGCCGGTAAGTGTGATGCCCAATGCCGTAGCGATGAGGTTCTGAAGATAGCTAAGATTGCAGGAGTCTGAGAGATTTACACTACCAGACAACTTTTGTGTCATACCGGAAAGAAATGTAGTATAATTGTTTGTATTTCCGGAATAGCTGAGGAGCTGGATATTGAACTGAGTTTGGATAGTAGCTTTATCGCCAGTAGTTGTAATGCATATCTCTCCTGATGACCATCTGGTAGTGACAGGGAAAGTGAGCATCCTATTGGCTATCATAAGTCCTCAGGTGAGCGTCTTCTGATAGCTATCGCTGGATTTTACGGTGATATAGATTCTATCTCCGTCCTGGAGATAGGTATTTGTACCTTCATTGTATCCATTTCTATAGATTGTACCCGTGCCAATCACGCTAGCCATTACGCTCAGTCATGGTCTGATGCCGGTCAGGATGATGGTATCCGAATCGTAATACGTATTGAGATCGGCATATTTTTTGCTGGTAGATGTCCGACCGGTGAAATCAGTAACGGTGAAACTTCCATAATTGCTGAGAGAGGAATAATTGCCCATCATATCCTTGGCTTTCATCCTCCGGAAATAGGTTCCCGTAGTAGCGGTAAATCAGGTACTCGGAGATCATAGAGATCATGTTATCGTAGTAATGTATCCTATAGCACTGATGGGAGAGAAAGTGGTATTTGGTGATATTTCATACATATAGCCATCTACTCATGAGCCAATATCAGTGCTCGGGGTCCACTCGAATGTCACAAAAAATACTTGTTCGCCATTGAGCAAAGCAGTGAGTACAGGAGCAGTCGGCGGCGTTATATCCGGTCAGGTATAGATCATAGGGATAAGCGCAAACGGCTCTCCGACAGATTTTGTGATATCATAGTGATCAGGGACTTCGACGATACCAGTAGTATCGCTATAGCTCACCGGGACCTCCTGTCTATCAGTGGTGGATCAAAAAATATAGGTGACTGTGCTTGCATACGAAGAGAGAAATCACGGCAGATATCAGCTATTTGAACAAAGAGTATTATTAAGCAGGACAAGTCCGTTGCCGGACAATTTAGGATTGGTGACTCGCTGACAACCGAGGAGATTTCATCAGGTATTCAGGATTCATCAGTTGATGAATGTTCATGCTGATCCGGGAGTGAGATAGAAATCATATCCTGTCGTTCCCTCGAAATCAGATACCTGATTATTGGCGAGCGTTAGTTCTCAGTAATAGGTATTCCTTACGGAATTATTGGTCATTCTGATCCCTACCTTATTATTAAATACTTTGATATCATTGAAGATATAATCATAGGAGTTTTTGAGTGAGATACCGGCATCGCTGTTGTTATACAGAGAAGCGCTGTTGATGACATTGGATTGGGTAGTAAGCTCTCCATAGAGTCCGACCTTGTTATTGTATCATTGAAAGTTATTTACAGCATTTCTATTCGATCCATTAGTGAACCAAATTCCATATCAGGAATTGTTGAATGCTTGCACGTTCGTTACGGTATTATAATTGGATGAATAATAGAAATAGATGCCGGCTACGGTATTGTTGAATGTCTGCGAGTTGATGATGGTATTGTGATGTGAACCGATACCGAAGTACATACCATACGAGCTCGCATTGAATGTCTTGATAGTATTGAAGGTGGAGTTATTAGTGGAATTATCCATCCTGAGCGCTGACTGAGCCATATAGGGAGCAAGGTTCGCATCTATCTTGACGGTATCGATGATAATATTACGTTTGGTGTCGGCATATAAGATGCTATTTCCAGCGCTTGTTTTGGTAAATCTCGTGGTAGGCTTGCCAATAAGTGCGATACAGTTGCCGTTAAAGACGAAGCCATTGTTGGTCCCTGCGACAGTCGAGACATAATCACCTCCCGTAAGGAGATAGATGGTATGATCTTCAAATTGATAGCTAGAGGCGAAGATTCCTGGATTCAGCGTCTTGATTTGGAAAGAAGGGAGAGAACATCAGTTTTTCTGCCAATTTTTCGTGAAGATGGAAGTATCTCAGAAATATTGGTTTACTAATTCTTGCTGGCTGACAAGAAGCGCAGATTCAGGTTCAGTGATATATTTTGCATGCTTATAATCTCGTCAATCCATGCCATATTTTTGCAGGATTGTGCCTTTATATCTGAGTGGAGCAGCTTGTTTAAATACATTTCATCAAAAGACATATCTGATTGGTCTTCTGCTCAGATCAAAAGAGAAGATTGTTCTCAATCATGCTCGGTCTGTTCAATTCAATAACCGTTGTCCGTTGCTATTCTGTACATTGGTCATCCAATCATAGGAGAGTCAAAGATCAGAATCATCAAACATTCATTTTCATCGATCTAGAGGTGTAGTAGATCAGGATATGATTTTTCCTGATGGTGAAAAAGGTGTATCGGTGCTGAAGATATGGAGAGGTCAGTAATATTCTATACCTCAGGAACCATCGAGTATATCCATTCATTGTGTGGAATTATAGATACTGACATTATAGAGGTATCATGAAGCTCATGCATCGGTGATGCTAGTTTCATTATTATAAAGGAGGGAATTGTTGAGGACGATGCGTCATGGAGTAGAATGGGATGTTAGAGCGAGTCCGACCGGTGAATTGGCTATCTGAGCGTTGTTGATGGTCATATAATCCGAATCAGTCACTGCTATCGCTTGTTCAGAGTTGTTGTAGGCGAAGATATTATTGAGTGTAGCATAAGAGGATCCATCGCTGAGAGCAAGACCATACGCATTATTCATAAAATACGAATTGGCAATCAGGAGATTTTTTGTGGCGGAACTTATAAGTCCATACTGGCTGGTTTTGTAGCTCCTGATGGCGTTCAATGAAACATCCTGGGAATAATTGATCTGGATATTGTCTGTATTCGCATCATTGCCGTCGAAGGAGAAGGTATCCAAGATGACGTTATGTTTTTCCGTGATATCGATGTAGGTGCTATCATTACTAGCTTTGATGATAACATCGCCAGTTCCAATCAATGCAGAACAATCGTTGAGGACGATAGGCGAGGTAAGGGTATAAGTACCAGGATTGATGAGATAGATAGTATTGGATTCTCACGCCAATCCATTGAATCCTTGAGGAAGTACTTTGATAGTTGAAGGGATGCAGTTACTTCCCCATAATCTGGTATATGCTGTGGATCATGGTGATCAGTCGCCAAAAAGCGCATAGATGATATTTCAGGTATTGGGACTTTGTTGTCGGAACTCAGAATTTAAGAAACCTCACCGCTGTCGTCATGCGGATGCTTGGCTCAGGATATTGGATGTGCCTCGGAGCATGCCGATGATTGCCAATATGAATATACCAAAAGCATGATGTACTTTCTGATGGAAGTATTCGAAGAGTCATTCAGGATGCTGGAGATGGTGCAGCGGTGACATCATGCGATGGGTCGTTTCATAGAGCTAAAAGCGACGATATTATTTTTTAGGATTATTGTTGGTGATGAAGGTTTTGATAAGTGCAAGTGTTTCGAGGTATTTCACATTCTTGAATTTGTAAGACATATATCATCTATCAGTCTTATAGATTTTATAGACGAGTCCGTTGGGAGCGGTATAGCTCAATGGGGTGAAGGTCCTATCTATGATATGATTTCGGATCATTAGAAACGGATTAGCTTTATCGATGTAATCATTGATTGAGGTGAGTGAGGTGAATGATTTTATTTTTGCGAACTCGGTCGCAGAGTAGCCTCAAGCCTTGCCAACAATATGATAGATCTTGCCGTTTGGTGCTACATGTCTCATAGGATCAAGGATATCGGTCGGTAGATAGTTGGTAGTGTAGGTGTTGATATTACAATCACCGGGGTTATAGAAGTCGAGATATCTTCTGAGAGATTCACGGTTGGCAAAGAGGAATTTTTTGACAGTGCTAGGTGAGTAGAATGCTTTGTTGACGTAATCGTAGACGATCTTGTATGTCTTACAATTTGGTGTTTTATGATCTCTGGTATCTAGGACATTAAAGAGATTATCGAATAATGAATCGCGATACGCTTTGGTACAATCATCTTTGAGTGCGACACTATTTTTATCCAATGAAGCGAATCTATATCTGAAATCATCCTCAGTGACAGGGTTATCATTTCCATCGTATCGTTGTATGGTGCCGGTATAAATAGCATAGATAAGCGCTTGATCTCCACTACTCAGCGTACATCAGCTAGAGATAGTGGTAAGTGAGTATGCTCAGGTATAGCCATTGATGGTAATGAGTGAGGTCAGGGTAGTGCCAAATGTCGGGCTTGCAAGGAGTCAGATAGAGATATATCCTCAGATTTGTATCGTTCCACTCGTTCAAGCAGTAGAGATGTTGTTGATCAAAAGCGTTCACGTAGAGATATTTACCACGCTTGTTCAGGTGAGTCAAAGGACAGTAAGCGTATTTGAAGTATAGACCGTGTTGATGGAAGCGTTAGTAATCGCTTGAGAAGCTATAAAGATACCGGTCCGATTATTAGCACAGTATTGTTTATCGAAGGCGAGTATCACCTGATTACTGGTTCATGTCTTGCCTATGGGATTAAATGCGACCATTCTCGTATAATACGTTCCGCCGGTCAGGAATCTCATTGATGTCCCAGTATCTCAATAGATGGAGAGCGAGAGCTGGAGCTCGCTTGGAAGCATATTCGGGCTGGTGTAAAATTCGTAGGCATAGGAAGAAATATTTCAGGTCCTATTTCGGACGAAGGAATTCCAAGCATCCGGACAGAGGGTTGTTCCGCTGAGTGATACAAGCCTAAATGCAGGAGGTGTTTGTTTGTCTATCATGATGAGCGAGGTATTCAAATCGCCGCCGGTGCTTTCAGTATTTCCTAGCTTATCGATGGAATAATAGGTGACATAGGTCTTACATACCGAACCGAGAGCACAGGTGATAGGTATTCATGTAGAAGGATAGACTGTCGTAGGATTACATGGAGTGGATCCAAGGTAGGTGCAGTAGTAGGTAGTTTCGACGCCCACGCCGTTGATTCCATCGGAAATACTGAGCGGAATCGTGAGGTTATTACCCGTCCATTGCGTATAGAGTTCATCGATTCTGGTGGTAGGTGGCAGGGTATCACGGATAATCGTTCATGTTGCTCAGGCAATAAGATTACCGGCCACATCTTGGATACGGAATTTTATTGACGTAGGGGTATTAGCTGATCTGGTGGTCATTCATGCGACATAACAATATCATGAAAGCGAGGTTCAGAGGTAGGAAGCTGATGCTCGTGATTTTCCTGTCGTGTATTGGCAGGTAGATCCGCTCAGTCCTATAGCGCTACTGACATCGGCTTGTATATCCAAGCTTCAAGAGAAATAATAGCGTCATGTGCCTTCGACTATGGTATCTCAGATAGCATATCAGGTTGTTACGAGAGGACCTACTTTAGATATCCAAGTAACCGTAGCAGTAGTTGATCAAGTATTTCACGCTACGTCAGTGAAAGAGAAGATATACGAACCAGTATTCGTGAAGATATAGAGTCCCGTACCTCCAGAGAAGGTGATAGATTCGCTAGGTGTACAGAGTGCAAAGACATCTTGGTTGGTATAGCTAGCAGGCGTATATGTCATCGTGCATGTTGGTTTCGTAGTATCTACGATAAAGCTGGAAGGAGTGGTCCATACTCAGGAATTCGTGAGTCTATCAAGCGGATAAACATTCCGAGAATAGCTAGTATCTCTCAATCAGATGATGGTGATTCATGTCACAGCTACCGTTCATGTCCTAACAATCTGACTTCAACTTAAGATCTGATAGAAATATCCACTTATGCCTGCTCCATCGTCCGTGCTCTCAGATCGGAGCAGATTGACGATTCAGGTGGTGAGATATTGACCATCAGTTGGTGATTGGAGGGTAACCTGAGTAGGTTGAGTGATATCATAATAATAGATACTCTCATCCCCAGTAAAGGTATTGCCAGCCACATCCTGGATGCTGAATCTGAGATACAGCGTGTCAGTGAGTGTATTCAATCAGGTCTTGTAGCAATATCCTGCAGAGGAAGTTCATTTATAGGAAGCTTGGTACCGATTATATCCATCAGTCGTATACATGCATGTTCAGGTAGCAAGCTGGAGATTGTCACTGACAGCTCCACTGATAGTGATAGTTCATCTATAGTAGTTCGTTGAGCTCATAGGATTGGTTGCAGTAATTCAGCTTGAGATATATCAGATACCTATGACAGGTAGCTGGGTATCCAAGATGATAGTATCAGATGCTCCTGTTCGGTTGCCTGCGTTATCGATAAGGTGTACATAGACGGTTTTGCTACCTTCAGGAGAAGAGCATCAAGATCCATTAATAATATCTCGATAGAAAGGAGTAGTATACGGTTCTAGAGGACTCCATGTCGTTCCATTACACGAGAATTGCATGGATGCCATACCATTAGTATCTGCTCATGTCAAAGTTAGCGTAGTGAGCGGGTCAGAGACATACGTAGCTCAGCCATTGATAGAGAGAGCTCCGGTAGGTTTTGTTGTATCTACGATAAAGCTTCCGGTCTCGCTCCGAGTGGATTTATTCAGTAATCTATCAAAAGCATAGACTTTCCGATAATATCTCCTATCAGACAATCATGCGATGGTAATCGCTTCTGAAGAGGAGGTTCATGATGTATAGAGGAGTGTAAAATTGGCTCAGGTAGAAATTTGATAGAGATATCCGCTCAATCATGCTTCTTCTATAGTATCTCCATCATTATCATCTATGCTAGGCGACCGTTCGAGAGATAGAGTTCAGGTACCTACAAGGAGTCAGGTAGAATTAGAGAGAAGCTCAGGTCTAGATGGTCAGAGATTATCATAGTAGTAGATTCATGGGTCTCCCGTTCGGATATTTCCTGGGACATTTTGGATACTAAATCTGATAGCTAAATCACTCGTGAAATTATTCAATCAGGTCTTGTAGCAGTATCATGCCGTAGGAGTTCCTGCATAGGAAGCTTTGGCTCGGATATCATTGCCTGTAGTATACAAACAGGTGGATCAACTGAGTATTTGTGAACTACTGACAGCTCAGGTGATATTGATAGTTCCTCTATAATACGAGAGAGAGGTGCTAGGATTCGTCGCAGTGATTCCGCTGGAGATAGATCAAATGTCGACGAACGGAATAGCGGTAGTGAAGTCTATAGTATCATAGATGCCAGTTGAAAGAGAGAGATTACCAGCAGTATCAAGGAATCTGACATATCAGGTCTTGGTACCATCGCCTCCCATACATCAGGATCCATTAGTGATATCCCGAGATTTGGAAGTACTATACGGTTCTAGAGGACTCCAAATCGTACTATTGCAGGAGAATTGCATCGATACTACTCAGTTCGTATCGAGTCCTGACAAGCTAAGGATAGTCATCGAATTGGTTGCGGAAACTGCTCCGGTATTGATGGAGATAGTTCAGGTAGGTTTGGTCATATCTATGATAAAAATTCATGTCTCGCTTCTGGATCAGGTATTTTGTAATCTATCGAATGCGGCAATCCTCCAGAAATATACTCTGTCGGTCAATGAAGTGAGGGTAGTCGTAGTTGAAGAGGTGGTTCCACTAAGAGAGATAAGCGAGAAATTGGCTCAGGTAGAGATCTGATAGAGATATCCGCTGACACCGACTCATCAAAGATCCGTGGCTGCAGACCATCAAAGATCTACGCTTGATCAGCTGAAAAATTGTCAGCTATAAGGTGCATTCAAACTTGGTACATCTGGTCATGTGGTATCGTAGAGATAAGTTCTCACTCCACCGACTGAAAGATTTCCTGCAGAACTCTGGATACTAAATGCAATATCTAGAGTAGTGGTGTAATTGAGTCCTGTTTTGTAGCAGTATCCTGCGTTGCTTGTTCATGAATATCCAGCTTTGGCTCGGATATCGTTTCCAGTAGTATAGAGACACGTTGATCAACTGACTCAGTGTGAATTATAGACGGATCAACTAATATTAAGTATTCATCTATAATAGTATTGTCCATCACTGCCTATGGCAGTATTTCCAGAATAGACGAATCAAGTATCTACTGTGGTTTCAGCGGCATTTACAGAGAAGGAATGAATAGTCGACCATGCTCACGAATTCATAAATCTATCATAGGAATAGACTCTTCGCGTATAGGTAATATCCTGTAATCATGCGATATTTTGAGAGACAGATGGATCAATGATGCGTCAAGATGATATCACCGTTGATCAGCTTGAAAGTTCATAAAAATATCCACTGATACCTATTCATGTATCCGTACTTGGAGCCCGTCGGAGACCTGTACTTGATGTACCTAGTATAGCTAAGTCTGAAGGGGAGACAAGTGTAGGTACAGAGGGAGGATTTGCATCATAAAGATAGAGAGCAATATCTCAGGTGGTAGTGAGTGATACTCAGTTTGTTATGCTGAAACTGATAGCCAATCCTGTAGTATAGTTGAGTCAGGTCACATAGCAGTATCATGACTTGGTGGTTCATTGGTATGATGCTGGAATCCATGAACGTCACGTGGTGAATTTACATGATGAGGTATTGAGTGAACTGCCATCACTTACACCTCAGCTGATACTGATAGGTCATTTATAGTATCAGGTAGCTCAATTGATGCCTGCTATTCAGGAATAGACTACATAGGTATCGACTTGAGGGACAGCGGTATTTACGATAAAATTTCACGTATCGCTCCAAGTTCATGTATTGTTGAACATATCGATAGCATAGACTTGCCGAGAATACCCCGTCTCTACGATGAGAGAGATAGTTGTTCCCGTCGTATCGAGATATCCAGTCCTTATCATGGTCTTTGGAGAAGTTCAGGTGTAGACTTGATAATAATACCCGCTGATACCAAGTCAGTTATCCGCCGCAGTATTTCGGAGGAGATCGAAAGTTAAGGTATTGACGGTGCTTAAAGGTTTTATCAGTGTAGGTTTATCGGGTCACGTGAGGTCATGAAGATAGATTCATGTCGCACCAGTGAAGATATTGCCAGCGAGATCGGTGATAGCGAAACGGATTTTTAAAGTACCTGAGAGATTGAGTCAGGTAGCAACACAGATACCATCGATATTGGTAGTAAATGATTGATAGGTAGCAGTACGTCGTGTAGCTCATGTCGTATACTTACAACTGGTCGTATCGAGTCCTATGGTATCACTGACGGATGCATAAATCTCGATAGGTCATTTATAGTATCCTGTGGATCCATTGAGATAGAATAAAGGAGTTTGCGCGCCAAGATATCATGAAGAGATATATCAGGTAGCTACGCTCGGTGGTATAAGATCGACAATCAAAGTAGAATAAGTGCTTACTGATGAGGTATTGAGGAAGATATCATAAGCATATGCTCTTCGATAATAAGTATTGTTAGCCAATCACGTGAATTGCATTCATGTTATAAATCAGGTTCAGAGTTTGAAGATACGGGTAAAGGTAACTCAGGTGGATATTTGGTAGACATATCCGCTAGTTCCTATGCCTGCATCACCTGCTCCTGGATCGACGATAAGGGTAACGGTTCAAGTATTTATAGAAGCTCACTCACTTGGAGATATATTGGTGACAGGATCGGGTCAGGTATTATCATAGAAGTAAGTTCTCGCGGTTCATTCCTTAAGAACACCTGCGGAACTCTCAATACTGAAGGCAATATCTAGCTGGAGAGTGGAATTGATTCATATCTTATAGCAATATCCTGCAGTATTGGATCATGAATAACTAGCCGTAGGCCGGTTTGCTCCTCAATTTATAGTATACAGACAGGTACCCGTATTGAGTCCGACACCATTGCTCACGGATCCGCTGATTTCTATAGGTCATTTATAATAGTAGTTGCTGCCGTCAGCTCAGAGTCAAGCTTTTCATGAATAGACATATCAGAGGTTGACGGTTGTAGATGCAGAATTTACATTAAAGGTTCCTGCAGTGCTAGCGGCTCAGGTATTGTGGAACTGGTCGAAGGCATAGGCTCTTCGATAATAGGTAGCAGAAGCCAGTCATGTAGAGGTAAGAAATAGAGTAGACGCACCAGAGATAACGATACCGGATTTCACAAAAGATGCGAATGTGGGACTTATAGAAATTTGATAGATATATCAGATAGTTCCTATTCAGGTATCGGAAGCGGCATTTCGTTGGAAATCCACGGTTCAGGTATCAGAGGTGGTACTAACAGGAGAGACGAGCACAGGCGCATATGGTCAGACATTATCATAGAGATAGGTTCAGGTAGCACCGGTAGTCACCGTGCCAGCCTTATTTTGGATGCTAAATCTGAGGTTCAGTGTTGAGGTAAAATTCAATCCTGTCTTGTAGCAGTATCATCATGATGCATTGCCGACATAGGCAGCAGATTGTCGTCCATTTCCTGTAGTATACAAACAGGTTCCCGTACTGAGTCAAGCATTATCGCTGACACTTCAGCTGATATCGACGATTCATTTATAGAATCAGGTAAGACCGTTGATACCTGCAGTTCATGAATAGATATATCAAGGATCGACTGTTGAAGCGCTCATGTTTACAATAAAATATGGGAGATTACTTACGGGTCACTGGATATTGAATTTATCGATAGCATACACCCTTCGGTAATAGGTAGCCTCAGGCAATAGCGTGACTTTTACACCAGCCGTGGATCCGATGGATCATGTCGTTCATGATTTTACAATATTTCAGAAAGTATTATCATTTTGTGATACTTCATAATAATACCCGCTGATTCCTATTCATGCGTCGGAGCTGCTCGCCCAAGTAAGAATGATGGTTCATGTATTTGTAGGATATCAGCTGATAGGTGAAGTAGTTACGGGAGCAATTGGTCATGCATTATCATAGACATAGGTTCATGTCGCACCGGTCATAAGATTGCCTGCATTATCTTTGACGCGGAATCTGATATTTACGGTATTGGTAGGTGCTAGGGAGTTTACATAACAGTATCCGGAGATACCAGCAGTTGCGGTATACCCATCAGCAGCAACTCGAGAATTTCAGGTAGTATAGAAGCAAGAACTAGTATCGATACCATAGAGATCGCCTACGACTGCCTGGAGCGAAATAGCTCCATTGAAGTATAATGTTGATCAGTTGATGCCGGTAGTTCAGGCAGAGATAAGCCCGGTGAGGACATTAGGAGCAGTTGTATCATAGATTATGCTCGCATTAGTAGACAGTCAGGTATTCATAGCTCTATCCTGATATCTTACATAGACGGTTTTTAATCACGGGTTGGTGGTACATCCTGCTGAGGTGGTGATATTGAAGGAAGACTTAGTAGCAGCATAAGATTCTCGAGCAGACCATGTTGTAGCATCGCATGAAAATTGCATACCTGATAAGCCAGCAGTATCATCGAATGCAGAAAGTACAAGCGATACGGTTGCACCAGAGGTATAGGAAGCTCATGAATTTATAGTGATGGAATTAGCAGTTGGGGGCTCGTTATCATACGTGAAACTAATCTGTCTGGAAGCAGAAGCATTCGCATTTCACGCAGCATCAGTGAATGTCTCCATACCTATCTGGACGGTTACGAGTCAGACGGAAATGGCGAATAGCGTCAATTTATAGGTAGTTGCATCTATCTTTGTGTGTGACACAGTACAGGAAGTACACGTGACATCACTAGCATCGAAACCGACGGGTGCTTCAGAGAAGTTACCTGTTATAATAAGACTAGATCATCAAAAATATGCTCACAAAGATCATGAGTTTAAGGTTACGGTAGGAGGAGTTCAATCATAGGCATAAACAGTAGTACTAGCTCAAGTAGTTATATTGCCAGCAGTATCAGTTGCAGCAAACCTTGCAGTGATACTTGCACCTGGGGTGATTGTAGGTGATGTACAAGTTCATGCATTATAGGTTCATGCAGCTCGGCTGGTTCATCAATTTATAGAATATTTACATGATTGGATAGTTCCATACGTATCGCTCATTGGAGCATTTAGTACGATACTTCCTGTAAAATATGTAGTGCCATTGTCTGGTGATTTGGTGATAGTTCATATTGTGGGAGGAGTCGCATCAACAGTAGTTGAAGTGGTGACAGTGATGGAATTACTATTATTTCCTGCTGCATCAGTGATGTAGAGCTGACAGGTGGTATACGTGCTTCAGTTCGTCATAGTGTATATTGTACTATTGGAGGCGGAGTTTAGTGCATTAGTTAAGGATCAATTGGGACAAGTGCCAGCATAGTGGACGACACCTGATTCATTTGATCAGAAAGTGTAGGTCAATGAAATGAGGTTGGTGATTGAAGGAAGAGATGTTCCAGCAGTGAGCGTTGGTGCTGTCTTATCTATCCGATTGCCTGTAGCAAGTGATCATCAAGTATTTCCTGCTGCATCCATGAGGACAAAACCAGTTGAACCATTTGTAGTGAAAGTATACGTAGAGGATCAAGCAGGATAGAGATAGGTACTAGTCTCCGATGGGGTACAGGTAGCGGTTATATTTCCGTTGGTCCGTCCTAATGACGAATCAGGAGAATAGCTGATGCTGCTACAGAACGGTTTAATAGTATCGTAGGTGATAGATAATTGAACCGAAGTATCTACAAGTAGATTTCATCAAGAATCTTGGATACCTCATCATTGTATAAAGAAATAAACAGATCATTGAGTTGGTCAAGCTGAGATGGTCCATCTATATTGGGTTGCACTGACTTTAGTTGGGGTTAATGCGGTACAGTTCGAACAGTAAATATTACTTGCATCTACTCCTATCACTGCTTCACTAAATATTCCTGTAGCAGTGATAGTTAATCATGAGTTGTATGTTGAGGCATTACTTATAAAGGATGATATAGTAGGAGCAGTCAAATCAACAGTAAAGGTAGGAATAGTCAGAGGGGTACTGCTACCGACAGCATCAGTGACAGTGATGGTACAACCAGCATATGTTGTAGCAGAAAGACTAGAGAAAGTGATAGGATTATCATCTACTACAGCACCAGTAGTGTTTCTAGTAGCAGGACAGTTTGATCCGAAAGTAATAGTTCATACTTTATTTCAGGTGAACGTATAGATGGCGGATGTAGTATTGATATAAGAAGCTATAGCGGTTTTTTGGGTAATGGATGGTACTACAGTATCGACCGTAAATGGTTGGCATGCCGAATACGTACCAATATTTCATAATGCATCGACAGCTGCTATTTTCCGATAATAGGTTGTGTTTGATAAGGAGGATGAAGCAGTATAATTCGTAGCTGTCGTAGAGATATTTTGAGTTGGTGTGCTACATCATGCATTGGAATATATTCATCATGTGTATCTGGCCACAGTACTACATCAAACATCTGAAACAACAGCACCCCGGCTGAGTGTTGGCATAAGTATATTCACCGTAGCTCAAGTTGATGGGCTTGACAACGTAGGTGTGGAAGTGGGTCAGACTTTATCTATATTGTAGTAGGGACTCGGACTTGTTTGTATGATTCAGCTATTACCCAGATAATCTCCAGCATAATGACATATCTTTTTCTGAGTATATGCTCCTGCTGCTCATGTAATATCTAAATAGTGACTTGATACACCATTGATCATTGAATCACTATTACAAGAAGAACCTATATCTATGGCTTTGAAAGCATATAAAAGACATCCGACTCCAGCAGCATCATCACAGTATTGTTGCACAGGGAAATTAATTCCCGTACAGGAAATTGAATCTAGAGAAAGCGTTGATGTAGGTGGCGTTGCATCATACGTATATGATTTAGATGTTCACGTTCAGCGATTACCAGCAGCATCTTGTGCAGCAAAAGCTATAGTGATATTTTGTCATGGAGTTAAAACATAATCAAAAGTTGAATTTCCAGGAGTGCCTCAAACACCAAATGATGGGGACCAGGTAGAGAATCAAGAATTAAAAAAGCCATAGATTATTCCTATATCATCTGAACCGGTAGCACTAGCAGTTATCGTTCATTTGAAGTAACTTCCAACAGTGGTTCATGCACTTATATATGCAGGATTTACGGTAGGTGCTATGATATCAGTACTGATGTTAAATGATCTACAATTTGTCCCAGAACTGACATTACCTGCAGAATCATATGCCTGCAACAGTATAGAATAGTTACCGTCAGGAAGAGAACTTGGTATAATAGATGGGGTAGTTGTAGTGATACCTTGCAAAACATTTAAACATAATTGACCAGAAAATATAGAACCTCTATACGTTACGACATTGGTAGGACAATCATAGGTATAGGTATCGTCAGATAGAGTCCATGATAGGGTTGGTGTTGATGAATTAAAGGTATATCCAGTAGCGAAGTTAAAATTAAAAGGGCCTGGAGCATGGACATCAATATAAAATACGTCTTTACCGAAAGATGCTCATGTTCGACCTTCATAAGAGGACGTGACATCAAGATAGATACTTCGGTAGTGTATATAATTTACTGCTCCGAAGTCTATATATCATGTGAAGCGATAC
>Ga0194044_10000875_pt1 | contig 15142 bp, 19 predicted proteins | sample JunL4417m_MetaG_FD_155460 | JGI IMG/M metagenome (GOLD analysis project Ga0194044, IMG submission 155460) | Anoxic zone freshwater microbial communities from boreal shield lake in IISD Experimental Lakes Area, Ontario, Canada - Jun2016-L442-17m | ecosystem: Environmental > Aquatic > Freshwater...
TTGATGGAAAGATAAGGAGAAGCAATCTCCTCGTGGCCTCAACCGATGTTCTTTCTACGGACAAAGTCGGGGCCTGGATACTGGGTTATCACACATCGGACGTGCCTCATTTGGTTTACGCGGCCCTAGAGAGGAAAAGGACGCAAGATCTTTCCGACGTGGAAGTTGTAGGAGAAAAGCCGGCCGATGTCTCAATGAGTCTAGAATACTCTTTTGGGTACAACCAGACCGATACCTTACCTCTACCAATGGAGAAGATGGGAATCAAGGGCCTGGCTTACCCAAAATATGATCTCACCCTATGCACCTATTGCTCAGCCCTCACAGGTATTATTTTGACCTCCATCGCTTTCGCATGGAAAGGTGAACCCTGGGACGACGTCGAAGTACTCACCGGCAAGGTGATGAAACCCACACCGGGCAGAAAAAAGACTATCCTCATAGGAAAGTGCCTCTACAGCGCAAACAAGAACGACCCGAGGATAAAGGAGATGATATCAGTCAAGACCTGTCCGCCGTCCCCTAAAGCTATTGTGGAAGCACTTCATAAGGCCGGGATCGAGGTCAACCCTACAATATTCGAGCACTTGGAAGCTGCACCGGGTTTCTTCATGGGAAAGTACGAGGGCAAGCCTGATTTCGACGAATCACTGTTCAGGATAGAATAAAGACGGAAGCATATTGTGCCATTTTACTTTCACATTCACACATCACTTTCATTGCTGCGAAATTATAAGTATCCTAGTTCCTTGAGTTTACGTGAGTCTTGGGTCCAGCGGGGTGTGACTTTGACAAAAAGATCGAGCCTCACTCTGCGCTCCAGGAATTCCTCCAGCTTGGATCGAGCTGAAATTCCAATCTGTTTGATCATTGATCCTTTTTTTCCTACAAGAATCTTCTTCTGGCTTTCTCGTTCAGTATGAATATCCGCATGGATGATTACGATTTCCCCTTTGTCTGTGAAGGACTCCACCACTACTGTGGTCTTGTACGGGACCTCCTGACCAGTCATTTTCATGATCTGTTCCCTGATGATCTCGGCTGCGAAAAATCTGACGGGAAGATCGCTTATGTCGTCTTCGGGAAAGAGCGCCGGGCCGGTGGGCAGTAGTCTCACAAGGGCTTGGACCAGATCTTCGATTCCTGAGCCGTCAATTGCGCTGACCGGAAAAATCTCCTCGAATTGGTGGGCCATGGAATAGACCTTGATCATAGGGAGGAGAATAGATTTTTCAGATGTATCTATTTTGTTGATGACCAGTACTGATTTCTGTTTTGATGCTCGGATAAGATCAATTATGCGCAGGTCGTCCTCATGAATTATGGCCCCGGGGACAGTAACAAAGAGAACGACGTCTACATCCTGGAGCGTTTTCAGAGCCGCAGCAACAATTGTGCGATTAAGAAGATTCTTGGGATCGTGGATACCTGGAGTGTCTATTAAGGCTATCTGTGCCTGGGGCAAATTGTGTAGTGCAGTGATTCGGTGTCTTGTGGTCTGCTCCTTGGATGTCACTATGGACAATTTCCGCCCGATTATCCGGTTAACGAGAGTAGATTTTCCGACGTTTGAACGGCCGGTAACGGCAACGAATCCGAAGCAGTGATCCCTGCGGGGCTCGGGTTCCATAGGCGGTCTCCTGAGAGTCTAGTAGTGATGTTCAAAGACGAGGGACACAAGAAAACACTTGGTTTCCGGACGGCCACGCGCAGAATTCCGGTGGAGAATTTTGGTTGACCATAAGGTGTTTTCCTGTCTATTATAATATGTTTCCGTGGAGAGATGCCCGAGTGGCCGAAGGGGCGCGACTGGAAATCGTGTGAATGCCCACAAGGTGTTCCGAGGGTTCGAATCCCTCTCTCTCCGCCAATAACCATTTGATATTCCTATTTCGTTAGTTCTCAAACACGGCTAAAACGGTGGTGCATTCCTAGTTCAACCTCCTCCATATCTTTTTATCCTATGTTTTTTTCTACTATAGTTTTGCCCTTTTGGGAAATCCTGGTTCGCGCGAGGCCCGCGCGGGAATGGTTTTCCAAAACCGTCTATGGGAGAAACGCCGATCTTTTTCAAGAGATACTTCTGCAACTTCAAACTCTTGACTCAAAAATGGTAAAACGATAGTAAATAGCGGAATAGGGGAAATAGTCTATGAACAACGATCAAATTCTGCATTCTACATTCTGCACTCTGCATTCATCCGAATCATTGGAGCGCAAAAAACTGCTGGATCAGGAGTTGGCGCGCTACGTTCGCCTGTTGACGGAGCATGGTGACCCTGAGAAGGTGATTCTGTTCGGGACGCTTGCGAAGGGACGGGTTCATGAATGGTCCGATATCGACCTCGTGGTTGTAGAAAAGACCCAATTGCCTTTTTTTCAACGGCTTCGGAAGGTCAGAAAGCTGCTTCGACCTAAGGTCGGCATGGATATCATGGTGTACACTCCGGAGGAATTCGATCAATTGTGCGCTGACAGGCTTTTTTTTAGAGAAGAAATTCTTGCAAAAGGGGAAATAGTCTATGAACACGGCAGGTGAACGATGGCTGACTTTTGCCCGTCAGGACATGCAGATGGCAGAGCTTGCCCTTAAGGAAAAAATTTATAACCAGGTTTGTTTTCACAGCCTGCAATGCGTTGAGAAAATCCTGAAAGGCCTTCTGGCGAATCAGGGGAAAACACCCACTCGATTGTCGATCTACTTGGATTGCTGCCGCCGGACTGTCTTGAAGATTTAAGAGAGGAGCTGGGTCAAATGGACATCTATTATATTCCAACCCGCTATCCAGACGCTTTGCCGGGCTCTTTGGCGGAAGGGTTGCCAGGCAAGGAAGAGGCAGAAGAGGCCATTACCGCAGCCCGGGCGTGCTGGCAAAAATTAATTGGAAAGAGGATAGAGGGGTAGTTAATGGGCGATGACCTTTTCACCACCAGGAAGGGCCTGAACGAGATCTGCACGGTCCAGGACAAGATCATTTCCGTGTATTCGCTCGGAAAGCACGCCTGGGACGACTCGAATTCCGAAGTTAGCCGCAAGGCCCGCAAGTCGGAGTTGCAGACCATCGAGGAGTTCCATGGGGCTATCCAATCTCACTTTTGAAAGAGTTGCCTTGAGTTGACAGTCGGCTACATTGTCGTACAGTATTGTTGTACGACAACTTGGAGGAAGGAAGTCCATGCCTATACAAACTACCTACACCCATGCACGTGCGAATCTGGCCGGCCTATGGGATGAAGTAACGTCGAATCGAGAAGTCGTCATAATTCAAAGACGGGGTGCTGAGGATGTGGCGCTGATTTCTGCAGATGAGTTGACTGGTTTACTGGAAACAGTTCATTTGATGAGGTGTCCGGCGAATGCCGAGCGACTGTTGGCTGCTTATGGGCGAGCGATGAAGGGGGAAGGTGAAGCGCAGACGGTCGAAGAATTGCGTAAGTCAATTGGGTTAGAGGATTAGGAGAGAGACCCGTATGACCGAGCGGGAAGCCGTATTTCAGTCGGAGTTCATTCAAGATTTAGAGTATTGGGTTAGTACGAACCGTAAAATCGCGTTGCGAGTAATGAAAATCATAGAAAACGTTCTACGGGAGCCATTCAAAGGGATAGGCAAACCCGAGCCGTTAAAATATCTGGGCCCGGGGATGTGGTCAAGGCGGCTGACAGGCGAACATCGGGTCGTGTATCTGGTACGGGAGGAACGGATAGATTTTCTTCATTGTCGGTATCATTACCATAGATGACTTATCGAGCTGCAATGGGTGCAGCTATCTTGTGTCAGGGAATTGAAGCATGATTTCGGACACACAGGGCTGTAAAGGACCCGGTCCTCGGATACTGGTGCATAGCATTTGCGAAACGATGTATTTGCCGAAGATGGGTCAAGAAGTGGCGGTACCCGGTAGCATTGGGCATTCGAGCTGTAACCTACGACAAGCTTGAGCCCCACCAGCCAAGGGATTTTAGGAAATGCTGCCGGGCTTCGCGGGCGTCGGCTCGAGGCTCTTGTTTAGGGCGTGCCATTTGTATAGACTTACGTTGCTCCACAGCACCTCTTGAATTTCTTTCCGCTACCACACGGGCACGGATCGTTTCTTCCTATTTTTTCTGCAATAAGAGGTTGCGGTGGATTCAGTGCCTTTTCCAAATCAGAAAGATCTTCTGGTTTATCCATTTCAATTCCAATGATGTAATACCATCCGTGATTCTCGCATGTTTCTGCGACATACTGAACACGTTCTTCGGCATTAACTCGAACAACTATCGGCCTTTTCTCGGATCCTAGTTTCGCCATTTGTTACCCCGTTTTCTTGCCTTCATTTAAGTATGCGCTCCGCTGGCCAAGGACCAGAGAGGGGGAAAGGCGACAGGCGTGGTCGTGCCGCGTGAAGCGCGTCAACCGGACTTCTGACGCTTCCTCAATTTAGAACAACGAATGCCCGAATGTGTGACAACCGGCTCGTTTTGTCAATCCTGCCTTTGGTCCACATCTGCAATAAGCGTCAGCGGTGATTGCCTGATCTCTGACAGAATATAGCCACACCCCTTTTTTACTGGCCCTGTAAAACATTTAAGAATAATGTGGGTGGAATAGGAAGAGTTTATGACTCCGTAGCGGGGGTACACTTGAAGAGCCCCGGTGACTATTTCTCCTCACAGTGGCAATGTCCCAAGTGTGGATTCAATTCTCCACGCTCACATGACGAATGTCCTAAATGCGGAGTTATTGTTGAGAAACTGTTCTTCGTAGACTTAAAAGCTGCCCTGGATGATCTCACCCTTTGTTTGAAATATAGGCTCACGGAGGACCAGCTTACGGAATGGAAGAGAAAGGTCGCCACCAAAGGGCTAGTGGATTGGTCAATCCTGAGTGGCCGAAAGGTCCAATCCCAACCCGGTGATGACCAACCGGATCCTCAAATATCATCCGACCAAAACACGGATCAACATCCTAAGCCTCGCCTACCTTTCTCTCTGGCATCGATTCTAAAGCACCGCTCACTACTATCCTTAGCTGTGGGTATAGTGGTTGTAGGATTATTCACTGTCTTTATGGTCAACCAACAAGAGGCAATAAAGGCCCTTAATCCTCCTATTTCCGGGACTAACCCCGAAGACACGGGGGCTCATAAAGTCCTTCCGCCTGCACCGTCACCGCCGGTAATTGTCCCTAAACCTGACAGGTACAGGGCGATTTCTACTGGAAAAATTATTCCAGTGGTGGAAACCATCGCCGGGAATTATCGAAAAACCCATACCTACAGCATGGAAGACCTTTTTGTGTGTGTGGAAATGTCTATAGACGTATGGAACCAATTGATCACCAAAGGCATAAGGGCCCATTTGAGGGCGGGTAACCCGGAAGTCGATCTCAAAGATTATAAGAGATTCTCTCCTGAATACTACAGCCGAATAAACCATGTGTGGGTCATGTTTCAGACTGAGGATGGGGAGTACATGCCTGTGGAGACGACCCAGGGTCATGTTGTGCAGAATTCGCATCCCCACTTTGAGCGATACCTCGAAGGCATTGATTTTGAAAATCCCAAACGACTGAGAAGCCACATGGAGGTGAGAACGAAAATGACGGAAGCCTGTAAAGAGGCCCAAGAGATGTCGCAGAGCTTTAACCGCATATATGTTGGAACGCGGAAGACTGAAGGGAGCGTACTGGAAAAGGGTAAGGTAGACCAGAAAAATAAAGACTGTCAGAAGTTTATCAAAGAATTCGAGGCATCCCTGAAATGAATTCTAGAGACTAATGGCGATGCAATGCTCCGTTCATGAGGACTTTCATTGTCAGTCGGCTTTCACGGTCATCTCACTTGGCATTGCGTTGTGATAGTGGAACATGATGGCCCAAAAATCCTTTGTGTTCCGATTTGTGAGCGTTCTTTGCCATCGCGTCGCCTTGATTAGCTGCCCTTTGTGTCCATGCCTGCGCCTCTAGGGACCGAAGGCTCATTGACACAAACCTCTCAAAATCCTGTTCAACCAACACCTTTTTGCCCTACATTCTGTGCCAATAGAGTTGAAACATTATATATACACCTAACTTGACTAGTGTTACATAATGCTGGCTAAGATGAAATGCTGAAAGGCTTCCTTGTGCATGCCGGACGATAAGAAAAAACGGATCAGAGATGTTAAGACCGGCACTCTCGTGGCTGCTGCGGTCTCCTCATTTCTCTTGCTGAACAGTTGCTCATCAGAATATGGAGTCCCACCGCGGTCTGTTGAAGATGAACAGAAAGAGCGCCAAGAAAACAGATCGCGTGTAGGCTCTTCTGGATCGGGCCATCTATATGGTACAACCGGATCACAGTCTCGTCCATCAACGACTGAACATCAGGGAAACCAAACTGTTCGAGGAGGATTTGGGAAAACGGCGAGTCATCACGGTGCTTCTGGGTTTACAGGTTAAATGCAGCGCAAGTCTATTGATTGTCGGGAGAACTGGGAACAGAGGGTTGAGGAATCCGGCCTCGTGTTCCATCACGTTAATCGGGAGATTTATTGGGACGAGTCGGCTTTTTACTCCCTTACCCAAAACCAAGTAGACGTTCTTGAAGACGCAACACATGAACTGGGTCATTTATGTCTGGATGCCGTCAAGTACGTTATCGAGAAAGAACGGTACGGAGGTTTGGGAATCCCTTTTGGGGCGATCCCGCTCATAAGATGGTCATGGGAAAACAGCGAACCTTCTTTGTATGGGAGAATTGACCTCGCCTATGATGGGGTCAGTCACCCAAAGCTTCTTGAGTACAATGCCGACACCCCGACCGCTCTTCTTGAAGCGAGTGTTGTGCAGTGGTCTTGGCTTCAAGACAGGTTTCCCGAAGCTGATCAGTTTAACTCGATTCACGAACGACTGGTGTCGGGATGGAGCAAACTGAAGGACAGATTCACAGGATTGCTTTATTTTGGTTACATGAATGACTTTTTAGGCGAGGACATGATGACCGCCACTTATCTGAGAGAAACTGCCGAGGAGGCAGGAATAAAGACTGCCGAAATTCTCATGAAAGATATTGGGTGGAATTCTGAGAATTGCTTCGTTGACCTAGATGGACGTAAGATTGTTTCTATCTTTAAGTTGTATCCTTGGGAATGGTTGCTTTCGGATGAGTTTGGTTCAGACGTGCTCACTGAGTACAAGAATATGAACTGGATTGAGCCAATATGGCGCATGCTGCTTTCTAACAAAGGCATACTACCGATTCTTTGGGAATTATATCCCGGGCATCCATACTTGTTAGAGGCATATTTTGACGAACCTAAAGATATGAATGAGTACGTTCGCAAACCGCTTCAGGGTCGTGAAGGAGCCAACATCACGGTTCACACATCGAAACAGGTCATAGAGACAACCGGCAATTACGGCGGACAAAGATATGTCTACCAGGCATTGGCACCAATACCGAACAAAGGCAGTAGGCGTCCAGTGATCGGGAGTTGGATTATAGATGGCGATGTGGCTGGGATTGGCATCCGAGAATCAAAAAACTGGATCACAGACCATCAAGCAACTTTCGTGCCTCATATTATTGCTTAGGCCTGACTGGTGTGTGCCTTGAAATGACCGTTAGCTTTTTGGTAGAAGTCCAATCATGGTAATCGCGCGGGGACGCCGTCCATTAGCTTTCCGGGCTGTGCATCAAGCTGGACGGTTGAATGGAGTGTTCTCTGATAAGAGAGGCCAAGAATGCTGTCAATACGATCAAGGCTGTCCCGAAGCGTGGTCTTCTAATACCTGATCGCCTGTGGCCTCTTGTTCATGCAATATAATCGTCCGATTATCCTCGTATGGCTGCCTGAATGATAAGAGATAATGAGATGAAAACGGATCCAATAATGATGGCCAGCGAAACGTTTTGGTCCTCACCGATTTCTTTAATTATCGAAAACGGACTGATCTTTATTATGATGAGAAACGCCAAAGCGAAAACAACAAACCCGATCACTGAGTAAACAATAGCACTGATAATTGCCAATGGCATTAATCCATATGCCGACAGGGATGATTCCATTTGCCCTCCATCGTAACAAAGGTTTTTTCTCTTTTTATTAGGACCTTTGCCAGCCGTTCCTCTTTTGGAGAGAGGCCCGGTTAGCCGCCCCTAAATTTATGGTCGACTTTTATTATGGCTGTTCGTTCGAGTCAACAAGTAAGTCTTGCTTCTCCTATGGATTCTTAGCATGGCTTATGGGAACCTCTTGTATATTACCCCGGCACCCCGAGATTTTCCAGAAGTCATCGTTTCGGCATGATTTGAGCCGGTTTGTCAACAACTTACGGATAGAAAACCAGCTCTTTCTGGGTATGCCTCAACTTTCGCACTTGGCATGAAAGCGAGGCTTGATGAGCCTCAGAGCCTCCTTCATGGTGCATTCGATAATTTCGCGGACTAACTGCTCTGAAGTAGCATAGAACTCGCGTACTCGATCCAGAGCTAACGATAGTATGTGAATCAATGCATCGGCGAGCGATATGTCATGAATTTCCTCACCGGTGGCCAGGAAGAGCCCTCCGATTGTTCGTTGGTCCGATGCCATTCTCTGTTCCACGGCTAGGAAGACGTATCGGATCATTACTATAGTGGAATGGGCAAGTATGGCGTCGAAATCTCTCACCTGGATCTCGGAATCGAGCTTGAGATAATGTTTTGCCATTTTGAAGAACACCTCGATGTCCCAACGTTTTCCGTATATCCTGACCACCTCGTCGTCGGGCAGAGAGAGATCGGTGCACAACAACGCCTAACACTTGGAGCCGCCCTGACGGCTTCGGACGAAAACGAGCTTAGCTCTCTTGCCTTCCCCAATTCCCACCAGCACGGAACCCTTGATCTTGCCTCTGCCCCTACGTTTCCTAAGCTTCCGATGAATCTGGGACAGGGTGAGCATTCTGAACCCGTTGAGGAACCGGCCGCTGTAATGGTCATGGACCCGGGAAAGAAACTCGACGCACCGGGAACGATTCCGGTCATAAATGGTTGTGTCCATTATGAGCATTTTCCTTATTCCGGAAAGGTTCAAAAGAGTTGGGACCTTGAACGTCTTGATCCATAACCTCAGAACTGGTAGATGTCATTGAGGAGCGTCCTCCTGTGTTTATTGTTGCATCTATTTCGATAGCATAGTTGACGCCCTTTCGCGAGCTTATTGATTTGGTTTCCTTAACTTTTTGCCACTATCCTCAACCGTGAAAGTTGAGGAGAATAGAAGTCGTTTGTGAGGATCATTCCTGTTGGTAAAGTAGAATATTGCCTCTAGCAATCAATCCAGGCGAAAGGCAAATGGGGGCTATCCAATCTCCATGCTTTTATGAGACCGTGATGGAAGTATGAGTTGGCTTGATGTATGCAATGACTCGAAAGTTGCAAACACGAGTCGGTTCCGTCAAGTAGCATTAGTTGCGGAGAAGATATTATGAAGCCATCTCCCATCTTAGCCATTACTGACCGATCTTTACTGTTGATCGTAGCGGTAATTCTCCTCTTATCCGGCCATTCGGCCGGCGGCGATGCTGAAGTCACAAAATCACCGGATAGGGTGTTCGTAGAAGCTGTCCAAAAAGTGCTCCCGGCTGTGGTGAGTGTAAGTGCAGTAGCGTCCAAGGAGAAAACAGATGATCAAGATTCTCGCGATGCAGGACTTGGGGCTGGGACAATTATTGATCCGGCCGGTCTGATCCTGACGAGCGCCCACGTAGTCAAGGACATTGGTTTAATAAAAGTAACTCTCTCAGACAGGCGAACGTTTCGAGCCCACATACAGGGCTTTGATGTGGAAAGCGACCTGGCCGTGATCAAGATTCATGCCGATGGACTTCCTGCGGCCCAGTGGGGCGATTCAAGCACTCTGGAAGTTGGGCAAATGGTGTTGACTATCGGGAGCCCGTTCGGACTTAGTCGAACGGTGACTTCTGGTATTGTCAGCGCAGTAGGCAGAACGAATGTTGGAATCATCGATTACGAAGAATTTATCCAGACGGACGCTCCTATCAATCCAGGCAGTTCCGGAGGCCCCCTTCTAGACATTCAAGGCTGCGTGGTGGGGATTACCACGGCCATGGCTTCACGAGGTGGAGGGTATCAGGGTGTCGGTTTTGCCGTCCCGTCCAACTCTGCGAGAGTTATTGTTGAAGCTTTAATTTCTGAGGGCAGAGTAAAGCGCGGGGCGCTCGGTCTCAACATCCAGGATCTGGATGAGGCACTTGCCAAGTCATTCGGGAGATCAAGCACAGAAGGAGCGCTTGTCGCTGAAGTTAAGCAAGGCGGACCTGCAGAAAAAGCCGGAATAAAAGAGGGAGACATCATTCTCCAGTTTGATGGCGCAGGTTTTTCTGGAGCCAATCAACTGAGGAACTTCATCGCTCGTAGAAAACCAGGCGATGGAAAAACCTGAAACGCTGGGTCGGGTTTTGGAGGCAATCGGCGGATACACGGCACGGAAGATGGGATTACTCCCGGGACAAGGACTGTACGTTAAGAAAGTGGATGAGAAGGGTCTTGGGACAATGATCGGGATCAAGGCCGGTGATGTAATCCTTGAGATCAATGAAAGGCCTGCACGTGATATTGCCGAGTTCAAGGCAGCGGTATCAGAGGCTGAGAAAGACAAACCCGTCCGGTTCAAGATCAAGCGCGGGGAATCAAAAATCTTTGCGGCTTATCAGCCGAAATAGTCCCTATCTGTAGTTGGAAACACCAAACTTTATTCTTGCGTCTTCTCATGGCAACCTCTACTCTGCTACGTCATCTGACGCGCCCATGGAATTTGTCAGAAACGAGCTGCACTCTACCCGCTTGGGATTCAAGGGATTTTGTTGTAAGCGAAGGAGTTGTGGAATGACATCATCCTTGATGATCGTGCCTAATCGCAATTCGGTCACAAAGAGGACTGGTCCTTGGTACCACTTGGCAATTGCCTCATCTATTTTTCGACCCAGCAACTGCTCATCGAGAACTATCACTCGACCGCCGCCTGGTCAGGCAACACTTGAAAGAGCACTGTTCGAGCACATCTGAATCGCTTCGAGAACCGCTTCGTGTGGCACTCGACCTCCATACCCTTCGACGACATTCTCAATGCTCTCACCGGCCTCGATCCGAGCCATGGTACCCGCGATTTCAATGCGCGTGTATTTGAAAGTGGGGCGTTCGCCGCATACACCTACTGCTCTTACGACGTAATTCCCGATTGGATAGTACTCGTAAGGCTCGCCATTGAAAATTTCTGTCACCATGAGTGACACGGCTCACTCCTTTTCATACCTTATCAGGCAGCCCCTCAGGTCCTAAAGCTAGATTATAACACAGCGCACGATCAGACAACTATAATTATGATACGCTTGACATGTCTGCATCATCGGTGCATACTTGTATGTATGAGAACTACACTGAACATTGATGATGCCTTATTGAATAAAGCGGCCAGGTTGACAGGCGTCAATGAAAAAACCTCGCTCGTTAGACTCGGTCTCCAAGCCTTGATCGCCCACGAGAGTGCCAAGAGACTTGCAGAACTCGGAGCTTCTGAGAGGGGACTTAGGGCCATTCGAAGACGCCGATCCGGAGACTTGGAGTGATCCTGGTTGACACCTCCGTCTGGGTTGAGCATCTGCGGAAAGGAAGTCCTGCACTCAAGGAAATTCTTCAAAAAGGGTTGGTTCTCGTCCATCCCTTCGTGATCGGCGAACTGGCCTGCGGCAACGTCCAGAACCGTGACGAGATCATGAGGTTGCTGCAATCCTTGCCTCGAGCCAAGCAGGCCGAGAACGAGGAGGTGTGCCATATCCTTGAGCAGGGGAAGCTTTACGGTCGCGGTCTCGGTTGGATAGATGTGCATCTCCTGGCATCTGTTTTGATAAATGGCTGCGGGCTTTGGACTCTTGACCGTCGTCTTAACCGCGTGGCCGGTGAACTGAGTATTTCGTCTTTATGATTGGTGAATAGCGGTCACCAATTTTTTCGGAAACACCAAATTCGGCCCTCGTGTGGAGAATTATGTGACACCCACCCACCCCTGGATTTATCAGTGCCTCGGATGTTAGGGAGAAGAACTCCCCAGGACTATGGTGTTGGTTCGACCCTGAAGCCCAATTGTCATACTCTGCACTGGGGAGGCATAGGCAGGCGCCGCCTACCGCTTCAGTGCTGCGAACGATCGTCATACATGCCACGGGACTCGCAAAAGAGACAGTCGACCACTGCCTCGCCGCCTTGCTTCTCGCATTCAGCTACGCTGCGCTTGACGCATTGCGACTTGGATTTGCATCAGCCGCTTTCGCGGATGCAGCAGTAAACCTGGTCCATGTCCGACTCCACAACTCCGGCCATTCCCAGGCCAATGGCAGTCAGAAGAACTAAACAAACCAATCCCTTCATGAGCAGCTCCAGTGGCTATGCCAAAAGATTTCATTGAAATTACGCCAGGGATGATATCACATTTTTACGACTTTGATTACAATGTTTTGGAACCGAGACCGACACCTTGACAGGATCATTCATTCTGAGTACTATACGACCCTATCTTTTCCCATGCACTTGTTTTTTTTGACATAAGGTGAATTCTGTTATGAACAAATCAGAACTTGTCTCCGAACTGGCTAAACACACCGATATTCCCTTGAGGAAATCCGAAGAAATAGTCAATATGGTCTTCGACACAATGACCGAGGCTCTTGACAAAAATGGCCGGATTGAAATCCGTGGTTTTGGGTCATTCGAGGTCAGAGATTACAGTGGTTATGCCGGGAGAAATCCAAAAACCGGGGAGAATATCCCGGTAATGGCAAAGCGACTGCCGTTCTTCAAGGCAGGTAAAGGGCTTCGTGCCATGGTAGACGAAAACAAAAATTTGATGCCCAAATAAATCTTATTGATCAAGCAAACTTGTCATTTTTATTTTCTCGTCACAATAAATTATTACAGGTCCAGTTCAAACGTTGGCATCGGATTGCACTGTTTTGGTGGAAGCGAGGCACACAATTTTGTAAAAAATGATGGAGAAAAGATCCCTTTAAGTCGGTTTCATTTCATCAAAGCGAAAAACCAGCGATGTTACGCCTTGGGACATCTTTTTGTGCAGCACATACGGCACCTTTTCGAATACTTTGATCATAGGGATATTAGAAGCCAGAACTTCTGCCGTGAATCCCTTGACCCCACGTTCCTTCGCAATCTCTATCAAATAATTGAGTGAGAAAGTTGCTATTCCACGGCCATGGAATTCTTCATCCACCATGAATGCTACGTCTGCCAACTGTTTGTCCGGCTGAAGTAGGTACCTCGCTTCACCTATTATTTTGCGATTCTCTCTGGGACCAACCGTGACCACGATTGAGAGTCCCTCTTCTTCTGTTACACTTACGTACCTTTGCAGATTTTCGTGGGGCATGCTCTTCCTGGGGGTGAAATACCGGAAGTATACGGAACTTTCTGAAAGGTGATAAAAGAGGTCCTTAATCATGGGCTCATCAGTCATTTTTATGGCTCTCACATGAGCCTTGAGGCCCCCTTTGAACACGTGGTTGGTACGCACTCTGATGCGTAACTCCGGAGAAGCCATGTGATAATAGAATTGGTCGGCATAGGCGTACCCCAGTTCTCTGGCTTCCTTCATAAGACCTTCTCTGTGGTCCGGATGAGCGATCTCGATGAGCGCCAAGGATCGCTCACGCACAGACTTGCCACCCAGATAAGCAATGCCGTATTCCGTAATTATGTAGTTTGTGTCGCCTCTGTTCATCATCGCGGCAGCCCGCGTACCGAAGGAGGCGACTATATTGGACCGGCCGTTTCGGTCTGAAGTGGATCTAAGGCACACAATAGATCGTCCCTCTTTCGAGAGCCCAGCGCCCCTCATGAAATCGTGGTCGCCTCCGGAGCCTTCAAAAGCTGTCCACGTCGGGCTGCCCTGTCTGATCTGGCCCCTGAGATCTACTTGCAAGGCCAGGTTGACGGCAATCATATTGTCGTTGGAGGCTATGAATCTAGGGTTCAAACACACATCCGACGGGTAGAACTCAACAAGGGAGTTGTCATTCACATAATCATAAACCTTGCGAGTACCTATGCAGCAAGTGGCCAGGGATTTCCCACGGTACATCGTCTTCGTACTATTATCTATCACTCCGGCTTCTATCAGGTCAGCAAGCGGGTCAGAAAAAACTTCAGTATGAAGGCCCATGTTACGGTGTTCCATAAGAAAATCCATAAGGCCTCTGGAAATTCCGGCAAAACCGAATTGAAGAACTGAACCGTCTTCTATCAGTTCACTGCAGTATCGGCTAATAGCCTTCTCACGAATTCCGAAAGGCTCTTCCGGTAATTCGGAAAGCTCCTCATCAGCCGCTACCAGGTAACTGATCCTCTCATCAGGGATAAAGGTGTCTCCCATGGTGCGCGGCATGCCGGAATTGACCTGTGCTATGACCATGCGGGCTGACTGCACGGCAGCCAGCGAAATATCCACAGATATTCCCAAACTGAAACGGCCGAACCTGTCGGGCTCCGATACCTGAACGATTGCCACGTCGATGGGTATACGGCGTCTCCTAAAAAAATCGGGAATTTGAGAATGGAAAAGGGGCACGTAATCGGCCTCGTACTGGCGAGAGGGTTCACCTGTTCGCCTGCCCACGAAGAAGGTCTTGAGGCTGAATCTTCTAGAATCTGTTTTGGCCAAAGACTCTGCTTCTTTGCCGTTTAAAAACTGGATCATCTCCACGTCCAACAGGGATGAAGCTCCCAATGCTCTTATCATCACCTTAGGTTCCGAACAGAAGCTCCCCAGATATACCCTGTCACCGTTCTTCATATGTGCCACAGCCTCCTCTGGTGATACCAGCTTAGAAGCAAAACGATTTTTCCAGTGGTTCATTTTTGAGTCGCTCCTGTTCTCTTGTTTCGCTGAAATAATTAGTTTTGTCTCCAGAGTGTTGTTTTCTTGAAGCAGAGTCAAGGGCTTTTTAGCAAATGGAAAAAGGATTACCTGGAGAGGGGCGGGCCTTCTCGAAATGACTGAAAAACTTAATGAATTCTCCTCGTTCATTATGGGTCTCTCACCATGGGGGTGCATAGAGTAGGGTTGCCTATTTGAGATATGGGCATAACTTAATACAACAGAGAGGAT
>Ga0194044_10000876_pt1 | contig 15140 bp, 13 predicted proteins | sample JunL4417m_MetaG_FD_155460 | JGI IMG/M metagenome (GOLD analysis project Ga0194044, IMG submission 155460) | Anoxic zone freshwater microbial communities from boreal shield lake in IISD Experimental Lakes Area, Ontario, Canada - Jun2016-L442-17m | ecosystem: Environmental > Aquatic > Freshwater...
GTGCCTGGCGAGATCGTTAAGGTAGACCAGGTGGCGCCACTAGGAGATCCTATTTCTATTTCGGTGGCCGGCTATCATTTAAGTCTTCGTTTAGACGAAGCAGAAATGATCTGGGTTGACGAATTGTTTTTATCTTAAAGTGTTTTATACTCATTTATAATAAGTTATGAAAATAGGGCTATATTTTGGATCTTTCAACCCTGTTCATATCGGGCACTTGATCATTGCAAACCATGTGATCAATAATACCAGCCTTGAACAGGTTTGGTTCGTGGTATCGCCCCAAAATCCCTTTAAACAATCCGCTTCGCTGCTCAATGAGTACCACCGACTGTATATGATCAATGCGGCCATTGAGGGTGAAAAACAACTCCGGGCCAGCAGTGTTGAATTTAAATTACCCAAGCCCTCTTATACCGTAGACACGCTTACCTACCTGAAGGAAAAACATCCTGAGCATGAATTTTCTTTGATCATGGGTAGTGATAGTTTTCAAAACCTCGACAAGTGGAAGAATTATACCGTGATCACCCGGAACTATCCTTTATATATTTATAAGCGCCCGGGCTTTGATGTAGATAATAATATGGGGGCCACTATTACCCTGTTGTCGGCGCCCTTGCTTGAAATTTCGTCTACCCGTATCCGTGAATTAATCGCAGAGAAAAAATCGATAAAATTCCTGGTGCCGGATGTGGTGAAAGAAGAGATAGAAGCCAACGGTTATTTTCGCCCCAGATCAGAAGATCCAACCGAGCAGGAGACAGAATAATACAATGAATGGCGGGGGTAGCTTACTGAGTTGAAGTACTAAAAAAGTACCCGTAATTACTCCAATATTTAAAAGGCTAATGGAGTTAAAGGATCCCACAGAAACATCTTTTAATAAATAAAGTGTTGCGGCCCACATGATGCCCACCACGGCGGCATTGATACCCTCCAGCGATCGGTGTACCAGCACATATTTTTTAAGTATCTGCCATACCGGAAAGAAGAATAAAACCAATAGGGCGCTGGGCAAAAATATGGCTACCGAGCCAATGATACAGCCCATAAGCTGTCCTATTCGCCCCTCCTTTTCCATAGCCATTCCCCCTACAAACGAAGCAATAGAAAACACCGGCCCGGGTATTGCCCTAACCATTCCGGCCCCGGTAAGTAGCTGATCTTTTTCAATACGAATGATTCCGGGGTTCCTTTTTTCTACCTTGGCAGAAGAGGGCCTCGCCACATACTGATCAAGCATCATCGGGATCAACACATCTCCGCCACCAAAAACAAAACTTCCAAACCGGTAAAAGTTTTCAAACAGGTTAAAAGCTTTTCGGTTTTCCCAGCTTTGTTTTCTGGCCAACTCACTACAGGTTCCGGCTACCGCAAAAATTAAAACAAATAGCCAGATATTGGTCCAACGAATATGCCTAGGTTTGATCACCTCTTTCTCCGGTATACGCTTACTGCTAAAATTGGTTGCCACGCCTCCCAGCACGATCAACACGGGAAAGATCCAGGGCATTTTAAAAAGAAAATAAGTTAAACCAAGCGCCAGCAGCATAATGATCTGGGTGATCAGATTAGTGACGGATATCTTAAAGGCCCGGAAAGCGGCAAAGGCTAAAAACCCTATCGCCATGGGTTGAATAAATTGAAAGGCGGTGCTGTTCAGGTGTTCTTTTCCAATACTGCTTACCAGAAACGACAACCCACCCATTAAGGTACAAGCGGGTAAGATCCAGATTAATAGGGTTAATACAGCCAAGGAAAGACCCCCTCTTTTATAGCCGATCAGGGTGAGTGTTTGTGTGGAAGAGGCGCCTGGTAATAGCTGACAAAAGGAAATATACTCCATTAACTCCTCCTTGCTGATATCCCTTCTGCGGTCTACAAAAGTTTTCATCACCATACCCAAATGCCCCTGGGGTCCACCAAAAGCAGTTATACTGTGCAGGAAAACCGCCTTTAAAAAGGGTATATGCCTTAACATCATATTTAATAAAATGCTAAAAACCCGACAAAGACCACTCGATAATATGTCTTGATTTTATTATTTATGTGAAGAAATGTAGATTTGGTCATGAAAAAATACAAAAGTTATTTTTTATTTAAAGCTATTCTGCCTGCTATTTTTTTGTTTTTTTTAGGGCTGGTACTGAGCTCTTGTAGTAAAACAAACTATTCTACATTGCCGGTTTATCAGTTTAAAGCAAAATCTGGTGTACCTGATTATAGCAATTTGGATTACTGGGCTGCTCACCCCTGGAAAAAAGATCCAAGCGATAGTGTTCCTTCGCCCTTACAAAAAAACTATCAACCCGATTCTGTTGCGGATGTTTTCTTTATTCACCCAACCACCCTTACCGATAATAATGATCAACGCTGGAATGCAGATATAGACGATGCAAAAATAAATGCAAAAACAGATTATAGCTCTATGCTATATCAGGCCAGTGTGTTTAATGAACACTGCCGAGTTTTTGCTCCCCGTTACAGGCAGGCACATTTAAAATCATTCTATATTCAGGATTCGGTTTCAGAACCTTATTTTAATCTTGCGTATGAAGATGTAAGGACCGCTTTTTTATATTATTTAAAATACCTAAACAAAGGGCGTCCTATTATAATCGCATCGCATAGTCAGGGTACAAAACACGCCGCCAGGTTGATGAAAGAGTTTTTTGATGGAAAAGAATTATACAAACAATTGGTTTGTGCTTATATCGTTGGCTTACCGGTACCGAAGGATTATTTTACCCATATCCCTGTATGTAAAGATTCTTTATCAACCGGTTGTTTTGTAAGCTGGCGTACTTTTAAATCGGGATATATTGATCCAGCTTTTGTAGCGAAAGAAAAATTTGAAGCTGCTGTTGTAAATCCGCTTGTTTGGACAACTGATAATAATTATTCCAGCCCCTCTTACAATAAAGGTGGGGTACTTACCCATTTCAATAAGATCGTGCCCCATGTGGTAAGTGCCCGTATACATCAAAATGTGTTATGGTCGTGCAAACCAAGGATCTTTGGAAAAATATTCATTCATAAAAAGAATTATCATGTGGGTGATATTAATCTGTTCTATATGAATATCCGGGAAAATATAGCCGGTAGGATTAAGGTATATTCTACACAACAACATTTATAACCCATACCGGGCGCTAATTTCAAGCATTTTATCGATCGGTTTTTTTGCTTGTATTCTTAGTGTTTCATCCATAATAATCTCCGGTAATTCATATTTCATACAGAGATAGAGTTTTTCCAGGGTGTTTAATTTCATATGCGGACAATCATTACAAGCACAGTTATTGTCCGGTGGAGCGGGGATAAAAGTTTTTGTAGGACTATTCTTTTGCATCTGGTGTAAAATTCCCGTCTCAGTAACAACAATAAATTCCTGTGCCGGGTCTTTTTCGGAAAACTTTAAAAGCGCTGTTGTACTTCCTATAAAATCGGCAATAACCAGTAAAGAAGATTCACATTCAGGATGAGCAATTATTTTAGCTTGTGGATGCCGTATTTTAAGTTTGGTGATCTTTTCAAGACTAAATATTTCATGAACCATACAAGCTCCATTCCATAGAACCATATTTCTACCCGTCTGTTTGTTGATATAAGCCCCAAGGTTCCTATCGGGCGCAAAAATGATGGGTTGGGTTGCCGGTAAACTTTCAACGATCTTTTGGGCATTAGAAGAGGTACAGATGATATCACTAAGCGCCTTAATACCCGCAGAACAGTTTATATAAGATATTACCAGATGATCAGGATGTCGTTCTTTAAAAACTTTAAATAAAGCTGGTGGTGCAGAGTCGCTTAAAGAACAACCGGCATTAAGGTCTGGTAAGAGCACTTTTTTTGCAGGGTTTAATATCTTAGCTGTTTCAGCCATAAAATGCACCCCGGCAAAAACAATAATATCTGCCTGGGTTTTTACGGCCGCCTGAGCTAGACCTAAACTATCACCAATAAAATCTGCTATATCCTGAATATCCGGCTCTTGATAATAATGTGCCAGAATGATCGCATTTTTTTCTTTTTTTAATTTTTCAATTTCTGCAAATAAATCAAGGGTTGGATCTATATCAATATTTAGAAAACCGGTTTTTGATAATTGCTGTATTGCGTTGTTAATATCTGTCATAATATGTATTAGTACTACTTATTTATATAATCACCTACTACTACTAGGGCTGTGGATATGTGGAAACTAAAAATTCACCAGCTATTGCAAAATTAAATTGTTTGGTTTATTAACAGTAATACACATAAAATTAACATAGAAAAAAATGAATATGTTTTTATGTAATACAATAGAGAAAAGGAAAACTTAACCAGAAAAGGAATAATATAAACATCGGTGAATAAAAACCCTGGTGAAAAGAAAAATAAGGTATCCGGCTTATTTTACTGTGTATAAAACAGGGATAAAGCCCAATTTGATAACAGTAAATTTCAACCCCCATTCACCCTGTTGAAGTTTTACTCATTTTACCCGGCATTTTCATCTTGAAAAACCATGATTATTCACAGAATTTCAGGTTTTTTCACAACCGGGTGTGTATAAACCCCAAGAGCCGCAACCCGGCTTATTCTTCTTGATAAACCTAAAACAATACCGCAAAACCCTACCCTTACTCAATTTTAATGATTTGCGGGCGTTTTTTTTTCAACATTTATATGGTTTTTTACCCTATTTTTGCCCTCCATTTTAATATAGATATACATATGCAGATCATTCAGGGAATTCGTGATAAGGGTGCAGCTATAACCATTGCTGTCATTGCGCTAGCGTTAATAGCGTTTATTTTGATGGATGCTAAACGAGACGCCAGCGGAGGAAAATCCATGGCGTCTAATATTGGTAAAATAAACGGCCGCGGTGTTGAACTGTCTGAGTTCAATAAAAGGGTAAAACAACAGGAAGACCAGGAAGAACAGCGTTATGGTAGAAAACCAAATAGTGCACAGTCGGTTGGTATTCGTCAACAGATGTGGGACCAGATGGTGATTGAAAAACTGGTTTATAACGAAGCTGACAAACTGGGTATTGATTTTACCTCTAAGGAATTATATGCGCTTTTATCTAGCGAAGATCCCGCAAATCCTTTTTTACAGGACAAGCAATTAATGGACGCCTCCGGTAAGTTGGATATCAGTAAAGTAAACCAGGCGATCAATAATATTAAGAAAATGAAAGGGGAGCAGCGCGATATGCTGAACGACCAGATCGTTGACCCATCACAACTGAATAGCGTAGCCACAAAATATTTTTCTTTGATTAGCGCCGGTACCTATTACCCTACCTGGATGGAAGAAAAAAACAACAAAGAGACCATAGCCTTTGCAAGTGTTTCTTATGTGTCTATTCCTTATACAGCGGTTAGTGATAGCGCTGTAAAGGTTACCGATGCAGATGTTGAGAAATACATCAGCAAGAATAAAGATAAATTCAAACAAGAAGCGGGAAGGATGATATCCTATGTTTCTTTCAGCCAGCTGCCCAACTCGGAAGACAGTGCAAGGATTAAAGAATCTGTAAATGCATTAAAAGAAAGTTTTAAAACCGAGACCAATATCAAGGCTTTTATCGCAAGGAACACATCGGTGGTAGAGTTTGATAGCAACTTTTTACCAAAATCAAAGATCCAAAGCACACAGGCCGACTCAATCGTTAAGATCCCGGTAGGTGAGGTTTATGGTCCTTATGTAGATAAGGGAAGTTATGTGATCGCCAGGGTGTTGGGTACTAAAACATTACCCGACAGTGTAAAAGCAAGACATATTTTAATTCCAACAATTGATCCACAAACTCGTCAACCCATCGCCGAAGACAGCGTAGCTAAGAAACAGGCCGATAGTATTTTTGCGGCCATACAGGCCGGGGCTGATTTTGCCCAAATGGCCCAAAGGTTTTCTTCAGATGGAAGTAAAGACAAAGGTGGCGACCTGGGTACATTTGGATACGGAGCAATGGTGCCCGAATTCAATGATTTTTGTTTCAATAAAACAACCGGTTCCAGACAAGTGGTTCGCACCATGTTTGGTTATCATATTATTGAGATCATGAGCCAAAAAGGAAATAGCCCTGCATATAAAGTAGCGTTCCTGGCCAAAGAAATTCAGGCTAGCGAAGCCACTATTAATAATGCAAGCTTTGCCGCAACTAAATTCGCTACCGATAGGAACGAAAAAAGTTTTGATACCGCGTCCTTACAAAAGAAAGGACTTCAAAAGGTAACCGTACCTACCCTGGTTAAAGAAAACGACGGTCAACTGGGAATGTTACAGGAAGCCAGGCAACTGATCCGCTGGGCTTTTGATGCTAAGAAAGGAGACGTAAGTGATCCATACAGCATCGACGACCAGTTTGTGGTAGCCACGGTTGATAATATCCTCAGTGAAGGAACTCAGGATGTAAAAAACGCCCGCCCGCTTGCTGAGTCTGCTATCAAACAAGAAAAGAAAGGAGCGTTAATACTGACCAAACTGGGTAATGCTGCCACACTGGAAAGTGCCGCCGCTACCTATGCGTTACAGGTATTAAATGCCGGAGCCGATTCTTCAATTGTGTTTACCGCCAAGGTATCTGACAAGATTGTTTCGGAATTAGGACAAGAGCCAAAAGTTATCGGCGCTTGTTTCAATAAAGAAAACCAAACCAAGCCATCTACTCCGATCGTTGGAAAAAATGGGGTGTATATTATTAAAGTAAACGGCATTGGCACCAAGAATGCCGACAGCCCAGAAGCTGCTGATGAGAACAGAAAAAAACAGATCAGCGACCTAAGGAGCTTAAGCACCGGTAACTGGATTGAGGCCCTTAAGAAAAACGCTACTATTAAAGACAGCAGGAGCGAATTCTATTAATAGCCTCCTATAAATAAATTATAGCCCCGGTTTGTCCGGGGCTTTTTTATTTACGAAATAAGTAATAAAACACCCGTTGATCTTGGCCCCCTGCAATTAAACCTGAATTGGATTAACTTTGTACTATGGATGGTGTAATAATAAATAAGGTTGCCGAAAGCGGACTCGCCAGTATTGATCTGGAATTATATTATCCCAATGAAGAAACCGTGTTGTTTGATATGAAGGACCATTTGTTCATGGGGTTGATACTAAAGGAGAAAGATTTTAGGGAGGCATTAAAGCTGCTTGACCTAAGCGCTTACGCTTCAAAAAATGTGGCGCTAACCTGTACGGCAGACGCCGTGATCCCCATGTGGGCCTATATGCTTGCGGCAAGTTATCTGGAGCCGGTTGCTCACGCCGTAGTATTTGGTGATGCAGATTTTTTACACAAAACCTTATTCCTGAAAAATATTGCTGCAATTGATGCAGAGGCTTACCGCGACAAAAGAGTGGTCATTAAAGGTTGCGGCGAAAAACATATTTCCGAGTCGGCCTATGTGGCCATCACGAATTTATTGAGGCCGGTGGCAAAAAGTATCATGTATGGTGAGCCCTGCAGCACGGTGCCCATCTATAAAAAATCTTAGAACCAACCCTTTCTCTTAAACATCACAAGCATCCAAATAGGAATGAGCAGCATGATGCCCACTGCCATAAAGAAACCCATATCATTATGCAGCCAGGGAATATTTGAGAAGTTCATTCCGAATATACCACCGATCACCGTGGCGGGGGCAAGCAGACAGGTTACGATCGCCATCACCTTCATCACCTCATTCATGCGCAGGTTCACATTATTCAAATAGAGGTCTTGCAGGTTCATGGTGATATCGCGATAGTTTTCTGAAAGATCATTTGCCTGAATGATATGATCGTAAACATCCTTAAAATATTTCTCGGTTCTTTCTTGTACCAGATCACTGTCGGTTCTGATAAAACCATTGATCACTTCTCTAACCGGAGCAATGCTTCTTTTTAAAACGATCATTTCCTTTCTTAATAAATTTATTTTAGCCAGCGCCTTGCTGTTGGAGTTGTTCTGGATCTCTTCTTCAATATCCTCGATCCGCTCTCCCAGCTTTTCCATCACTACAAAATAATTATCAACGATCATATCCAGCATGGCATAACACAGATAGTCGCTTCCGCTTTGCCGGAGCTTGCTGCCCGCGATCTTCAGTTTTTCACGTATAGGGTTGAACACATCTTTATCTGCCTCCTCCTGAAAAGACAGCACAAAATTTTTGCCGAGCACAATGCTTATCTGTTCCTGTTCCACACAAAATTGCGCTTCGTTATAGAATAGCATATTGCAAATACAGAACAGAATATTTTCTATTTCATCCATTTTCGGGCGCTGTCCAACACTTTGAATATCTTCCTGAACCAGCGGGTGCACCCCAAAATGATTACATAGCGCCTCCACATCTGCTTTGCGGATACCATCTACATTGATCCAGGTATTATTATTGTTGTTGAGGTATGGATAGCACTCGGTGATATGTTCCAGCTTTCTTTCCTCCACCGTGTTGGCATCATAATCATACACAAAAATATGAATACCCCCGGCCTCTTCTCTTTTGGGAACGATGGTGGGGTTTACTTTTACAATACTCTGTGTTCTGCTGATGCTGAAAGGAAGAAGTATCTTCTGGAAATAATTTTTATTGGGTCGCATATGATCAATTGATAAAGAAAATTAAGGATTATAAGCGAAACCCCGAAAGAAGAAGGCTGAATTAAAGCAATAAAAAATCCGCCCGGAATACGGGCGGATAATGATTTTATGTTTTGAATTATTTTGCGGGTGCGGGTGGCGGCGGCGGCGGGTTATCGCTATTCCACTCATCCTTATGCATTTTCCATTTTCCGTTTTCCTGCTTCCAGATCACAATGTATTTTCCTTTATCAAAAGACACATCCTTATCGCCCAACAATTCATACTTACCGATCTCGATCAGCATATCATTACATCCCGATACCTCTTCAGAGGTTGCCTTAATGTTGCGGATACCCATTTTGTAAGCAGCATTAAAGAACCCGGTGATGGCTGCGGGTCCGCACATTCTGGGTGTATTGGGTGGGTTGATACAGGCGTCCGCCGTATAACATCCAATAAATTTTGCAGAATCGCCCGTGGCAAAACAAGCGCCATATACCAGGTTACTGGCGTTAACGGCGGCTTTTGCCGAGTCGAGGTTAAACGTTTCGCCCGCTTCAGTTTTTTCTTTTTTCTCTGATTCGCTATTGCAGGAAACAAAGAACAGGGAGAAGCTTGCCAGGGCTACAATTGAAAACAAGGTTTTTTTCATAATTAGTCCATTTTTTAAGAAAGATAAATTATATATTTCAATTATACAAAAAGGTATTTTATAACTATCGATTTCCTTGACGCTGTCCGCTAAACCTTCTGTTATTATTTCCACCCGCTGCGCCAAAGCTGCGTCCTCTTTTCTGGGGTTGTTTGCCAGGGGCGGCCGTTGGCGCCGACTGAAAAACAGATGGACTTAATGGGAAGGGGTGTCCAGCCACTACCGGAATTTGTTTTCCGATCAATTTTTGAATATCCCGGAGTTCAATTCTTTCTTCTCCATCGCAAAAAGAAATGGCGATACCTGTATTACCGGCTCTACCGGTACGGCCTATACGATGTACATAAGTTTCGGGCACATCGGGTAGCTCGTAATTGATCACGTGCGACAACTCATCAATATCAATTCCCCTAGCTGCAATATCGGTAGCCACCAATACACGCGTTTTACCGGCTTTGAAATTACTGAGTGCCGTTTGTCGGGCGTTCTGCGATTTATTACCATGGATGGCCGCAGCGGTGATATCTGCATGATGCAAAAATTTCACCACTTTATCAGCGCCGTGTTTCGTACGGGTAAATACCAGTGCGGTAACGATGGCGGGATCCCTTAATAAATGTAACAACAGTTGCGGCTTATCTTTCTTATCAACATAATACAAGCTTTGCTCAATAGCATCAACCGTTGAAGAAGCGGGCGTAACCTCCACCTTGGCGGGATTCGTCAATAGCACATTGGCCAGTTTCTGAATTTCCGGAGGCATGGTGGCCGAGAAAAATAAGGTTTGTCTTTTTGCGGGTAATTTAGTGATGATGCGTTTTACATCGTGTATAAAACCCATGTCCAACATTCGGTCTGCTTCATCTAATACAAAAATATTCAGTTGCCTCAGGTCAATGAATCCTTGTGAGATCAGGTCTAATAACCTGCCCGGCGTAGCTACTAAAATATCAACACCCCTGCGCAGGATATTGGTTTGGTTCAATTGCGATACGCCACCAAAGATCACGGTATGTGTAAGCCCGGTGAATTTTCCGTAAGCGGCAAAACTTTCATCGATCTGGATAGCCAGTTCTCGTGTGGGGGTTAGTATCAGCACTTTTATAGCACGTGGTCCGCGTTCCTCTTTTTTATTTTGATACAACAGTTGCAAGATAGGAATAGCAAAAGCAGCTGTTTTTCCGGTTCCGGTTTGGGCGCATCCCAGCAGGTCTCTTTTTTCAAGGATCAGCGGGATGGATTGTGCCTGTATCGGCGTGGGGGTAGTGTATCCTTCTGCGCTCAGTGCTTTTAGCACGGGCTCAATTAGGTCTAATTTTTTAAAGGCCATGTAAATGGATTATTTGTTTTTATAAGGCTGGCAAAGACGTTGCATTTTCTGAATCAGCGGGAAATTAATGTACCACATCGGCTTACAACCTGCCGTATCATTGTAGTGGAGTAGGCTGCAAAGGTAGTCTTTTGTTTTTTAATGCCCATTTTGCCCGGTTTCAGCCGGTTTGCACAAGCAAATGTTTTTGTAGATTCGCATACAAATCATTTTATGTCTACCCTCACCATTACAACCATTCAGACCAATTTACTTTGGGAAGAAAAATCAGCCAACCTGCGTTTGCTGGAAGAAAAGATCGCTGCCATTGAAAATAAGACCGAGATCGTGATCCTGCCCGAAATGTTCACAACGGGGTTTAGTATGAACCCATCAGCATTTGCAGAAACCATGGATGGCGAAACGTTGGAGTGGATGAAAAGGGTTAGTAAAGAAAACGGGATCGTGTTAACGGGTAGTTTGATGATAGAAGAAGAGGGTAAATACTACAACCGCCTGATATGGATGTTACCCAATGGTGAATTTGGGTATTACAATAAGCGACATTTATTTGCTTATGGTGAAGAAGACAAACATTATACCTCGGGAAACAAACGATTGATCGCTTCGGTAAAAGGCTGGAAGATCAATTTACAGGTTTGTTATGATCTGCGCTTTCCGGTATGGGCACGTCAACAATCAAGCGAAATAGCACCCGAATACGACCTGTTAATTTATGTGGCTAATTGGCCCGAACGCAGGAGCCACGCCTGGAAAACATTATTGTGTGCAAGGGCCATCGAGAACCAATGCTATGTGGTGGGTGTGAACAGGGTGGGTACTGATGGTAATAATATTTATCATAGCGGAAACAGTTTGGTGATCGACCCGCTAGGACAGGTTTTATACCATATGGCAGATGAGGAAGATATCAATACCATTACCTTATTTAAGGCCAAGCTGGATGAAACAAGAGAGAAATTTCCTTTCTGGAAAGACGCTGATGCGTTTGGCTTACAGTAGTGTTTACTCTTTTACTTTCTTGTTATTGCTGATCAGCTGATTAACCACCTCCATTTTCTTATCAACATTATTCATCAGCGCCCGGTAGTTCGGTTTGATGATCAGGTCGGGAACAATACCGCGTCCATCCTTTTGAACATGTTGGTACTGTACCAGCCGGAACAACGGCAACCTAACCCTTAAGCGTGTATTCGGCAGCGTTATATCCGGTATCATGATGCCGTTGTTGCCATACCATCCACCGCCGGTTTCTTCTCCTACCAATAATATTCCGGGTTGTCCTTTCAGGGTGTTGCACATCAGGGCTGCTGCAGAAAAAGTAGACCCGTTTGTCAACACATACACGGCACCACTATAATGATGAGCTGGTTTTGGCGTATACAATTTCCTTTCCCACAAACCATAATGATAGTTGCCATCGCTTTTTTTATGGGTCAAGAACATTAGTCCCAGATCATTCCAGAAACCATTCTTGATATACCTCGAATAAGGATGCAGAGATTTTACTTTCGCAAAACTACTATCGGCCACCCTGAACGGCGTTCGGGTAATATAGCGGGTTAGCAAGGTCGACAGGTTGATCCTGCCCCCGCCGTTACTGCGCAGATCAATGACTAGGTTTTGCACCCCGAACCGGTCGATTGTTTTGAATGACCGTCTAAAAAATTTTCTTAGCCAGCCATTGGTGAAATTGTTTACCGTTAATGTGGCCGTGCTGGTTGTTGTATCAATACTCAGTGAGCGCACGGCCAATAAGCGCTGGCCCCTGCTTTCTTTTTTTTGTTTTACCCGGGCTTTAGGGGGTAATGTTTTTTTACTACTGTCTTTCGGCGCGCTGTACAAGGGCACCTGTATGAACTGTTCTTTTCCTGCAGCATCGAGGTAACCAATTTTATAATGGCTGCTCACACCAAAAAGATTTCGGTGGTAATAGGGAAAATTATTACTCAGGCGGATATAGTTCACATTATCGGCATTACCATCCTTGGTCATGTATCCAAACATTTTTTGAGTCAGTTCAGAATAATGCAATCCGTTTACCGAGCTGATCAGGATACCCTTTTTTAATACCGTGTCTTTTCGGTTAAGGTTAGCCGTGAGTACCATCGAGTCGTTCCAGAACTTCATATACAGGGGCAATTGCGGAAACCTTCTGTTGCGCACCCATTTATTATAGGCCCTGCTCATGCCAAAACTGGTGTGGCCGCAACGGATCTTTTCGGTAAGGGGAGCGATCACCTTCCAGCCAAACTGTTGCTCGGTCATGCTGTCGCCGATAGATTGGTAGTATTTATCGAAATACATATCCATACTGTCTTTGCTGCAATACCAGTATAATGAGGGGTGTTTTTTTTCAAGGATATTTCTGAGCAGGGAATAATCTTCCTGTAATTGTTCTTTAGGATATTTTTTGTAGGGTGAATAGTGGGTATGGCTTGTTGCACAGGAATAGCACAACAATACCAGAAAAAAATAAAGAACGAGTTTGATCATTATGGGTGTTTACGGAAATATAACGAAGCGCGATCTTTCGCACCGGACCAGCGATTATTTCATATGGTTCCAGCCCTGCGCCACCAACTCGTGTTTGTTGCCACCGCGGGTAATGAAATTTTTTCCTTCAGCCGCCTCGGTGATATAACCAATAATACTCAGTCCGTTGTTGCTATTGATCTTTTCAAAATCTGTCTGACTTACGGTGAACAACAATTCATAATCTTCACCACCACTCAATGCGCAAGCCGTGGGATCCAGTTCTAATTTATAGGCAAAGGCTTTCGAATCTTCATTCAGGGGTAGTTTATCTTCATAAATAACGCAACCCACACCACTTTGTTTGCAGATATGCAGCATTTCACTACTGAGGCCATCGCTGATATCCATCATGCTGCTGGGCATGATCTCGTGTTTGGCAAAATACTCGATCACATCTTTCCGTGCTTCGGGTTTCAGTAGGCGCCCAACAATATAGGACTGGTCTTCGAGGTCGGGTTGCGAGCCCGTTTCCTGAAATATCCTTTTCTCTCTTTCTAAAATGGTCAATCCTAAGAATGCAGCACCCAGGTCGCCACTCACACAAACCAGGTCATTAACCTTGGCTCCGCTTCGGGTAACATAACTATCGGGAGCCACTTCTCCAATGGCGGTAATGCTGATCACAAATCCTCTTTGAGAGCTGGTGGTATCGCCACCCACCAGGTCAACCTGGTATTTTTCACAAGCCGCATATACGCCTTCATAAAATTCATCTAAAGCCTCCACGCTGAATTTGCTGCTGATGGCGATGCTAAGCAAGATCTGTGTGGGCGTGGCATTCATAGCATAGATATCGCTGATGTTCACCACTACACTTTTATAACCCAGGTGTTTCAGGGGGGTATACATTAGGTCGAAATGGATACCCTCTACCAACAGGTCGGTGCTCATCACGGTTTGGCGTCCAAAATGATCGATCACCGCAGCGTCGTCTCCCACACTTAAAATAGTGGAGCTGTTCTTTATTTCATTATTCTTGGTCAGATGGTCGATCAAACCAAATTCTCCTAATGCCGATATTTCTGTACGTTCGTCCATAGTGATTGATAAAAAATTTGCTTTAACACTGAAACGTTCGGATATATACGAATCGTATTCAGCTATAAAAAATTGCTATACCAGTTGTTTTCTTTCGTGAATGATATCCAGCATTTCTGCATGAATTTTACCGTTGGTAGCGAGGATCTTCGACTGATAAGGAGAGTATTTATTTCCATCAAAATCAGTGACCATTCCGCCTGCTTCTTCCACGATCAAATAACCCGCTGCGCTATCCCAGGCATTGAGGTCATGTTCGTAAAATCCATCAAAACGTCCGGCAGCTACCCAGCAAAGATCGATGGCCGCGCTGCCTAGTCTGCGCACCGGTACCCCTTTTCTGATAAACCTTTCAAATACTTCCAGCGGTCCGTTCTTGGTGTCGAGATAATTGTAAGGAAAGCCGGTTACCAAACAGGATTTAATGACCTCGGATTTACTGCTCACTGAAATTTTGTGGTCATTCAGCGAAGCCCCAAATCCTTTTTGGGCAAAGAACATTTCCTGCATGATGGGATTGTACACAGCGCCCAGGATCATTTCCCCGGATTTTTCAAGCCCGATGCTTACACAGCAAATGGGAATGCCGTTGGCAAAATTCACCGTGCCATCAATAGGATCGATGATCCATTTGTATTCGCTGTCCATGATATGCTCGCCCGATTCTTCGCTAAGGATAAAATGTCCGGGATAATCACGTTTAATAATATTGATGATCGCTTTTTCAGCAGCATGGTCAGCTTCGGTTACCAGGTTATTGATGCCTTCTTTATTGGAGACCTTAAATTCTCCGTTAAAAAAACGTGTTATTTCCATAGCGCCGGCCTCTACTGCATTGAGTAAGGTGGTTTTTAACATGTTGCAAAGATACAAAGCCTTCTTTACTATATTTGAATATGCGTTTGTCGGTTATTATCGTAAACTATAATGTTAAGTATTTTCTGGAGCAATGCCTTTGCTCGGTACAAAAAGCCTGTACCGGAATAAATGCAGAGGTATGGGTGGTCGAC
>Ga0194044_10000878_pt1 | contig 15108 bp, 14 predicted proteins | sample JunL4417m_MetaG_FD_155460 | JGI IMG/M metagenome (GOLD analysis project Ga0194044, IMG submission 155460) | Anoxic zone freshwater microbial communities from boreal shield lake in IISD Experimental Lakes Area, Ontario, Canada - Jun2016-L442-17m | ecosystem: Environmental > Aquatic > Freshwater...
CCTCCCCCCTGCGGTCCTCAACCCACACCATGGTCCAGCGCGTGCGAACCTTGCGGAACTTTCCAACCACATTAATGAGTTAGGCAAGAATACTCGTCAATTTTTCATGAAACGTTTCGTTCTTTTCAGTGAGACTGCTCAGAACTACACGTGAAACTCCTACTCCCATTTTGCTCATGGCAGATCCAATTAGGGTCCAAACGCAATAAGTGAGTTAGCAAGTTACATAAAATTGAATAATTAATCATGTTTAACATAAATATATTTCATATAAGTTGTAAACCTATTGAAAGTAAATGAACTTTCGTGCTATTATTGTCGTATTAAATAAAAATAATCTTTAACTGATCTTCCATGAAAGGACCCGGAGTAATTTTCTCCAACAAGAGGCAACTACGGATTCATGTCTGCAAAAACAGCTAATCAAGAATCAGCAACAAAAGTAACCCCTCTGCCGGTCGAAGCTCAACAGCACGCTGGTTCACGTGAATACGGAGCCATTATTCTTTTGGCAGCTTCTGTGTTTCTTTTTATATGCGTATTGTCCTATGACCCCAGAGACCCTTCCTTTAACGTAGCTACCTCTCGTTCCCAAGTATCCAATCTGTGCGGTTTAATCGGCTCACACATTGCCGATGCTCTGGTGCAGTTGCTGGGTCTTTCGTCGATCCTCGTCCCTTTAGGTTTTTCCGTCTTGGCTCTGAGAGCGTTTGTCCCGCCACGGTCGCCCTTGAGATGGCTCGAGGTCATCTCCATCTTTATTCTCATTTTCGGGATATCCGACTTGCTGGAACGTTTCTCAATAAGGTCTTTACTAGAATTCAGCAGCAAGCATCCGGGCGGGGCGCTTGGCGCTTTTCTCCATACTTTTCTGGGGAAATTTCTGGGGAGCGCGGGGGAAATCGTTCTCATACTTACTCTGATACTACTTAGTATCTTATACCTTTCAAAAATTTCCATCACAGCAATAGTTAGATCTGTCATTCCTTGGTCCTGGGTTCCGAGCAGACTGTTCGGAGAAGCTCAAGACAGGCTGAAGTTACTATACTTTCGACAGCGAGACAGGCTTTCGCATTTGACTCCTCGTGAGTCTTTCTCATCGTTGAACATCGAGACCGTTCATGGCCAATCAATGTCAGAATCCGTACATCCCTTTGCTTGGCATTCCCCTTGTGACAGCCTCGACAAAGAATTGACAGGCATCCATTCGTGGGAGAGGATATCGTTCTTGCCTCAAGAAAAGGCTGTGGAATCCAATTCCTCGGTCGAGTTTGATGTTAAGCAAGATTTCAAAGAGGAGCACGATAGTGCTCCTGAAGAAACGGAACTCATTTCTCAGGGGCGTTCTCCTTGGCGATCACTTGAAATATCCGCTGGTCTTCAAGCTGAAATGTTGTACCAAGAAGTTCGGAAGGATGAAGAAGCAGATTTGGAAGAACTCTTAACTGAGGAAATCCCTGGTCAATCCAGACAGCGCGGGGAATTACTGACATCCTTTACAACCAACGGCGAGCAGAGTACCAGGCCAATAAGAGTATCAAAAAGAGCGGATGGAGAGTTGAGGAGGCCTGTTGCTCCCGTCAACAACTTTTCTTCCCAGGATGATTATCAATTTCCTCACATTGATCTTCTCGACACTCCCGAGATTTCGGGACGTACCATCGACGAGGGACTTCTGGAATCCAACGCCAGAATCCTCGAACAGAAACTGTCAGATCTGGGAATACAGGGCCAGGTAGTCGAAATTCACCCCGGCCCTGTCATCACAATGTATGAGTTGACATTGGCGTCTGGGATCCCCCTCAGGAAGGTTCTTAATACTTCGGACGACTTAGCAATGGCATTGAAGTCAGGTTCAACGAGAATAGTGGCCCCAATACCAGGAAAGAACACCGTCGGTATTGAGGTTCCGAACCTCAACAGAGAGATTGTTTATTTCAGGGAAATTATTGAGTCTCCTGCTTTTGCTCACTCGACAGCCCCTCTCAAAATGGCGCTGGGGAAAGGAATAGATGGGGAACCTTTTGCCACAAGCCTGACGAGAATGCCACATCTTCTAATCGCAGGGGCAACTGGGACCGGTAAGTCAGTGGGCCTGAACTGTCTTATCTGCTCTTGGCTGATGTCCTGCCATCCAGATGATGTCAAATTCATCATGGTGGATCCTAAAAAGCTAGAGTTATCTTATTATCAGGACATTCCACATTTGATTCATCCTGTTGTGACTGATCCTGAGAAGGTGCCCAAGGTATTGAGTTGGGCCATTAGAGAAATGGAGAGAAGATACGATCTTTTGAGCAATGCAGGCGCTAAGAACATCGAAGGGTATAACCAGCAAGTTTTGGCGGCAAAGATTGGGTCGGATCCTGATGATTCTCCCCAGGAAAAGCTTCCCTATATAGTAATAATAGTGGATGAGCTTGCCGAACTGATGATGGTGGCGGCAAAAGATATCGAGATCTCTATAGCTCGCCTAGCCCAGATGGCAAGGGCTTCGGGAATCCATCTGATACTCGCGACTCAGCGTCCTTCCGTCGATGTTGTTACCGGGGTCATTAAGGCTAATTTCCCCGCCCGAATCTCGTACCAGGTTTCAGCCAAGCCGGACTCTCGAACGATTTTGGACACTGTTGGTGCAGAACACCTCCTTGGTATGGGAGACATGCTTTTCCTGCGACCTGGTAGTGCTAAACTCAGACGTTTGCACGGCGCGTATGTTTCTGAAAATGAGATCCGAAGGATAGCGGACTTCATAAAAGCACAGCGTGCTCCAGTGTACTTGCAGGAGATAACGAAACACGTATCCGAGGAATCAAAATTCAGCGCCGCGGACCTTGCGGAAGACGAAAAATACGATGAAGCGGTCGAACTGGTCACCAGGATCGGTCACGCCTCAATCTCCCTTATCCAGCGCCACATGAGAATAGGATACAATCGAGCCGCACGTATAATCGAAGTTATGGAGGCTGAGGGTGTTATCGGGCCTTCAGATGGGACGAGCCGCCCTAGAGAGGTACTGGCTGGTTCCCTAGGAACTGTTCCAGACGGCCAAAGGGGAGTCTTTGGATAGGATGAACTCTGTGGCTCCCCCATAATTATTATTTCACAGGAGTTTTTCGTTAATATCAATTTTGGATCGGTCTTCCAAGAGCCGGATCCAACCCTTTAAAAATTCCGTTTTGCGTACCTCCAAAACCCATTTCTCGAAAGCTTGGGCTTCCTTGGCGTACTGTTCGTCGCTAGCAACCTCCACCTTGGCAAGCCGCACGACGGCAACTCCCTCCGAAGTCGGTATAGGACGTGGAAATAGGGGAGATTCATTTGATACTGTTGTGAGCATTTCGTTGACTTCAGGAGAGCTTCCCAATTGAGATACGAACCCTGAGGTTCTGGATACTAGGTCTAGCTGCTCCCATGTCAATCCGAACTTCTTGGCGACTGACTCGGGATCATCCGGGTGATTTTTGAGTTCCTGAATGACTTCTTCGGCTTTCTTTTCCGCATCGCTCATAACCTGTTCTTTTAGAAAGTCCTGCTCCACCTGACTTCGGACTTCGTCAAGAGTAGGTACACGTTCCTTGTTCTTATCCACGAGCACCATGACTACATAACTGTCTCCGCTCCTGATCATTTTTGAAATCTCACCAGTTTTCAGACGAAAGGCTTCCTCGATCACCTCGGAATCCTTTCCCAATGCCGCCAGGATACCCGCCTTTGAAACAAAATCTTGTTTACGCAACTCGAACCCAAATTTTTTAGCCTGTCCTTCCAAGTCCTCTGTCCTGTACACTTGTTCATAGAAATTTTCCGCATCGTCGCTCAATTGCTTCCGAGCTTTTCCTTCAAGCAGTTTTTGTGCAATTTGGTCTTTGACTGCATGAAACTCAAGAACAGTCTCGGGCTGCTTCTCGTCTACTCGAATCAAATGATAGCCCAGGTTGGTCCGAACGGGTTCAGATATTTCTCCTACTTGCAGCTTGAATGCGGCTTCTTCGAAATCTGGGGTCAGGGCGCCTCTGGCAGAGAAGCCCAGGTCTCCACCTTTTTCCGAGGAGGAGGCATCTTGCGACTCAATTTGGGCCACTTTCTCAAAATTTTCCTTACCTTTGAGGCGGGCGAGTACCTCGTGAGCTTTCTTGAGGACTTCTTCAACTTTTCCTATGTCAGAAGTCTCGGGAAGTGTGAATAGAATATGTCTTGCACTGATTTTTTCAGGAACAATAAATTCCTTAGGATGCATGTCAAAGTATGCACGAATTTCTTCTTCGGTAACTGAAAGTTTTTTTTGGATGTCCGGCCACGAGAACACCACGTATTGAAGATTTAGAGACTGAGGGATTTCATATTTGGCCTGGTTTTTCTTGAAGTAAGAATCCAAGCTTTTGGCATCTGGTGCTGCCTTATCTTTTTCCACTGGTTTAATTAAAAGCATAGATAGCAATAACTTATCATTTTGAAAGTGCCACCAGCTCTTTATCTCAGAAGGGTCCGTCTTAACCGCATCGGTCAGCAGGCGAACGAGTTGTTCTTCCAGCATCTCCTGTCTCCGGACTTGCTCATACATAGCCGGATTAAGCTTGATAGAATTCAGATATACCCTGTAAACGCCTTCGTCAAAGATGCCGTTACGCTGAAACACTGGATTGGATCGAATGTCCCTCACCAAGTCATCATCAGTGACAAACATTCCCACGCGCGTGGCCTCCTGAAGAAGTAAGAGTTGGTGAACGAGACCTGTCACAACATTCTTCTTCAAATTAAGTTTTTCAACAAAATCTGGAGGAAGTGATCCCTTGAAGCGAAGCCTTATTTTCTCCAACTCGCTTTCATAAACATTGTAAAAATGATCATAGCTGATCACAGTGCCGTTGACCTTTGCCGCATATGAGCGACTCTTATCACCTGGGCCGGACCAGCCGTACCAAAAGACGAAGACAATAATTATACCGCCCAGGGCTACCTTGATCAGCCACGAGCGGGCATGTTTTCTCATCAGATCGAGCAAGGCACTACTCCTTTCCGTTCACCTGTGGTCGAAGCAGGATGATAAGAATTCCCTGCGATCTTGTCAATGGCGATAAGGCCCTACTGTTGACACTTTGTAATGCGTTTGTTACCATTTTCGTTCGCATTACACACTAAAGAGGTAGATAAACCATGGCGGACCTTGAAGGACTGGCGGAGGCGAGGGATGTGAAGACCAAGAAAGTCGAGGGAGGAGCCCATTTCCATTTAAGAGGAAGCGCCCATCTGGATTGGGGTATGAAAAACCGGCTCGCAAGGATAATTAAACCTGATACCGGCCGAACGGTAATGTTGGCCGTGGACCACGGCTACTTCCAGGGACCTACTTCTGGTCTGGAGGTCATGGAATCGACATTGGAACCGTTAATTCCTTATGCGGATTGTCTCATGCTGACTCGAGGCATACTTCGGTCCTCAGTGCCCCCAGGAGCACAGGTCCCAATCGTGCTGAGAGTGTCGGGTGGAAACAGCGTACTTTCGGAACTTTCAAACGAAACCTGGAATGTGTCTGTGGAAGATTGTATCCGTCTCAATGTTTCCGGAATGGCCATGTCAATTTACGTGGGAGCTCCATACGAGCACCAGACACTGGCGGCATTTTCCGATCTAATTGACGCTGGATATGAAGCGGGAATTCCTGTTCTGGCCGTCACGGCCATAGGCCGGGATATGGTACGGGACTCCCGTTACCTTTCTCTGGCTACACGAATGGCCGCGGAAATGGGTGCTAACTTTGTGAAAACCTATTATTGTGAAAATTTTGAAAGAGTCACAGGAACATGCCCTGTACCAATCGTAATGGCCGGCGGCAAGAAGCTCCCCGAAATTGAGGCATTGACAATGGCTCATAACGCCGTTACGGAAGGCGCCACCGGCGTGGACATGGGGAGAAATATTTTCCAGTCCGACTGCCCGATAGGAATGATCAAAGCTGTGCGCGCAGTGGTCCATTACGACGAGAAACCCCAGTCAGCAATCAAAATCTATCGGGATGAAAAGACTGCCTCTAAGCGGGGAGCGACTACCGCTAAAAAGCCGAGCCCAAGTACAAAGAAAAAATAGTTTTTTTTTAATAATCGGAGTGCAGCGCGTCGTTGGCTTCGACACAATTATTCTAAGCCGTTTAATGCTCTCAGATATGTATCAGTTTTCTTGGACATAGAAGAGGGTGTTGGGGAAGGAGCCCGGCTCATGCGAGTGGCAATGTATTACAACAATAGGGATGTCAGGATAGAACAGATGGAAGTACCTCGCATTGGTCCTGGGGAACTCCTTGTAAAGGTTTGGGCGAGCGGTATCTGCGGTAGTGACGTCCTGGAGTGGTATCGCCTGGCCAAAGCCCCTATTGTTCTCGGACACGAGATTGCGGGAGAAATTGCGGAGGTGGGTGACGCAGTCCAGAAGTGGAAGCGAGGTGACAGGGTTTTTGTATCGCACCATGTGCCATGCAACATGTGCCGGTACTGTGGGGAAGGACACGAATCTTGCTGCGATACGCTGGCCTCGACTAATTTCTACCCAGGGGGCTTTGCCGAGTATCTAAGAGTGCCGGAGATCAATGTTCGCAACGGAGTTTACGCTCTCCCAGAATCTATGTCCTACGAACAGGCGGTTTTCATCGAGCCGTTAGCCTGCGTTTTTCGAGGGCAGCGGCATGCTGGGTGGAGGCCTGGGCGACGGTTGTTGGTAATGGGATGCGGTATTTCAGGTATTATGCACATTCAGCTCGCACGCACGGCCGGTGCAAGCCGGATTGTAGCCGTTGACATCAACCCTCAGCGAATTGATTCATCATTGAAGTTTGGCGCGGATGTGGCTCTGCCTGCTGGTAAGGATCTCATAGATCGTCTGAAAGAGGTTAATGACGGCCGCCTCGCCGATTTGGTCATAGTCGCTACTGGGGCATTATCCGCCATCAAACAGGCGTTCGATGCGGTAGACCGGGGAGGCACCATATTGTTTTTTGCTCCTTCAGATCCAGGGGCCGTCGTAGAGATGCCTTTTAACGAGCTTTGGCGTAAGGAGGTAACAATAACCTCATCTTATGCCGGTAGCCCCAGGGACATAAATGCTGTGATTGAGTTGATTTCCTCAGGCAGGATTGATGTAACCCCCCTGATTACCCATCGCCTCCCTCTCGACAAGACCCAAGAAGGTTTTCGTCTAGTGGCCGAAGCTGGTGGGAAGTCGATGAAGGTCGTTATCGAACCCCAGAGATAGCCGTTTGTTTGCCCAATTTTCCAAATCAGAGCAATGCATGCCCTCAACTCCATTGGAAGAAATTCAGCGTCGAATAGGAACCCTTCAAACGTCAATGGCTAAAAACGGGTTCGATGGGGTTCTAATTGTTCAGCGAGCCGATCTCTTTTATCTGACGGGAACTGGTCAGGACGCTCATCTGTTTGTTCCAGTGGAAGGCCCGCCGACTCTCCTTGTTCGGAAAAACCTCGAGAGAGTTGTCGCAGATTCGCCGCTGCAGTTAACCCTGCCTGTAAAAAACTTATCCCAGCTAAAAAAGGAGATTGAATCTGCCGGTCATGGGAAACTGAAGATCCTTGGTATGGAACTGGATGTCCTCCCGGTGAATAATTACCGAATGTACTCGGAGCTTTTCCCTGAAACAGAAATATCAGATATTTCTAAACTTATAAGAGAAGCCAGGATGATCAAGTCTCCATACGAGCTGGACCTGATTGTCAAGGCCGCGACCATGAACGATGAGTTATACAAAAGTCTGGGGGAAATACTCAGGGAAGGTATGACAGAAATGGAATGCACCGCCCTTCTTGAAGCCCGCCACCGGAAAAATGGTCATCAGGGTTTCGTGAGGGTAAGAAGATTCAACCAGGAAGCTCTTTACGGTCATATTGTGTCTGGCAGCAATCTTGCGGTTCCAAGCTGTTCAGTCGAGCCCACTGGAGATCCAGGACCAACCTTCTCGTTGCCTCACGGCACTGGATTCAAAGTAATAGAAAGACACCAGCCGGTCCACGTTGACTACGTGGGGATCGTGGACGGGTACATGGTTGATCAAGCCAGGACATTTTTTCTTGGCACGCCTCCTGAACAATTCCTCGATGTCCATTCGTTGGCCCTAGCAATACAAGAAGCTCTAATTAAGGAAGGCTTCCAAGGCGTTAATGCGGAAAAGCTTTTTGAAACCGCAATCGGTATAGCATCGGAGGCAGGCATGGAGGAAGGTTTCCTGGGCTACCCGCAACCAGTTCCTTTTGTAGGCCACGGAGTGGGTTTGGAGCTGGATGAACTTCCAGTAGTCGGAAGGAAATCTCCCTATGTACTCCAGTCGGGGATGGTGATCACGCTTGAACCTAAATTCTTCTTTCCCGGCAAAGGGATGGCAGGAATTAAAAATTCTTTCCTGGTGACTGAGGAAGGGCTAAAGAAGCTTACTCTGTTTGATGACACTGTCCAGATCCTTAGTTGTTAGTCGGCTCTCAGGTCTTGGTGAAGAAACTACCCTGGAGGGTCTCGATGCCCAAGGATAATAAGCTTCCTCTCAATCGCCTGTTGAAGTCTTTCTTCCCAATCTTTCCAATGGGTTCTAAGATCTTCCAGTTGATTGGACAGGGCTCGCCATTCAGATTGTCGTTCTGACGCGTCTGGATCTGTCGTGTTCTTTACAGCTTGCTCAATGTCTTTGAGCCTGTCGGCGATTGGACGAACTCGCTCTTTGATCGCTCTCATTTCTGAAAGAATAGATTCTTCCTCCGGCGTTAGCGCCATCTTGGGCGCACACACAGAACATTCGATCCCTTCGGAGGACGACGGAGAAGTACTGCAGTCGCAATCAGGTGCTATATGATCTTGCTGATTAGCCATAGTGGTCGTCACCTCCTTGGTTTTTTCTTATTCTTGATATAATCACTACGAGGCTGAGTGTCAAAAGGAAGGAATTATACCAGGAATAATTCGATGCAGGTGCGAAGCCTTGTGAAAAGGGAGGCAATGATCGCTAGGGCTTACGGGGCATACTCTAAGAGGTGGATTGGCAGCGAACTGAATATATTTGGTACCTTGTGTAGAAGATTTTGATCAAAGAGGGTGCGAGCGTTTAATAACGTCCGATCACATGGTCCATGAGCGTGTTCATTACTTCGTGAAACAGAACCTTGTAACCGCCTGGCCAAGTGTGTCGAATGGGCGGAGGAGGAACATAACCATAAAAAAACCTCTCCTGTACTGCAGAATGAGGGACGCCTGCTTGCTGTTGAGATGTTCGAGATAAATCGGGAAAATTGTCCGTAGCCAGAGCGGCAAGAGAGGACGCGAATACTACAAGAATCATTGAAAATATGAATATGAAACGCTTCATTTTTTCCTCTATCGTTATATTTTATATTGAGTGGAGAGAAAAATCAATTGCAAAATTATTGCGTGTGATTATTCCGAGTCCAGTTCTAATAAGAAACAAGATTATGGAACAGGGTCACATCTTAAGTAAAACTTTGAAAGTGCTGGAATCCAGGGATTGCTTGAATGCCTCCTCAGCTTTATCGAAAGGGAAAACCCCGGAGATAAGAGATGTAGGATCAATCAGGCCTCTTTCCAGGATCCTGATGGCTGGTGGGAAGAGTCCGCACCTTGATCCGACGACTGTAATCTCATTAATCACTAGAGAGGCAGGATTGAAATCCAGAGCGCCGTGGTAAGTGCTTTTTAGCACGAGAGTGCCACGCGGTTTCACAAGATTCGTTGCTAAATCCCACCCTGACGGATGCCCCGAAGCCTCTATGACAACGTCAAACTCCTCGGTCCTTTCTGTTAGGGCATCAACGGTCATCACCTTTCCGCCCATACGACCAAAAAGATCAAGTTTACCAGGATGCTTTCCTACGAGCAGCGTATCGCACCCGGTGAGGTTAAGAACCATGGACACCAAGAGGCCAAGCTTACCATCGCCGATTACCAGGACGCGGTCTGAAGGAAGGATTTTGACCTGCTCCAGAATTTCAAGCGCAGCGGCTAGAGGCTCCGTAAATACAGCTTTCTCGTTCGAAAGATTTTCGGGGAGAGGCACAAGGTTGGCTTGAGGAAGCGCAAGGTATTCGGCGAAAGCACCGTTTCGGCCCTGGATACCGAGAACCGTCCGATGAGGACAGTGGCGCTCCAGACCGTTCCTGCAATACGCACAGCGCCCGCAGCCAGAGTTGATTTCTCCCACAACACGCTTGCCCAAGAGTTCAGGATCAGGCGATTGGTGCACAACTCCGACAAATTCATGACCCAATACTCCTGTATAGTTCATATAGCCTTGGATGATTTCTGCGTCAGTTTTACAAATTCCTGCCATGAGGACTCTTATCAGAGCTTCTCCCGGTCCAGGTTCCGGATCAGGAATTTCCTTCATGGCTAATTTATTGTCAAAGACGAGAGCTTTCATCCTATACTTCCTTATGGATTTTGGTTAATTGACCATTGAACTCTCTAGAATTTTTCTTTTTATGATCGCTTTACATTGTGTAAAAAACCTGACGCCTGCTTGATTCATTGCGAAATGTTTCACAGACAAAATGGAAGATAAATTTCTCAAGAATTCCAAACAGTACAATCGAATTCTGTCACTCTACCGAGTTGGCTCCGGAATTGCAACCTCATAGGTGGGTTCGTACCAGTTCAGAGCCTCTCCTTCGTTTAACGTTCCCCCCTCCACTTTTAAAATGTGAATGAAGACGTGGAGGAATTCTCGGCCAACCAAATTCTCGAGTAGAATAGTTCGAGCTACTTGTTTTCAGTAAAAATTTTTGTTATGAATCATATGAATAGCTTCTCGGAATCGTCGGTTAAACTCGATGTAGCGGGTGAAGTCCTGTTTTCGACTGGGGAAAAAGCTACGTGTGAATTCATAAAGTATCGTCGACAAAACAATAGTTATATAAAGTCAAAATAGGACTGTGAGGAGGCCACTCTCAATGAAAGATAAGCGCGTTTTTTTTAATCCTATTCGTATGCTTAGCCCCAAGCTGGATTCTGAGGCGATAAAAATTGAAGAATTGTATAAAAGCCCTGTCTCCGAGTCATTGACACTGGAGGAGGGTCTTCTTGTAATGTTAAGCAAAATAATAGAAATGACACGTCAGGCTCGTTTAGGTTTTTCTGCTGTATCAATGGAGGAAATAGAGGCGTCTGACAAACTGGCCGGAGAAGTTCATCAGTTGGAAAAGTTGCTGACCGAACAACTGGCATGCTCTCTGTTTGAGCCTCCAGAAATATGTAGAGCCGTTATTCTGTTCCCTGGTCACTTGGAGAGGGTAGGTGACTACCTGGAGAGCATCCATAAATGCTGCAAAATCAAATGCCGGGATGGGGTGCCTTTTACTGAGAGGGCTGTTTCAGAAGTTGATGATATGTTTAGTCTTCTGTTGGAGACAATGAATAATTTCCGTGACGCTTTCATACGGCCCAACAAGGTTCTGCTCGAAAACGTGATAGCCGAAGGAAAGAAGTTGGAACAAATATGTCAGGACTTGCAGTTGGCCCATGTGGAGCGTCTGCTGGATGGTTCGACTGCTCCTCGAGCATCCTCTTTATATCTGGATGTTTTGGAGTCCACACAATCAATTAACACGCACATTGGAGCAATGGCCGGGGAGATTCACTCGCTGATGCAAGCACAGGAAAATGTTGCCTGACGCCCTCATATGGACGGTATTTCTTTACAATCATGAATAACCATTGTGGGGTCGATGTCCATATTTGCTGTAATGAATCGAACCCGCTTGTTGAATAGGAGTTATCAAATAATGGTTCCCAAGAAAATTCTTGTCTGTACGGATTTTTCTGAGAACTCGGTTTTGGCACGTATATGTTCCATCGAATATGCCAAGGCTTTTGGGGCCGAACTTTTGGTGCTCCACGTAGTGAATTCACGACTTTTTGGATACCCCGGTTTTGCTGCTAATGCTCCAGCAGAAATGGCCTTGATAGAAGAACACATTCGTCGAGGAGTAGAGGAGGAGCTGGAATTAATAGGAAACGATTGCAAACGTGAAATCGACGAGGTGAATACTTACTCCAGGACGGGAGCCCCTGCAGAAGAGATTGTAAATTTCGCGGACGAAGAATCGGTGGGCCTCATTATTATGGGTACGCACGGGTGGAGCGGAGCCCGTCACCTTATTATGGGAAGCACTGCCGAGAACGTTGTACGAACCGCCAATTGTCCAGTACTCACTTTAAAGTCGTCTGCCAAATCCTAGGGGTGTTTTCTGCACTTGCCAAATGCTTATAGGGAGATATCGGTTTTTAAGGGAATGAAGATTTAGGAACGCAAGACCAATTATTTGACACAATTCCGACTAAAAAGGTTAATATAAAATGAATAGTAGTGAGTCCAACATGTTCTTGTTTTCAGGAAAGGTAACTTCTGAAGAGCGTGAGCGTATTCTGGGTCATGGTGGTTGTGTCGTATGGCTGACTGGGTTGAGTGCATCCGGGAAAACAACAATAGCTGAAGCCCTTGAAAAGAGGCTTGTGACGAACAATCGCCCGGCCTACGTACTCGACGGAGATAGCCTTCGACGTGGGCTGTGCAAAGATCTGGGGTTTTCGCAGGATGATCGAACGGAAAATATTCGAAGAGTTGGAGAAGTAGCTGCCTTGATGGCAGACGCCGGTTTGATCGTTATAGCGGCATTCATATCGCCATACCGAGCAGATAGGGATCGGGCTCGGGCAACATCAGGAAATGGACGTTTCGTTGAAATTTATTTGGACGTCCCATTGGAAGTATGTGAGAACAGAGACCCTAAGGAGCTATACCGAAGGGCACGGGCCGGCGAAATTCCAGAGTTTACGGGGATTAGTTCTCCATACGAGCCTCCAGAGGCTGCGGAGATTGTACTAGACACCTCGCGAGAATCTCTCTCCAATTGCGTGAATAGCATAGAGCTTTTTATGAAAAACGCAGGTTATATCAAATGAGCTAATGGCAGCGGTTCTGTTGACGCTTGTGATGACCCAACACCTTTGATCACGATTGACGGCCGATCCTTTTTGCCAAGGGAACGAATAAATTTCTTGCGCCGACACCTGACGGGATGTGCATCAGTGCGACAAAACAGAAGTAGGAGGTGGTTATGTTAGTCAAGGATTGGATGAGCAGAAATGTGATTACTGTCAAAGTAAACGATACCCTACAGCATGCCATCAACCTCATGGTGGACCACCAAATTAGCGTGCTGCCGGTCATGGAGGACAGCAAGTTAGTCGGGATGGTAACTGACCGTGATGTGAAAAGAGCTTCGCCATCCAGTGCTACTCTCCTAGATATCCAGCAAGCACTCTATCATCTGTCTCGATTGGAGGTAGGAGCGATTATGAGTGCCTACCCTATTACCGTGCCTCTGGATTATACTCTCGAAGAGACGGCAGAGATCATGCTTCAGAAAAAGATTTCTGGTCTTCCCATAGTGGATGATGACGGACAACTAAAGGGAATCATAACCAAGAGCGACTTATTTAAAGCAATGCTGTCTTTAAGTGGATCAGCCAGGCAAGGGCTTATGTTCGGCTTTCTCATTGAGGATAGACCTGGTTCTATCAAAGAAATTACCGATGTAATGCGAAAATACGATGCTAGGATACTAAGCATATTAAGTTCTTACGACAAGGCTCCTCAAGGTTACAGATTCTTCTATATACGTCTGTTCGATATTGACCGTTTTGGGCTGGAGGACATGAAACAAGACCTCAAAGAAAAAGCCAAGATGTTGTATTTCATAGACCAACGAGAGAATATACGCGAGATTTACTCAGGCTGATTTCAGGCTTCTGATCAATGCCCAAAGGATCTCGGAAAGGTCTGAAAATAAACATTGAGCCTTCGTTCCAGTTTCTCTGTCTTGAATTAAGCTTATTGGTATTCCGCCCGCGAATCATGAGTCTGTGATGAAAGAAAAAATTGAACTGCTTCAGGGAGACATTACGAGGGCGAAAGTGGATGCTGTGGTCAACGCGGCCAATAAGAGTCTATTGGGCGGAGGAGGGGTAGACGGGGCCATTCACCGCGTAGCTGGACCGGATCTTCTGATCGAGTGCAGGACTCTCGGCGGCTGCGAAACAGGCGATGCCAAGATTACTCGCGGTTACAATCTGAAAGCCCGGTACGTAATACATACCGTTGGTCCTATATACAGGGGTGGGGCATCGGGAGAGCCCAAGCTGCTTGAGAGTTGCTACATGCGCTGTTTTGAGGTGGCACATGAACAAGGCCTTAGCTCTCTTGCGTTTCCATCTATAAGCACAGGTGCATACGGATATCCGATTGCAGAGGCTTCACAAATTGCGCTCCAAACATCAATGAGCCGGCTTAAACGATTCCCTGAGATTGAAAGAGTAGTATTCGTACTGTTTTCCTCTGCCGATCTGGAAGTTTATCGAAAGGAGCTTCAACAGCTTTAAGAAGGTACAGGACTTAAGGCCGTGCTACCAGGATACTCAGCAAGACCATCAGCCCGAATGCGGAAATAATAGTGCCTGACACTTTGTTGACGACCCTTAGTTCCTTCGGATCGATCCTTTTGTGCAAGAGACTCACTACGCCGCTCAGGATGACCCACCAGAGGGTAGAACTGGTAAATACGCCAAGTATTAGAGCTATTGCCATGATGCCTTGGCGAGGGGATTCCGCCACACCCATGGTAGCGAAACCTGCGGCAAAAGCTAACCCAACTTCGACACTAACGACGGTTAACTTGTTGTTATTGTAGGATTTGGTCATTTTATTTGGCACTACATATTTTCATCTTTTTTCGATCCATGTCCTCACAGGGGAAATGATCGTCTTGGGGACCTCGAGCAATTTGTAGAGTTCCAGGTGTTCAGCTTCGGGTGTCAACGCCGGTGGAAAAGTGTGCCATCAGGGCGGAGTAATAGTGTACCAGTTGATGCCAAAAGAAGAGGCCGGCTAGGCCCACTTCTTTCCTTTTATCCAGACCTGCTTCAGTTTGAATCATTTTGATCTGATGACGTTTCATTTAGTTGCTTTTTCTGTTTCTTACTTTGGTTGAGCCGGTAGCTCTCACCATTCATTTCCAGGATATGGACATGATGGGTGAGCCGATC
>Ga0194044_10000879_pt1 | contig 15107 bp, 9 predicted proteins | sample JunL4417m_MetaG_FD_155460 | JGI IMG/M metagenome (GOLD analysis project Ga0194044, IMG submission 155460) | Anoxic zone freshwater microbial communities from boreal shield lake in IISD Experimental Lakes Area, Ontario, Canada - Jun2016-L442-17m | ecosystem: Environmental > Aquatic > Freshwater >...
GTATGCCGACCGCCGAGAGTACGAACCAATCCGGCACACCTGGCTTGAGCGCGGGACGGACCGCGCTTTCGTCGGCCGTCGCCATGTTGTCGTCGCCGCACTCATCGACGTAGAACAACCACATCCCGGAACCATGGGGGGTCCATAGCGCAGATCGGGCCCGAGTGGTTGACGTACGAACGACGCTCGATCTGAGAACCGCGGCGTGTGCGGCGGAAGTAGGGTGCCGGCCCAGGCCGCCGCGAGCCGCGCCTCGAACTCTTCGGCCGCGCCTGGTCGCCCCCGCCCCCGAGCCGCCGGGGTCGCCGCGGCCGCCCGCGCGCCCGCCGACAAGGAGCCCACTCAAAGGGTCAGCCAGGCGCACAGGTAGTGCCCGTGTACGCGGGCTGCACGTGATGCGCCGATCGACCATGCCGGCGTTGAACGCGCCGGACATCGATCTCTCGGCTCCCGACAGCCTCCCTCACGCATGTACCCGCCGGGCAGTCGACCACGCGCGGCGCGGCCGTAGGCCTGACCCCATGTCGCCGACTCGGCAAGATTCCACAGGCGGACTCATCGCCGGCCGGCGTGGCGGCGCGCACCACAGCGTGCCGGAACGCCATGAGGTTCGACCGCATCACCACAGCTCCCGCGCAGAGAGGCCGCCCAGGCCACCGGCCAATGATCGTGCCCGAGGAGAGCACGGCGACCTCGAAGCGCGCCATCACCAGCGTGAGGTCGGAGGAAGCGCCGCAACCCCGCCGCCAGGCTTCGGCTCCTGGGATGTCATTCAACGACTCTGTCGTACTCAGCGTGGCTGGGTCGCGTCACGACATCGATTCCTTCGCAGTGACGTACGCCGAGAGGCCTCAGGGCCGTGAGGGCGAGAGTCAGCATACGTTCATCTGTCTCGACGTGCACGCACGCTCGCTGCGTGCCGCACGACTCCTCGGCGATGTGTGCGGTCGGCGATACAGGGTCGGGCTTAGGGCCAATCCCGATAGGGTGCGCCTTCGGCGGAATCCGCAATAGGGATGTGCGTGCGGGGCGTTCGTGGACCGAGTGGGGCGGTCACGAGACGGTTCCCTCGTAGCCGAGCTACGTGGGAATCGGGGAGGGGCCGCATCCGCGACGTGTCCACGGGCGCATCCGTGCGTGCAGACCTATTGGGATAGGCCCTTACGGCCGCGGCCGGTATGGGCGCCGCGAGGACTGCGGCCACGGTGACCGGCCGCTCGGCGCTGGTGCGCGGCGTCAGGCAGGCACGCCCGACGCGGCAGTCTCCTCCTTGTCGCATGCTCGTGAGGTGCTACTCTGGGGAGGCACGCTGAGGAGGCGTTCCATGCCGGCCAACAAGACCTATACCCTCAGCCGCGACGAGATCGTCGAGCGCGTGCGCTTCAAGAGCTTCCAGCAGGAGCAAGAAGCCGTGATCGCTATTCCGACCGGCGACACCCCGGAAACCCACCCATTCGTCCGCGGCACGGTGAGCGGCGTCCATGCTCGCTCGAACGTCGTCGAAGGGCAAGCCGATCAGCGATTCCGCAGCAAGCCGATCGCTCTTGGCCGGTGCCGTGGAATCCCTGACGGGCAGACTCCGAAGCGACGCATCGCACCACCGTCACACCCTCGCCGGGGGTGCCCGGCGGCCCCGGCGGCCCCGGCGGCCCCGGCGGCCCCGGCGGCCCCGGCGCGGGGTAGTACGAAAAGGGAAGACAAGGATTCCTTAACTGTCGGGCCGCGTACGGCCCTCCGCAGGCTCGCTCGCCGGAGGGAAGATAAGGATTCGCCGGAATTCCTTATCTTCCCTCGCAGTACTACCCGCCCCGGCGGCATGTCGAATCGGTAAGATAAGGAAAGGGCTATTCCTTATCTTACCGATTCGCACTGCCCCGCCCGGCGGGAGCCGGCGGGGGCCGGAGGCCGGCGGGGGCCGGAGGCCGGCCGGTCCGCTATTGCAGGGCCTGCAGATCGCGCAGCGTCTTCTGCAGGGCCTTTATCTGAAGGCCGTACCCGGCGAAGTCGCCGGCTTGCAGGGCCGTCTGAGCGTCGTCGAACTGCTTGCTGGCGAGGGCGATGAGGTCGCGGGCCTGCTGGTTCAGCGTGCCGCCCGTGCCCGTGCCGCCCGTTCCGCCCGTTCCGCCCGTTCCGCCGGTGCCCCCCGTACCGGGGGTGTCGGTACCACCCGACGAGGTGCCGGGGTCGAAGCTCTCGCCGAAGGCGGCGGTGAGCGCCTCGCCCAGCGTCTCCCGCATGGCCACCACCTGCTGGGCGTTGCCCTGGCCGCCTGCCGGAGCGGGCGCGCGGTAGAAGACGATCACGCGCTTGAGCTGGGGCAGCTGCGTCTGGTCTGACTGGATGTAGAGCGGCTGCACGTACAGCAGCGAGTCCTCGATGGGCGTCACCAGCAGGTTGCCCATGACCACCTGCGAGCCCTGCTGACCCCAGAGCGTGCGCTGCGCGCTGATCTCCGGATCCTGGTTGATGGTCGCCTCGACCTGGCTGGGGCCGAACACCGTGGTGCTCGTCGAGAACGTGAAGTTGATGGACTTGCCGTAGTCGGGCATGTCGGAGCGGGCGCCGAGCCAGGAGATCATGTTGCTGCGGCCGTTGGGCACGAACGGCAGCATGAGCACGAACTCCTCCTTGGGGGAGCCCGGGAGCCGCATGATCACGTAGTAGGCCTCCATGCGGCCGGCCCCCGACAGCGCCACGTTCTCGGGGATCGCCCACTGGTCGCCCTTGTTGTAGAGGATCTCGGCGCCGTCCACGTGGTAGGTGGAGTACACCTCGGCCTGCACGTTGAAGAGGTCCTCGGGGTACCGCAGGTGGTCGATCAGAGTCTGCGGCATCTCGCTCTTGGCCGTGAACAGCGACGGGTAGGCGGCGCGGTAGGTCTTGAGCAGCGGATCCTGCTCGTCGAAGACGAAGTACTTCATCGTGCCGTTGTAGGCGTCGACAACGATCTTGACGGAGTTGCGCAGGTAGTTGAGGTCGCCCTGCGGCGTTGAGTAGGGGTACGCCGTTGTGGTCGTATAGGCGTCCTGGATCCACCACAGGCGACCGTCGGCGATCACCATGTACGGGTCGGCGTCGAGTGCGAGGAAGGGCGCCGCGTCGCTGATGCGCTCGCGGATGTTGTTGCGGATGATGATGCGGCTCTGGCTCTCGAGCGACGACGTGGTGAAGAACTTGATGGTGCCGAACTTCGCCGAAAAGGCCAGGCGGTTGAGCAGCGGTGAGATGGGGATGCCGCCGCTGCCGTCGTACTCGGCGTACACGTCGCCGCTGGGGCCCGGGTAGTCGAAGGCCTGGTCCTTTGTCTTCACGAGGCTGTAGCCGGTGCCGCGCTCGCCGTAGTAGATGCGCGGCTGCGTTATCTCGAGACCCTTGACGCTCTGCGGCGGCACGTCCTGCACGAGGAAGTCGGGCGAGCCGTCGGCGGTCACCTGGTTCACCGCCGACATCGCCACGCCAAAGCCGTGCGTGTAGGTGATGTGCTGGTTGACCCAGGTCTGCGCCTGCGCCGGGAGCCCGTCGATGTTGAGCTCGCGCGGCGAGAGCATCGTCTGGCGGTAGACGCCATTCACCGTGTAGCGGTCCACGTCGGCATCGAGGAAGACGTAGTAGGGGCGCAACTCCTGAAGCTGCCGGTAGCTCGTCACCAGGGTGTTGGGGTCCCACAGGCGGATGTTGCTCAGCGTGGGCTGGTTGGCCAGCAGCGTCTTCGGCGTGAGCGGCGTCTTGGCGGCGAGCGGCTGCTGCGTGATGGCGTTGAGCTGGTACGCGCTCCTGGTGGCCGCCAGGTTGTGGGCGATGTACTCGCGTTCCTTGGTGAGCTGGTTGGGGTTGACGATGAGCGACTGATACACGGCCGGCACCACGCCGCGCAGCACGATGACGGCGACCACCCACACCACGACGACGACCGGCCACCATTGGTGGCGGCGGAACACGTTCCACACCAGCGCCGCCGCCAGCAGCAGCGCGATGCCCAGCATGACGTAGGCGAGGGGCAGGCGGATGTGGACGTCTGTGTAGCCGGCGCCGTAGACGGCCCCGGCGGTGGAGTACAGCAGACGCCAGGCGCGGAAAAGCTGGCCCACGCCGACCACGACGAAGATCGCCGCGAGGATGGCCGAGAGGTGGGCCACGGCGCGGCCGCCGAGCTTGACGTCGATCTGCGGAAGCTGCGGAGCGGCGGCGCGCTGGGCGCGGGCGAACGGCGAGGCCGGATCGCCGGCCTCGCCGGGCCCTCCCGCGCCCTGCCCCGCGCCGCGCCCGCCGCCGGGCGGCGTCGCCTTGTAGTCGATGCCGCCCATCACCAGGTGCATGATGGCGGCGAGCACGAGCGACGCGACCAGCGCGCCGAAGATGAAGCTCTGCAGTGCCTGCCACATCGGCAGCGAGAACACGTAGAAGCCGATGTCGTGGCCGAAGATGACGTCCTTCTCGCCGAACGGCGCCTGCTTGAGGTACAGCAGGAAGGTCTGCCACTGGCCGGAGGCCCCCCAACCGGCGACGACGGCGGCCAGCAGGCTCACGCCCAGGCCGCCCCATCCGACCCACTTGCGCACGGCCTCGCTGCGCGGCTCGAGCAGGTCGCCCGCCGCAGTGACGCGGAAGCTCGGCGCCAGGCGGCGGGCGAGCTCGACGTTGAGCTCGACGATCACGAAGAACACGGCGAACGCCGCGACCCCCACCAGAAGCTGCCACCAGAACCGCGTCCAGAACACGGAGCGAAAACCGACCTCGCCGAACCACAGCCAGTCCACGTAGAACCCCAGCAGCTTGCCCGACACGGCGATGAGCACCACGACGAGCGCGATGATGATGCCGATGACGACGCGCCGCTTCCTGGGAGGCGCAGGCTTGCGCGTCACCCGCGGGCGCAGGTTGCGGACGTTGTCCATGCCCCTAGTATGTCAGGTTCGCGGCGTTTTCACTCGCGCGGGTGTGCGGCGGGTGTGCGGGGCGCGCGATCCGCCCCCCGTCGCCAAGCCCGCCCCGGCGCCCCTCGGCGCGAACCGCCCGGGCGATCTGGCGCCATGTCGCGACGCCGCCCCGCATAGTTGCCGTTCGACCGTCTGCCGTTGGCGATACCGTTGGTTGTACCTCCAACGGTATCGTTGGAAGTGCCCTCAACGGATTCGGCCGTTCTCGACCAGGCGCCCGCCGGCAGGTCGCGTCCGAGGCGCCGCGCAACCTCAACTATCGAATCAGGTACTCCTGTACGACGACCAGCGTGGACATCTGGATGCAGGCAAGCTCGGCGGGCGGGCCGTAGATGAACGCCTCGTGGGCGGCGACGGCCGCCAGGAGATCGGCGGCCACGTCAGGAGGAGGGCGGCGGCGGCGAGCTCAATGCCGTCAGCACGGGCTCGACCTGCCGTTCGAGGAGTTGCCGGTACTCGTCTTCGTCCGCCAGGGAGGTCTCGTACAGTCCCAGCCACTCGATCAGTTCCGGCCGCTGCGAAACCCGCCGGCTCCGTTCACCGGACGCAGGGCTGCTCGCGAACGCCTCGCCACGCGTCCGCCTCTCAAGACCGGCCGCGGGTCGCGGGCCCGCGCGCGTCGCCGAGGCTGATGTCACCCTCGCGCAGCCGCATACGTCCACCGGCGGCGCGTTTGGTCACCCTCGCGCATCGCAGGGTTCGCAGGTACCGTGAAGCCCATGGAGATCGCCGGAGCACTCTCTGGGGTTGAACGGGCGTCTGGGCTGCGCCAGAGGCGCGCAGGCGTCACCGTTGACGCCATCGCCTGGTCTGGTATGCTGTCTGTATTCGTCCCCGCTGGCAGCGCCGCAAGGCCCCCAGCGGGGTTATTCTTTTGCGGCTTCCGAGGTGACTGAGCCGCGACCTCCACGGGCGATCGTCTTCATCGATGGCCAGAACCTCTACCATGCGGCTCGACGAGCGTTCGGCCACCGTGACCAGCGTTTGGACATCGTCCGCCTCGCGACCGCAATCTGCGAGCCACGAGGCTGGCGGTTGCTGCAGACGCGCTACTACACGGGCCCGCCGTCGCACCGCATCAGCCCGCAGTGGCATCGCTTCTGGAGCGCCGAGCTGCGGCGTTGGCAGGCGCAGGGCGTGCGGGTCTACTCGCGCCCGTTTCGTTACCGCCGTCGCTCGGCGCCCGACGAGCTCGGTAGACCGCGAGTTACCGTCGTCGGCGAGGAGAAGGGTATCGACGTGCGGATCAGCCTGGATGTCATCCAGATGGCCATCGACGGCGAGTTTGACGTGGCCCTGCTGCTCAGCCAGGATCAGGACTTCGTCGAGCTCGCTCGAGATGTACGGTCTGTCGCCCGTCGGCAAGGCCGCTGGATCAAGATGGCCAGCGCGTATCCGGCTCCGTCAGGAGCCACTGCCGAGCGCGGCGTGGACATGACCGACTGGATCCCCATAGATCACGCCACCTACGAGACGTGCCTCGTGCGCTCTGGGCGACGGTGACCACGCGCTGCGTTCTGCGGCTTCGCGGTTCCCCTCACGGCGCGGTAGTCCTTCTGCAGGGCGCGCCCACGGGCGGCGTCGGCCGCGGCCTCCACGGGCCGTGGACAAGACCGAATGGATGCCCACAGTCGGGCCTATCACCTTGATTTCTTGACATGTGATGACAATAAGCTCCTTGATTTTTTGACACTTCAGGTCGAGCATGCGTCTCATGCGACGATCCATCACCGCAGCCCTGCATGCCTGGAGCGACTCCCCGCGCCGCAAGCCACTTCTCGTGCGCGGCGCGCGTCAGGTGGGCAAGACGTGGGCCATCAACGCGTTCGGGGCGGCTCGATTCGCGGCCGTACACACCATCGATCTCGAGGCGCGCCGCGGCTGGCACCGGCTCTTCGAAGGGAACCTGGACGCTCCCGGCATCGTCGCGGAGCTCGAGGTACTGCTTGGGCAACGGATCGTCCCCGGCCACGACCTGCTGTTCTTCGACGAGATCCAGGCATGCCCGCGAGCCTTGGTGGCGCTGCGCTACTTCTACGAACAGCTGCCCGAGCTGCACGTGGTCGCGGCGGGCTCATTGCTCGAGTTTGCCCTCGGCGAGTACGCCTTCCCGGTAGGGCGCGTGCAGTTCGTCAACGTGTTTCCCATGACGTTCGCCGAATTTCTGTGGGCGCTCGGCGAGGACGTCGCCGCCGGGGTCGTGAGTGCGACGCCTGCCCCGCAATCCGACGTCGTCCATGAGCACCTGCTTGAGCTCGTGAGGCGCTACTTCTTCGTGGGGGGCATGCCCGAGGCCGTGGCGGCGTTTGCGACCAGCGGGAGTCAGCAGGAAGCATTCGCCGTCCAGGACGAGATCGCCGTCGCGTACCGCGAGGACTACGGCAAGTACGCCGGGCGCGCCGACAAGGATTGTCTCGACGGCGTGCTGGCGGGCGTCGCCCGGGGAGTCGGCAGCCAGATCAAGTACGCGCAGCTTGTCGAGGGCTTCGACAACCGGGCCATCAAGCGCGCCTTCGACTTGTTGTCACGGGCGCGAGTGGTCCGTCCGGTGCGCGCTGCCGGCCCGGCCGGCCCGCCGCTCGCCGCAAGCGCGTCGCAGAAGCGCTTCAAGGCGATCATGGTCGACGTAGGTCTTGTGCAGCGCCTCTGCGGCTTGCGCGCCGATCTCGAATATGCTCGACGGGATCTGCTCAAGGTCTTCCAGGGCGCCCTCGCCGAGCAGTTCGTCGGTCAGGAGCTGCTGGCCGCGTCCGGCGGCGAGCTCTACTATTGGGCGCGCGCGGAGCGCGGCAGTACGGCCGAAGTAGACTACCTCATCGACGTTGCCGGAAGGGTGACGCCGATCGAGGTCAAGGCGGGCCCGGCCGGCCGCCTGCGCAGCCTGCGCATGCTCCTCGAGCGGTATCCACAGGCGGCGCCAGGCGTGGTCGTATCGAGCGCCGCCTATGGGACGCTGCCCGCGCAGCAGCTCATCTTCGTGCCGCTCTACTATGCCGGCGCCGTTGCATCAGCTTCATGACGCCGGCGCGCCTACCCGAGAGCCCAGAGCGCGAGCGCTGCCGGCACGGCGGTCCAGCGCTCGCTCACCTGCAGCAGATCCCGGGTCACGAGGAGCACCGGGCTGCCGGGTAGGGCGCGGCCGATAGCGCTCGCCTTGCGCATGTCCGGGCTGCGCTGGTAGCGGACTTCCACGGCGACCGGCGCCGCGCGCTGCCCGCACACGAAGTCGATCTCGCCGCCGCCGGCCGTCTGCCACACGTGCAGCGCGTCCGGCATGGCGAACGTCTCGGCTTGGCGCGCCGGCGGTTCGCAGCGTCGAAACAGCGCCAGAGCCACGAGGTTCTCGACGAGCGCGGGCATGTCCACCGCGAGGCCCGGCGCCAGGTCGTGCGCCACCGTGTGCAGCAGGGGGTCCGCGAAGTAGATCTTCTTGTCCCTGGAGATCGAGGCGCTGCCCGCGTCGCGCCGCCACGAATAGATCACGAGCACGAAGTAGGCGGCCGCCAGGAGCTCGAAGTAGCCCCGCACCGTGGAGCCGTGCGGCCCTTGCCCCGGTCGGCGGCGCGGCCCAAGGCTCACGTCCATCTCCCTGGCCAGGCGCGCCCAGTTGACCTTGCTGCCAAGCGCGCGTGTGACCCGCTCCAGGAGCGCGCGCAGCGCGGGCTCGCCGGCGCCCTTGTGCGCCACCTCTTTGCTCAGCGCGTCGTGCACGACACGCTTGAGCGCCTCGGTCGGGGCCGGCGCGCCTGCGGCCGCTTCGGCGACAGCCGCCGGCAGGCCGCCGAACGCCGCGTACAGCTCGAGGGCGCGCTGCAGAGCCGGCAGATGGACGCGCGCCTGCTCCAGGAGGCCGGCGCCCTGCTCCCCGGCGAGCTGCGCCGGCGAGAGCTCGGGGGAGGCGGGGATGCGGCCGTCGAGCGCCCGCGCGAACACCGCGAAGCCGCGAGGCAAAGCCAGGAAGTCGATTCCGGCGCCGCGTCGCCCCGGCAGGCGCTCCGCGGCGCCCACCTTCAGGTCGATCGCCGACGAGCCGGTGCAGACCACGACGTCGCGATCGACGATGCCGGTATCCCAGAGATACTTCACCGCGACCTGCCAATCCCGGACCGCTGTGACCTCGTCGAGCAGCAGTAAGGCGCCTTCTGCGCAGCGGCTCAGCTCCTTGGCTCGGCGGACGGTGTCCACGACGGCGCCGGAGGTTTCGCCCGCCAGCAGATCGAGCGTGACATAGAGCACGTCTGTGGCGGGCCGGCCGCCGGCAAGAGCCCGCCTCGCCAGGAGCTTCAGCTCGGTGGACTTCCCGACCTGCCGGGGACCGCGCACCACGTGCACCGCGGGCTCCGCCAGCGGGATGCTGTCGGCGACGAGCGAGGGTAGCTCGACCGGCTGGGCGGCCAAGCGGCGCAGGTGCGGGTCGTGACCCTCCCAAGCGTCGGGCTGCGACCACCAAGGGTTCTGTTCGATCAGCAATGCATCGGAAAGAGTCATGCTATTTCCAGAAGATACCATCTCTTTTCTGGAAATCAACAGCCACAAACCGATGATTGATTGGCCTCACTGCGCCAGGACCTCGGCCTGTGGGCACACTCGGCGTCGATGCGCAGCCTCATCCCTTACCCCTCGATGACGAGGCACACCCTGTCGCGGCCCTGCGACTTGGCGAGCAGCAGCGCGGCGTCCGCCGCGCCCAGCACGCCGTCGCTGTCCGCGGCCGACGCGGGGAAGGCGGCGACGCCGATCGATGCCGTCACGCGCATCGTGTCGTGGCCGATGTCGATGGCCGCGACGGAGTCGCGGATGCGCTCGGCGAGCGTCCGCGCCTCCTCCAGGGCCGTGCGCGGCAGGATGATCGCGAACTCATCGCCGCCATACCGCGCCAGGAAGTCCGACTCGCGCGAGCACGCGCGCAGCACGTCGCTGACGGCGCGCAGCACTTCGTCGCCCTTCTGGTGGCCGATGGTGTCGTTGACCGCCTTGAAGTGGTCGAGGTCCATCATCAGCAGGCAGAACGTCTCTCCGTAGCGCTCGGCGCGACGCACCTCGGCGCTCAGGGTCTCGTGGAAGTGCCGGTGGTTGTGGAGCCCGGTGAGGCCGTCGCTGATCGCCTGGCGTTCCAGCTCCTCGTAGACGCGCGCGTTCTGGATGGCGATCGCCGCCATGTTGGCGAAGAGCATGGTCGGCTCGAGCTCGCGCTCTTCGAAAAGCCGACCGTCCATGCGGTCGAGGCAGAGCACGCCGGTCACCTTGCCGCGCACGTTGAGCGGCACGATGATCGAAGCCTGCAACTCTCCCTCCTCGGTGCCCGGCACGAGCGCCCCGCGCGGGTCGCCCAGCATGTCGTTGACGAGCTGGGCCTCGTTGTGCAGCAGCACCCAGCCGCTGACGCCGACGTCCAGAGGCGCGCGCCAGCTCGCCATCTGCTCGACGTCCTGGTCGCTGGCGTAGCCGCAGTACAGCTCGCCGGCGCCTTCGTCCACGAGCCGGATCTCCATGGCGTCGTACTCGACGATCTGCCGGAGGAGCGCGGCGATCTGCGCGAAGAGCTCGCGCTCGTCGAGCGTCGAAAGCAGCGCTGCGCTGAGGTCGAGCAGCACGTGCCGCAGCGCCAGCTGAGCCTCGAGCTGCCCGCGGGCGGTCTCGAGCTGCTGGTACTGGCGCGCGTTCTCGATGGCCACCGCGGCATGCGTGGCGAACACTTCCAGCGACTTGATCAGGTCGAGAGTCGGCAGGCTGCGGTCGACCGGGTCGTACAGGTCGAGGACGCCCATGAGCTCGTGCTGCTTGTCGTAGAGAGGCACGAGCAGGTCGTCGTTAGTGGCCCACTCGTCCGCGCTCCGCGGCCCCAGGTCGAGGGGCGGCAGGAAGTGAAGCTGCTCTGCGGTCCACTCGTGCCGACGGTGGTCGACGAAGTAGGACGAGCCGATCTGGTACCGCGCCTGGAAGAGCTCGTCCCAGATGTGGCGCGGCGCCGGCAGGTCGAACAGCTCGCGATCGTAGTCGGGGTGCTCGCCGACCGTGGCATGCACGCGAAAGGTGTCGCCGTCGGGCTCCGCCAGGTACACGGTGGCCTCGCGAAACCCGAAGGTCTCGCTGAGGGCCGTCGCGATGACGTGCACAATCGCCTCGAGCTCGAGGCTGGACTGCAACTGGTTGGCAAGCGCGACGAGGCCGCGCAGCAGTTCCACCTCGCCGCGCTCGGCCTTGCGGTTCTTCGCTCGGAACGCCATCCGTCTCCTCGGCTCGACACGGCCGCGCGAAAGCGCGCGCGGGATTCTACTCCCGGTGCGCGCCCGCTGGGCGGCCGCAACGCGGCCGTGCCTGTCCTTGCCCGCAACGAGAGTTGTCGACAGGGTGAGGCGATTGCTTGAGCCGACTGCGCATCTGACCTTGCAAGAAGGTCAGATATGGCGTAAACTGTCCTTGTCAGCAGGCCAGTTGTAGGAGCACAGCGAGGTGGATCTCGAGTTCATCGTAGCGGAATCGCGTGAGGCGCGCCTACCGGCGCTGACGCCGCGGCGCCTCGACGTACCCGACATACCGAACAAGGCCGCCGTTCTCATCGGCATGCGCCGCTCCGGCAAGACCTATCTCATGTATCAGGAGATGCAGCGCCTTCTGGCGAGTGGCGTCGACCGCCGCGACGTTCTCTACGTGAACTTCGAGGACGACCGCCTGCAACCGGCGGAGCCCGGGCTCTTGAGCGATCTGCTGGAGGCGCACTATCGGGTTCATCCGGCGCCTCGAGAACGACGCGCCTACCTGTTTCTCGACGAGATCCAGATGGTCCCCGGCTGGCCGCGGTTCGTGCGACGGATCCTGGACACGGAACTGGTGCGTGTCGTGCTCGGCGGGTCCTCGGCCAAGCTGCTGCACACCGAAGTCGCCACCGAGCTGCGCGGGCGCGGCTTTGCCGTGGAGGTCTTCCCCTACGATCTGACCGAGGCCCTCACCTCCAGCGGGGAGCCGGCGCCCCTGGGGGCGACGCCGGGGGCGAGATCGCGCTCGCGGCTCGAAGCCGGCTGCAAGCGATACCTCGAGATCGGCGGCTTCCCCGAGGTGCAGGCCATGGAGCCGCTGGCGCGGCTACAGACGCTGCAGGACTACGTCGAGCTGGCGCTGCTTCGAGACGTCATCGAGCGGCGCCGCGTGGAGAACGTCGCCGCCGCGCGCGCCTTCTCGCGACTGCTCCTGCAGTCGCCGGCGCGCGCGTTCAGCGTGAACAAGGTCTACGCGGACCTGCGCTCGCGCGGGCTCAGCGTCTCCCGCGACACGCTGCACGCGCTGCTCGACCATTTCCAGGACGCCTACCTCGTGTTCGCCATCCCCGTGTTCAAGAAGTCCCTGCGCGCCCAGAGCACCAACCCGCGCAAGCTGTACGCGATCGACCCAGGGCTCGCCGCGGCGATGTCGCACGTGACGGCGACCGACGCCGGAGCTCGGCTCGAGAATGCCGTGTTCCTCGAGCTGCGGCGCCGTCAGGGTCGCCTCTTGCAGGGTCAGGTCTCGTACTACCTCACGGCTTCGGGCCACGAGGTCGACTTCGTGGTCGGTGATGTGTTCGAGCAGCGCGCCGGCCGGCTCGTGCAGTCGTGCGCGTCGCTCGCCGATCCGGCGACCCGGGAGCGCGAGGTCCGCGCTCTCACCGAGGCCATGGGCGAGACCGGGCTCCGGACCGGCGAGATCGTGACGCTTCTCGACGAAGAGACGATCAAGACCAAGGCCGGCATCATCCATGCGGTCCCGGCCTGGCGCTGGCTCCTGGCGAACGAGGGCTGAGCGATCTGTCTCAGCCGGCGTAACTGCCCAGCTTGAGGATCCGCCGCGCCTCGTCGGGCGTAGCCGTCTCGCGGCCCCACTCGCGCGCGATGCGGGCCACGCGGCCGACGAGCTCGGCGTTGCCCTTGGCGAGTACGCCCTTGTGGTAGAAGACGTTGTCCTCGAAGCCGAGGCGCACGTTGCCGCCCAGGGCCAGGGCCGTCATGGTCACCGGCATGTGCCAGCGGCCGATGCCGGTGCAGGTCCAGGTGGAGCCCGCGGGCACGCGGTCGACGAGGAACACGAGGTTGCGCGGCTCGCCGCTCATGCTGCCCGGCACGCCCAGCACGAAGTCCCAGTGCAGCAGCGGGCCGGCCGGGCCGTACTTCTTGACCAGCTTGAGGGCGTTGTCCATCTGCCCGGCCTCGAAGATCTCGAACTCCGGGCGCACGCCCTTCTTCTGCATGCGCTGATAGAACTCCGTCATCAGCGCCGTGTCGTTGAAAAAGACGTCGTCGCCGAAGTTCGCGGTGCCCGTCGTCAGCGACGCCATCTCCGGATCCAGCTCGAGCGGCTGCAGGCGCTCGTCGGCGCTCATCCCCATCGCCCCGCCGGTGCTCGTCTGGATGATGATGTCGCTGCGCTTGCGGATCTCCGCGATGGCGGCCGCGAAGACCTCTTTGGCCTGCGTCGGGCTCGCGGCCGCGTCGCGCACGTGCAGGTGGTACATGGAGGCGCCGGTCTCCGCGCAGCGCGCGGCGTCGGCGCCGATCTCGGCGGCGGTCACCGGCAGAGCCGGCTGCGCCGCCTTGGTGGTCTCGGCGCCGACGCCGGCGACCGTGACGATGAGCTTGTCCATCGCTCCCCCTGACGAGAGTGGGGCGGGCGCCGACAGGCGCCCGCCCGACCAGTCACGCTGTGTACGGGTACTGCTCCGCCACGAATGCCAGGCTTTCTTCGACGACCTCGAGGGCGCGGTCCAGATCGGCCTCGGTGTGGCGGTAGCAGATGTACCAGTGATGATACGGCTGCACGAACAGGCCGCGGCGGATGCACTGCGTGTAGAACTCCGTGCGCCGCTCCTTGTAGTGGTCGTCCACGTGGTCGAAAGTCAGGAAGGGCATCGGCGGGATGCCGCTCTTTGTGACCGGCACGCCGGAGGCGTCGACGATCGCCCCGAGTCGCGCGAGGAACTTCGTGCCGCGCTCCCAGATCGCATCCGGCACCTTCTCGCGCTCGAGGATCTCGAGGCACTTCATGCTGGCCGCCATCTCGAGGCTGTTGGGGAAGTAGGTGGAACTGAGAAAGGCGTCCTTGACGTAGACGTTCAGCACCTCTCGCCGGCCGACCAGCGCCGCGATGGAGTAGCCGTTGGCCATGGCCTTGCCGACGGTCGTGAGGTCGGGCACCACGCCGTAACGTTCGCTGGCGCCGCCCATGCTGACGCGGAAGCCGGTGCGGACCTCGTCGAACGTCAGCACGGCGCCGTGCTTGTGGGTGAGCTCCTTGACGGCCTCCAGGTACCCCGGCGGCGGCGCGATGATGGGCTTGGCCATCGGATGGCCCACCGGGGTAATGACCACCCCGGCGATCTCGCCGGGGTTCTCCGCGAACACGCGCTCCAGGTCGGCGATGTCGCCGTACTCGAACTCCTTGGTAAGCTGCCACACGGCCTCCGGCACGCCGCCGTGATGCTCCACGCACCAGTCGCCCCAGCCGTGGTAGCCGCAGCGCGCGATCTTGTCGCGGCCCGTGTAGGCGCGCGAGGCGCGGACCGCGGCGTTGGTGGCATCCGAGCCGGTCTTGACGAGGATGGTCTGCTCGCCGCAGGGCATGAGGTCGGCGAGCCGCTGCTCAAGCTCATTCTGCAGCGGCTGCACGAGGCTGAAGCAGAAGCCCTTGTCCATCTGCGCCTTGGCGGCGTCGTTGATCTCGTCCTCAACGTAGCCGAGGATGATCGGCCCGTAGGCGCAGAGCATGTCGATGTACTCGTTGCCGTCCACGTCGACGATGTGCCCGCCGTGGCCGTGGCTGATGAACACGGGGTACTCGCCGATCACGAAGTTGTAGGGCCGGCGGATGCCGCCGACGCCGCCGGGCGTGAGCCGCTGGGCGTCGTCGAGCATGGTCATCGACTGAAGCAGGTTGAGCTTGGGCGCGCTTTCCACTGGTTTCGTCATGGAGACTCCTTTCGCGATGCTTGCGCGTGAAGATGCGGCAAACGGGGACCGGGTCTCAGCCCGGATCCCCTCCTGAGCGCGGCGCCGACGGTGGCGCCGGCGGTGTGCCGGCGGCCACGCGCGCCGCGCACTGCCGGAGCGTATCGGATACGGCGCGCGGTGGCATCCCGTGCGCGGGGGCAGGCGGCGTTGAGGGAGACGGGTATCGCGGGGGGTAACGGGTCGGGGCCGCCGC
>Ga0194044_10000881_pt1 | contig 15102 bp, 16 predicted proteins | sample JunL4417m_MetaG_FD_155460 | JGI IMG/M metagenome (GOLD analysis project Ga0194044, IMG submission 155460) | Anoxic zone freshwater microbial communities from boreal shield lake in IISD Experimental Lakes Area, Ontario, Canada - Jun2016-L442-17m | ecosystem: Environmental > Aquatic > Freshwater...
CCACGTTTGGCACCTACCTTTGGACCAACGACGACTCAGAGCGTGACACCATCCGAAACACCCTCACCAACAACTGGTTCTATGAGGGCGAGGCCTACGGCATCAACACCGCCAACACCGCCAACTGCGACCAGATGTGGCGGTTCAAGAGCAAGACGCTGTGGACCTACTTCTACACGGCGGACCCCGCAGAGATGGCCACGGTCAAGAACGACCCCAACGCCATCTGGGCCTACGAGGGCCCCGTGTGGAAGGTCAGCCGCAACACCCAAGCAGGCAAACCGGTCTGGCGCTTCCGCTGCCTGAAGAACCCGACGTACTTCTGGACCCAGGACCCGACTGAGATGGCGACTATCAGGGACACGCTTTCGTCCGACTACGTTCTCGAAGGCATCGCCTACTACCACGGGCAGTAGACTCACAAAACGAGCGAGCATCGACAACGACGAGGCCCCCGTAGCTTGGCTACGGGGGCCTCGGGGGCACTCGGCATTCGGATCTCAGACTGCGCTAGGTGGGAACCCGTACATGGGTAGTACTATACGAGCCACGTACCCGCGCGGGCGCAACGGCGTGGCCACGCTCAGCGGGCAGGAGGGAGAACGGGTGGGTCTGCGCACGACGCTGGCACTGCTTCCCGATGACCGCGCCACGGACGCCGCCGTGCGTGAGGTGATCGCATTCTTTCACACCCATGCGCACGAGCCCGTGGATTCATCTCGAGTCATTCGCGCGACGGGCTTGTCCTCAGATCGCGTCGAGCCAGTGTTGCGGGCTCTGGCCAAGGGCCGCGTGATAGACTGCGACGGCGACCCGCTGGACAAACCCAGCTCCTTTGACCCTGACACCATGCTCGCGCTGGAAGTCAGGCGGTTTCTCCGGGCTGGCGAGAACACATCTTCTCGGATGCACGCAGGGGTGAACCGATATCGCGGACGCCAGGGGTTTCTGTAGTCCGCTCGAGTCAAGGGAACAGCCACGTCATGAAACCTGTGCGGCCTTCAGATCGCGGGCCTGCCGTCGAGGACATCCAACGCCGCCTTCTGGCTCTGGGCTACGACCTGGGGCCCACCGGCGTCGACGGCGTGTTCCTTGGCGCGACCACCCAGGCTGTCAGCACGTTTCAGAACCAGCATCGCCTTACCGAGGACGGCTTCGTCGCCGAGGAGACCTGGTCGGCGCTGGTGGATGCGGGCTTCACACTGGGCGACCGGATGCTCTATCTGCGCGTGCCGCACTTCCATGGCGCTGATGTGCGCGTGCTCCAGCAGGCCCTCAGCGTACTCGGCTTCGCGTGCGGGGTGAGTGACGGCATCTTTGGCACCTTCCTGGAGCGCGCAGTGCGCGAGTTCCAAGGCAACTCAGGCCTTCCAGCCGATGGTATCGCCGGTCCGGAGACTGCGCGGACGATCGCAAACCTCCGCCACGTGTGGGAAGGCAAGGATCCCCAGGCCCACTCGGCAGCACACATCGCGCCGGCTCGCGCTGCCGAGGTGCTCACTCGCGTGCAGCTCGCGGTGGTGGGCGACGACGCCGCTGGTGCGCGCGTTGCCGAGCGGTTGGTGAATCTTGCGCATGCGAGCACGGAGCGGGCGCTCATGCACGTTCTCGCTTCCGGCGAAGTGGTGGGATCCGGTGTCGTGACGCTCCGGCTTTGCGGCAGTGGCAGCGCTCGGATAGTGCGCGGACGCCCTGTGGTCAGCATGGGGGCGCCCGAGCTGCTTGCCCCCCGCCTGATCACCGCCTTGGCAGCAAAGATGGCGGACGGCGAAATCGTGGTGGAGGTAGGGGAGACGCCTGCCGCAGATGAGCGAGAGGACCAACGAGCTGCGGTTCTTCTACTGGATGCGGTGTGCATCGCGTTCGACTGAGATGCCTCCGTGTGGTACCATTCCACGAATGTCCTGACCCCTGCACGGGAGAGACAAACTGAAGTTCCACATCAGAACATATCTCACGCTGCTGCTCGTCGCAGCCTTCATGTGCGCCGCCATTCCCGCGGCTGCAGACCCCACTTCATCTGACAAGATGGCCCAGGCCGCCAGAGTCAAGGCGCAGGTCGAGGCTTTGGACACGCGCGCAGAATACGCGTCTGAGCGATACAACGCAGCGCACGAGAAGCATGACAATCTGGTCTCGGAACAGAAGAAAGCCAAGAAGCGCGTCGTCGCGGCTGAGAAACGAATCGGCGAGCTACAGACACACCTCAACACGCGAGCCACTGGCATGTATCGATCCGGTCAGCTTGGCGCGATGGAAGTGCTTTTGGGCGCCAAGGATTTTGAGCAGTTCGCCGCGACATGGGACGTGCTCAAGAATCTCAACCAAGCAGATGCGAGCGCGACTTCGGAGATGAAGGGTGTTCGCGCCGAGGCCAAGGCCGCGCATGCGGAGGTCTCGGCCAAAGAGAAGTTGGCGGCGAAACAGCTCGCAGTCATGGCCTCCAACAAGAAGCAAGTCGAGGCTCAGCTCGCTGAGAGAGAGAGCAAACTCGCGGGCATTGAGACGGAGGTCCGCATCCTCCGAGCCCGCGAAGAGGCAGCGCGTGCGGCTTCCTCCCGTTCCTATTCTGGTGACGGCGGCAACTTCCCGCCCCCACAGCGCGCCCCGCGCAGTCAGATCGTCTCGGTGGCCAAGAAGTATCTGGGGGCTCGCTACGTGTGGGGAGCGACCGGTCCCAACACCTTTGACTGCTCCGGCTTCACGTCCTACGTATATCGCCAGGTGGGCGTGAGTCTCCCGCGAGTCTCGCGCGACCAGATCAATGCCGGCGAGCGCGTGTCTCGCAAGGACCTCGCGCCAGGCGACCTCGTCTTCTTTGGCTCGCCGATCCATCATGTCGGCATGTACATCGGCGGCGGGATGATGATTCACGCTCCCAACTCCGGTGACGTGGTCAAGATCGCCCCGCTCCACAGCAACTATGTCGGTGCGTGCCGGCCGTAGGTGTCAGCTCGGACTAACGTACTTCCGACGCCCCGCTGGCCGACGCCGGCGGGGCGTCGTGCGACGACGCGCCTGCCATCTCACTTGCAGGTACACTAGACTGAAGCAGCAGACAAGCGACCGCGTTTGAGGATGGCGAAAAGCGATGGCAGACATCGACGGCCTGCTCAAGATCATGGCCGACAAGGGGAGTTCGGACCTGCACATCAAAGTTGGCAGTCCGCCGGCGATTCGGCTTGCAGGCCGTCTCGTCGTCCTAGCCGAGCTTCCCACTCTTAACGCCGACCAGACCCGCCTGCTCGCCGAGGGCATGATGACCACCGCGCAGCGTGAGGGCTTTGAGCACCGCCACGAACTCGACTTCGCGTACTCGCTTTCAGGCGTTGGCCGCTTTCGAGTCAACGTCTTTCGGCAGCGGGGGAGCGTGGGCATCACCATGCGCCGCGTGGCTACGGAGCGCATGGGCATCGAGGCGCTCGGCCTCCCCCAGGTAATTCGGCGACTTGCCGATGAGCCGCGCGGACTCATCCTAGTGACGGGCACCGCTGGCTCGGGCAAGACGACGACGCTTGCCGCGATGATCGACCACATCAACACCACCCGTGAGGGCCACATCGTTACCATCGAGGACCCCATCGAGGTGCTGCACGAGGACAAGAAGTGCATCGTCAACCAGCGTGAGATTGGGGTCGACACCGAAAGCTACGCAGACGCGTTGCGGCACGTGGTGCGCCAGGACCCTGACGTGATTCTGATTGGCGAGATGCGCGACCACGATACGGTTGGCGCAGCGCTGACCGCCGCCGAGATCGGCAACCTAGTGCTCTCAACGCTTCATACAATCGACGCCACCGAGACCATCAACCGCATCATCGACTTCTTCCCGCCCTACCAGCACAAGCAGATCCGTCTCATGATGGCGGCCACGCTCAAGGGCATCATCTCGATGAGGCTGATTCCCTCGGTTCAGGGTGGCTTGGTTCCGGCGGTCGAGGTACTCGTGATGACCGGAACCGTGCGCGAGTACATCAGCGACCCGGACAAGACGTACCTGATCAGGGACGCGATGGAAGAGGGCGCGTACTACGGCATGCAGACGTTTGACCAGTCGCTACTGGAGCTCTATCGCGACCAGAAGATCACGCTGGATGATGCCATCGCGATGGCGCACAACTCCCACGACTTCAAGATCAAGATTCGCCAGCTCGGGATCGACCCGAGCCAGGCCGCGCAGAGTGGGGTGTATTAGGCGCTCCTGCGGCGACCGATTGCTCGGCGTCCTAGCGCGAGCACGAGCGCCGCGCCTACAAGCGCTCCGAGGGTGTCGAGCGCCCAGTCGTAGACGTCGGGCGTGCGCATCACCACGAACCGCTGGTGGAACTCGTCGGTGACGCCGTAGACCGACGCGATTACCACGGCAAGCACGAGCGCTTGTCTCGCCGACAGATCGATGCGCAGCGCGAGGTAGAGTAGACACCCGAGTATGAAATACTCGCCGAGATGCCCAACCTCGGATGGGATGTGGCCGGGAATCTGGGAGCCGGGCACCGAAGACCCGAGTAAGATGACGCCTGCCCAAGCGATTGTGGAGACCCAGAGCGCGATGCGGCGGGTGGTGGTAGGCAAGGTGCGGGCTCCTCGGCGGGGGAAGCGTGCGCGAGCAGTTTAGCATCGCGGAGAAGGAGCGAGCGTGTCCAGAAGATGGTCGCTAGTAGCGGTGGTGGCCTCGGCAGCCTGTTTTGGCACGCTGCCGGTGCTCGCCAAGCTCGCTTACGACGCCAATGCCACGCCGCTCCCGCTGCTCGCATGGCGCTTCATGTTCGCCGCTGCGCTGCTCGCGGTGGTCTCGGCGATGAGCAGCCCCGCCTCGCTGCGGGTTCCCAAGCGCGACCTTCTTCGCTTCGCAACGCTGGCGATCACCGGCTACGGCGCGGCATCGGTGTGCTACTTCTTCGCGCTGAAGTTCGCCGACGCGTCGGTCGTCGCGGTGCTGCTCTACGCCTACCCGGCGTTCGTGACTCTGGCCAGCTGGGTCTTCTTGGGCGAGAAGGCGACCTGGCAGCGCGGCGCGGCGGTACTGTTGACCTTCTTGGGCTGCGCGATGGTAGTCGGGCTCTTGGGCGGCGCGGCGCGGGCGCAATGGCAAGGCATCGCGCTTGGGCTCGGGGCTGCGGTAGGCTACACGCTCTTCAACCTGCTGTCGCATCGGTGGTTACCCGGGCGATCGCAGCTCGTGATGATGACCTACACGTTTGGGATTGCGTCAATCATGGCGGCAGCGCTCGCGCTGGGCGTGGGGCAGTCACTGTCGCCTGCGGCGTGGGAGCCGAGCGCGTGGTGGCTGATCGCCGCGATTGTGGTGGTACCGACGTTTGCGGCAATCGTGCTCTACCTGCAGGGCATTAGGGGCCTCGGCCCGTCGCAGGCGGCGGTCGTCTCGACGCTCGAACCGCTGTTCACCATCGCGCTGGTCAGCGTCTTCTTGCCCGAGCAAACCCTCACGGCGGTCCAGCTGGCCGGAGCCGGTCTCGTACTGGCAGGCGTCGTGTGGTCCGAGGTCTCTGGCCGCTCAGCCGAGCCCATCGCCGCCGTCTAGCCTCGGCTGGCAAACCACGCGAGAACGCCGTTGCGCGCGATCCAGCTCGCGGCGACCACGAGCGCCTGTGCTCCCCACGCGACGGCGACGGTGCGCCCGGCCTCGCGCGTGCGGTCACCCAAGCGCGTGAGCCCCAGCCACGTGAGCACCGCCGAGGCCGCCCACGCCAGAACTCGCAGCTCGGGTGTCACGGCCACGGCGAACGCGAGGAGCCCGAGCGAGGAGGCGCCGAGCAGGATGGAGCCGTCGCGAGCCGCTCCCCGGCCGGCAGCGCGCATCAGCAACCAGCGCACGATTGCCCACAGCACCGCCTGCGCCCCCACCCACGCGGCGAGGTAGCGAGACTGCCCCGGAGCCGCCAGGGCGATTCCGAGGCCGACGCCAAGAACGAGGGCAGCGTCGCCGAACCACACAACGCTCGAGCGCAGCAGCCAGGGACGCGGGAGCGCGGGCGGGCCGGTCTTCTCGGCAGGGAAGAGTCGCGAAGACAGACGCAGGAGCGCGTCACGCGCCTGTGTTACGAGGCGGCGCCACATCTCGAAGAGCTCGCTGAAGAACCCCCAGCAGACGCTGGTCGCAGTCTGGCTATCAGTCCTGCGTGCTACCATGTGCGCGCCGCTTTCCGTGCGTGAAGGATGTTAAATCGCGGTGGATCTGAGCCGCTTTTTGGATTGCTCGACGGCGTAAGTGTACAGCGACCTGTCGCTGGGGGAGGACCGAGGGTGCGGCTGGCGAAGCGGGTCATTCCGATTCTCGTCTGGGTCTCAGCGACCCTGGCGGTGTTGTGGATTCTCCTGTTCGTCTTCGCACTCTACGTGTACCGGTTATCATCGTCGCTGCCCAATTTGGGCGTCAATCCTGACGCGATCCAGACAGCACGAACGTCAATCGTGTACGCCGCCGACAACTCGATTCTCGCCGAGTGGCATGGCGAGCAGGACCGCACACTGGTTCCGCTCAAGGACATACCCATCAACCTGCGCGACGCCGTTATTGCGATAGAGGATCGTCGCTTCTACGAACATGACGGCGTGGACCTCGAGAGCGTTGGACGCGCGTTTGGTGCCAATGCCAGCGCTGGCGACATCGTTCAGGGTGGAAGCACCATCACCCAGCAGCTGGTCAAGATCCTCTTCACCGGCCGTGAGCGAACGGCGACCCGCAAGATCAAAGAGGCCCTGCTCGCCTACGAGCTTGAGTCCAAGAACGACAAGAATACCGTGCTCTCGACCTATCTCAACACCGTCTACTTTGGGCGAGGAGCCTACGGCGTCGAGAGCGCGGCCCAGCGCTATTTTGGCAAGTCGGTATCCGCACTTGACCTCTCCGAGAGTGCAACGCTGGCCGGCGTGATTCGCTCGCCCTCGCGCTACGGATCCCCCTCATCTGTTGAAGCGGCCGCCGAGCGACGCGACACCGTTCTCCAAGAGATGCGGATGCAGGGGTTCATCACAGCTCAGGAGGAGGGCGTGGCGAGCAAGCAGCCGCTCACGTTCGCGTCCAGCACCGAAGCCGCACAGTCTGCGCCGTACTTTGTGGAGTACGTGAAGCAGGATCTAGTCGACACCCTCGGCTCCGAGAAGGTCTACGCCGGAGGTTTGCGCGTCTATACGAGCCTCGAGCCAAACCTCCAGGCGTTCGCCGAGAAGGCTGCGACGCAGCTCTCGGCGCCGGGCGACCCCGAGGTGTCTCTCGTGTCGGTTCGCTCCTCAGACGGCCACGTCCTGGCGATGGTCGGAGGCCGTGACTTCAAGACCAACCAGTTCAACCTCGCCACCCAAGGCCGTCGGCAGCCGGGCTCGGCATTCAAGCCGTTCGTGCTGGTCACTGCGTTGCAGCAAGGTGTCAGGCCGGATCAGGTGTTTGAGACATCGCCCTACTCGGTACCGGTCACCGACGGCGTGTGGACAGTCCAGAACTACGAGAACAGATTCGCCGCAGGCACCATGACGCTGCAAGCCGCGATCGACTTCTCGGTTAACGGCGTGTTTGCGCGGCTCATCATGCAGTTGGGTGCCGACAAGGTCGTCCAGACGGCCAAGAAGATGGGGATAACCACGCCGCTCGATGCCAACCCCGCGATCGCGCTCGGCGGGCTGAAGTACGGCGTCTCGCCACTGGAGATGGCCTCGGCTTTTGCCACCATCGCCAACGGTGGCATGAGAGTACCGCCCAGCGGAATCGTGCGGGTGACCGACGATCGGGGCAAACCGGTGCTCACGCGCTCTCTGGAGACCACTCGGGCCATCCCGAGTGAGACCGCAGCGACAGCTGCGCTGATGCTCCACGACGTCATCGAGAAAGGCACGGGAGACCAGGCCAAGCTTCCCGTGTGGGCCGCGGGTAAGACCGGAACCACGCAGTCGTACCGCGACGCCTGGTTCGTGGGCTGGGCGGGCGACATTTCCACTGCGGTCTGGGTCGGGAACCGCGCCGCACAGGTGCCGATGACCAACGTGCACGGCATCGCAGTGACCGGCGGCAGCTTCCCGGCGTCGATTTGGCGCGAGTACATGACCGGGGCGACCGCGGCGCACAACGTTCCAGTCGCGGCGGTGCAAAACGTCCCGCCCCCGAGCTTGGTGGCCTGTCGGCTCTGCCAGGAATCGGGATTTCTCGCAAATCCACGCTGCCCCAACGTCGTCGAAACCTACCTTCTCTCCAACATCGTCCCGACCGAGACCTGTAAGCTGCACTAGTTCGGGTGATACTGACGAGAGGGAAGGCCCTTTCCGACATGGACCACTACCAGACGCTTCAGGTCATTCGCGACGCCGACATCGAGGTGATCGAGCGCGCGTACAAGGCGCTGTCGATGAAGCACCATCCCGACCGTGCTGCCTCCGAGCATCGCGCCGAGTCCACTCGGCGGATGCAGCGGATCAACGAGGCGTATCGCGTGCTCAAGGACCCCGCGACCAGGCGTCGTTACGACGCGACGCTGCCGCCCCCCGGCGCCAGCGGGTGGGATCAGTTTTGGGATCGCGGACTAGTGGGGCTGTTCGTCGACCGGTTCACGCCGCGCGCGGGATAGCGTCGACGGCGTACAGGCCGCACGCGCGAAGCAGGACAGGCCGCACGCGCGAAGCAGGGCAGGCCGCACGCGCGAAGCAGGCACGGCCGGGCCTACTTGCCTCGGCCCCGCGTCGCAAACCGCGCGATCGGCGGCACCTTGAGCCCGATGGCCTGCGGCGGACAGAGCTCCTGGCAGCAGTAGCAGCGGATGCAGGTCCCGTGGTCAAAGACCGGCCCGCCGTCACCGACGACAATCGCGCTCACGGGGCAGCTCTCCTCGCACTTCTTACAGCGCGTGCAGTCACCCGCGCGCTCCAGAAACGGTCGCGCAGTCGTCCACCCGCGCATTCGCTTTCCGAGCCAAGGCGGCATCATTGCCGAGAGGTCACGCGCCGGTAGCTGAAAGCCCTCGGGAGCCAGTGCGCGCCAGTCCTCGCCGACCACGTCGATCTCGTCGGCCGAGGCAAACCCGATGCCGCGTCGCGCAGCCGCCTTGTTGGAGTAGACCTCCATCGGGTCCAGACCGGCCATCGAGCTGGCTACAACGTCGAGCGCCACGCTGTTCGCCGATGCAATCACCGCCCCCACCTGCCGAGGAGTACCGCCGGCAGGGCCTTCGCCCTCCATGCCGACGACCGCGTCCATGATGGCCAGCGAAGGGTGACAGGCAAGCATCAGGTCGACCAGCATCGAGCCAAAATCGTCTCGGTCGGGGACCTTCAGATGGTACTGGGCCTTTTCCAGGCCCGGAATGCAGCCAAACAGGTTCTTGACGGCGCCAGTGAACATCATCAGCCCGTGCGTCTTGAACTTGGGAAGGCTAATGAGCACGTCGGTCTCGACAACGGCGGAGCCTAGGGTGAAAGCACCGTAAAGGCCGCCGCCTTCGCCGCTCACACGCGTGCAGGCGTCGTCAAAGAGCAGCAGCGGCACGGACTCCTCGGCGCATACCGCTCCGATGCCGGAATCCTCCCAGATCTTTCGCACGCCGCCAACGGTGTTGGGTCCACCAGGGCTGTCGCCCACAGAGACCTCGCCGCCGGCCGCCCTCACGGAGCGGATGACCTGCCGGACAAACTCGGGGTGCGTTGTGACGGCGCGCTGAGGCAGAGCCCGGGAGAGCAGGTTGACCTTCAGGAGCACGCGCTGGCCCGGAGAAACGAACGCCGCCATCCCTCCAAGCGGGGAGAGGACGGCGTCGAGTGCGGTCGCGATTTCTGCGGAGTCGTAGGTGCTGCAGCGGGAGATGCTCACGGTTGCCATGGGCCGCAGTCTACCCCACATGCGTGATTGGTGGCATGTCCCGAACCCGCCGCTACGCCGCTACGTCTGCGCAGTCTCTCGGTCGGCGAGCTTGTTGGTTACCGCGCGCATGATGGCGGGATAGCTAACGGCGCCGTCGTAGAGCGGCGCGCCATCGATTACGGTGACTGGGTAGAGCAGCCCGCGCGTTTCGATCTCGGTGACGGTCGCCTCGAACTCGGCGCGGATGCTTGCATCATCGATATTGCGGTATACGACGCGAGCGTCGTCACCAAATCGACGGCCCAATTCAGCGCCAACAATGGCGGTGATCTCCTCCGGAGACCATGAGGGGCCTCAACCCCCGGAGTAGCAGCTCGTCGTGCTCGGAATATCAAAGACCTCTACGAGTACTGGCTCAGACATGGGTCAATCCTTTCTACTTGAACTGAATCGCACCCATGGGGCACACGCGCATGCAAGCGCCACATCCGGTGCACTTCTCTTCTACCACTTTGTACACAATGCCGTTGGGTACGATGGCGTCCTTGGGGCAGGCGCGCCGAGCAGGACAGTACGGGCTGTTGTCGCATCGGAGTTCTGAAATGGTGACGAGCGGCATATCTCCGGGCCCTTCTTCTCGGTGCGTGAGCAGGTGCAGATGGCAAGCTATCGTGAGGCGATAATACCCTATGGGGTATACAGATGGCAACCCCGAGCTTCAAAGAATCGCTCGGCATCGGGCGGGGCGGTCACCGTCTGCCGATTTATGTGCAAAGGAGAACGGCGCAAATTCTTGTGACTAGGTTCACGTTCCTATATTCTTCTTAAGACAAGGTGGGGAGAGAGGTCTCTTAAGCTCCCTTGCGTGCAAAGTCTGCCTGATCGAACGAGGAGAGCGCACATGCCGAAGATCTCGCTGGCCGGGTTCAAAGATCCGGCCACTCGACCCCGCTTCATCATCTGGGCGCTGGTCATTGTCTTGGTGATTGCGGGGGTCATGATCCCGGTATTGGGAATCACCTCCACTCGCTGGTTCTGTGCCGAGAGCTGCCACAAGGTGCAGGACGACACGATCACGGCGTACCAGCGTTCGGCCCACTCCGAGATCAGCTGCATGGCCTGCCACATGCCAGTCGCTGCCAACCCGGTAATCTTCCTCATCCACAAGGCTGAGGCCCTAGGCGAGCTTGTGCAGACGGTGACCAACAACTACACCCTGCCCCTCAACGCCGAGAGCGAAGTCGCCCTCACGATGACTGAGGACAAGTGCACGCAGTGTCACAGTCCTGCGACTCGGAAGTTCACTCCGTCTGAGGGCATCAAGATCGACCACAAGAAGCATCAAGACAAGGCTGTCACCTGCACGCTTTGTCACAACCGCACCGCGCACATCGAGGACTTCCCGCTCACCCTCAAGAACCCTGATGGTTCGCCCAGCCACAAGCACGAAGACTTCATGAAGATGACGGCATGTTTCCGTTGTCACGGGCTCGAGGAGAAGGCCCCGGCATCTGGAGCGTGTGAGGCGTGTCACACCCCCGGATTCAAGCTGCGTCCGCCAAGTCACGAGGCCACCGGAGCCTTTGTCGCCAAGCACGGCGAGATTGCGCTTGAGGTCGACAAAGAAGTCAAGAAGACGCTTGCCGAGACGGGCATCCAGGCAGTTACGGGAGAGCGCAAAGCCGAGTTCGAAACCGCCGCCACCCAAAACGGCGCCAAGAAGGAAATGGTCGGAGAGCTTCTGCCGCCCGTTGCTGCGATCAACGAGTGCAGTACCTGTCACAAGGAGACGTTCTGCCTCGCGTGCCATGGCACGCCGATGCCGCACTCGAGTGAGTTCAAGGAGCCCAAGGACGCCAAGGATCCTAAGGGCCACCCCGCAATCTCCAAGCTCATGCCCGAGAAGTGCGTTATGTGTCACACGAAGGACAACCCCAACTTCTGCAACGACTGCCACCACGGCAAGAAGGTGGACTATCCGTTCGACCCAGCCCAGCCTTGGACCCAGCAGCATCCCAAGGCCGTAGCAAAGTCCGGGTTGAAGTCATGCGTCGGCACCTGTCACACCGCTCAGTTCTGCGTGGACTGCCACACCGCAAACAAGGTGTTCCCGGCCTCCCACAAGCAGCCGTTCTGGACTCACTCTCAGGCGCCCACCGTTACCACGTACGGCTCTGTGGCCGCATCGGCTACTGCGCTTCACTCGGTAGTGGCCCAGAAGTCCACCGAGCAATGCGAGATCTGTCACGGTGCCGGTGGCGTCAACGCACCGTTCTGCGCGGCGTGCCACAAGCTTGAAATGCCGCACAGCAAGGAGTTCAAGCAGTTCCACGCCAAGACAGGCCGAGAGAATCCCACAGTCTGCCTGAACTGCCATACCTGGCCCCAGCTGTGCAGCAACTGCCACCACGTGGGCTCGTCGATGACGACTCCGTGGATGAATATCCACGGAACGTCAGTCACCCAGAACGGTGCCGGCGGTTGTGTCGAGAAGTGCCACAAGCAGGCAGACTGCGTCGCTTGTCATACGGCGCGCAAGATTGTTCCGGCTTCGCACAAGGCCCCTGGCTTCATCAAGATCGCGGGAACCGAACGCGGCACCCATGCGGCGCTCTACAAGAAGGACTCGACCGTGTGCACCTACTGCCACGTAGGCGATGCGGCAAACCTGCCCAACTCGGCGTTCTGCAAGAACTGCCACAAGGTGGACATGCCTCACCCAAGCGGCTTCGGCATGAAGGATGCCAAGGCAGCGCCGTCCCTTGCCAACGCGGGAACGCACGCACAGCTGATTACGTCGGGCCAGGCGACACAGTCAAGTTGCCTGACGTGCCATGAGATAGCCTCATGCAATGCGTGCCATCACAAGGGTTCGGTAACCGACCAGCCGTGGATGCGCTATCACCCGACTGTGGTCAAGGCGAGCGGCGCGAACCCGTGCTTCGAATGCCACAAGGAGACCTACTGCTCCAACTGCCATGTGAACCTTGCGAAGCGGGGCCTGCTCAACTAAATAGATAAGGCGGCGCCTGCGAAAACCGTTTCTTTGCGCTCAGTAACCGGGAGTGCTAGCATAGCGCCTCGCCGGGATGTGGCTCAGCTTGGTAGAGCGCTCGGTTCGGGACCGAGAGGTCGTGGGTTCGAATCCCGCCATCCCGACCATCCGGACACAGACGGCAGGCCGCAGTTGCGGCCTGCCGTTCGGCTATCTAGGCGGTGCGCGTGGTTCAGTCCTTTCTGCACTGGTTCGGCTTCGGGCTCTGTCATCAACTCCCTGAGCGCTCGTTCTTTGGCGGCGGGATCCAAGTGCCGGTGTGCGCGCGTGACACGGGCATCTATCTCGGTTTTCTGATTTCTCTCATCGTCATCTCGGCTGTCCACAAGGGGGACCGACCGCGTGAATTTCCTGCGCCAGCCGGTTGGGTGGCCATCGCGCTCATGATCGGTGCGATGGGGTTTGACGGAGTGAGCTCATATGCCGGCTTTCGCACAACTACAAATGATCTGCGGCTCATAACCGGGCTGCTCGCTGGCTATGCGATCGCCGCGTTGCTGGCCCCCATGCTTAACGACGAGTTCTGGCGTACCGGAAGCCGCCAGCGCGTGCTCGCTCCCACATGGCGTTTGCTTGCGTGGCTTGGAACGGTGCCGGTGGCTTTCGTCGCGATTCGCTACGGTGCGCCGTGGCTCGGCGTGGGTTATCCGCTACTGGTTGCGGCGACAATCGTGGCGACGCTGACCGCCGTCAACCTCGTGATGGTATGTCTGACACCGCCGTTCGAGCGCAAAGCCGACCGGATCACCGATGCGTGGGCCGCGATTCTGATTGCCGTGGTGCTGTCATTCCTAGAGATTTGGCTGTCCGGTCTGCTCCGCCTGTGGCTCGAATCGACGGTCTCCCGCTTCTCCTAGACACCGCGCCAATGCGTGTCAGAGCCGTCCGATACCATACCTGCGAACACACGTTCGTAGGAGGTAATCGATGGAGACTCGCAGTGCAGCAACGTTCGCTACAATGCTCGACCGTTTCGTATCGCAGGCGCTCGCCCGCGATGTCTCGCCCCAGGTCGCCGAGGAGGCGCGCAGGGTGACTGGCCGTGTCCTGGGGCGTTCCCTCGCGGGCCCGCTCAGCGCTTCTCAAGAGCGGCGCGCTCAGGCGTACTTTTCGGCGGTCGTCAGGCGGCGTGCAGTGCGCGCCGGGCAGCCGGCCCGCGGGGCCGTGCGATTCGTAGTGGCTGCCGTCGTAGAAGATCTTCGCGCTTCAGGACGAGATGGCGAGGCGATCTGGGATCAACTTCAGAGGGGGTGGAGCGACTCGGTGCCGCATGACGTGCTGGAGGAGTATCGGCTCAGGTTGTGCGGTTGAGTATCGCGAGGACGCGCGCCAGTGACCTACCCTCCACCGACGAAGAGCACGCCACCCTGTTCGTCGAGCACCCACACGCGCTTTGCGGTCAGTTTGCCGCTCGGCGGACCCGCTGCCTCAATCACAACCACGGCTGGCTTCCCGTCAAAGGTCGCGCGTTCCAAATAGACCGGTACGCCTCGAGTATCTGCCGAGAAGGTGCGGGTCAACATGTCGACGACAGCCACGGCGCGCCCCCCACGGGAGCGGAGTGCGGTCAGCGCCTCGTGCCTCAGGCCGGCGGCATCGGCGCTCGGTGTGCTTGCCAAGTAGGACGTGTCGATTCCCTCGGCGAGCTTCATGACCGACGCTTTGTTGTAAGAGGCGCCGCTATCGACGAAGGCCGGTCCCCGCGCCGAGCATCCCGCTAGGAGTGCCGAGAAGACCAAAATGAGCACTAACGACGCGAGACTCCGCCGTACCCTGAAACCGAACAAGGAAACCTCCGTCACTCGGGTACTACCATAGTAGAGTACAGACGATTCTTTCGGACTGAGTTCACCAAGGAGTCTGACGTGGTTTCCATCATCGGCTTCATCTCCGACTTCGGACTCGGCGACACGTGGGTTGGCGTGTGCCATGCCGTTATCTATCGCGCCTGCCCGCTGGCGCGCATCGTTGACCTCGGGCACCAGATCCCACCGTTTGACATCCGCAAGGGCGCAGCCACTGCAGCGGGAGGCGTGTATCAGATCCCGGAGGCCATACACCTAGTCGTTGTTGACCCCGGCGTTGGCGGCGGCAGACGCGACCTGTGCATCGTCACCGGCAACGGCACCCGGCTCGTCGGGCCGGACAACGGCGTTCTCCTTCCCGCCGCCAACCGCGCCGGCGGGATTCTCTCGGCAATCGCGCTCGATGCCGAGAAGATCGATCGTGACGCCCCGCTGCCGAC
>Ga0194044_10000883_pt1 | contig 15079 bp, 15 predicted proteins | sample JunL4417m_MetaG_FD_155460 | JGI IMG/M metagenome (GOLD analysis project Ga0194044, IMG submission 155460) | Anoxic zone freshwater microbial communities from boreal shield lake in IISD Experimental Lakes Area, Ontario, Canada - Jun2016-L442-17m | ecosystem: Environmental > Aquatic > Freshwater...
CCATATAATTCCAACGGCGATAGCACTCGCTTGGATGTAGTAGGTGTCAAAAGCAATGTGCATCGTTGGTGACTCCGGAAGTGAGAGCAAAGTTTGCGCGAATGGAATTGATTCGTTGTTTGATTTCTTGATCCACGCGTTTTTTAATGCAGCCCGAGTCTACGATCGAGCCAGCTTTGATCGGCAAATGGTAAGTAATCATTCTGAAAGCCGACTCTTTAAAAAGATTGCAACTAATTTTCGTAGAAATTTAGGAGAGGATTGCTCCCATTCACCTAAATAGATGGTTATTTGGGCTCCAGTTCCGTTTTTGAAATCAAACACGCCCTTATTCTTCTCAGGGTCAATTCCACCAAGTTCAAGCGTTGTACAACTGCGTCGCGCACACTCTTGAGCCAGTGAAATGAGGGTGCGATGCGATGAGTAGGTTTTCCTGCCTTCAGGGGTTGTTACCGCAATAAAGTCCCACGCAATTGGTTGTTGGATGAGTGCACCTCGAACCGAAAGCAACTTTCCTGCTTCGTCATCCATGCGTATCAGGACTAAATCATCCCCAAAGCATTCTTGAACACTGTGAAAATCAGATGCGGTCATCTGCAGCTTTATGCCTTCAACCTTCTTGTATTCATCCATGACTCGGTAGGCATCTTCAAGTTGGTCTGGACTTGCGTTATTCCAGACATAAGGCTCGGTTGGCGAGCGCAGCGATCGTTTGTGGTTTCGTTTCCAATTACTTGAAGCTGCTGACAACATTGCCCCATCGTCCGTATGAATTCCAAGCAACATACTTTGCTTAGCTCCAATTGGCTTTTTGCTCTTTGTAAAACCAGATCCGGTGAGAAGCACTGCTTTATCTTGCGCGAAACCAATCATCATCCCGAAGCGGACGTAGAGCAATCGTGCAGAAAGAAGCTTCTTGAGTGACGAAGAAAAGGCATTATCAAGGAGCCCAAGGTCGCCACCAAAACCACCAGGCGCCCATGCCATTACTGTTCCGAATGGACCTCTGCGTACGAGGCACTGAATTGCTATGTACGAATCATTGATTGTCTTAACCAAGCGAATATTGGTCCAACCAGCAGCAGATTTGTGGCGTGCCCAATGAGAAGATTGGTAGACACATGTTTGCCGCAATTGCTTGAGCAGTGCATTCCAGGCATCGTTATCGCCTTCAAAAACTGTCCAGTTAGTGCTCACAGAAAATTCACCACCCAAACATTTCGGTAAAAGTGTTCGTCTGCAATGTGCACTGCATCGGGGAGATCAGGCCAGTGAATCACTTCGACAGAAAGTCCACGCAACTTTTTGCGCATCTGATTTACAGCATTGTTCTCGCCGACGAATGCAAAACCGTATGGCGAAGTACCAACCTCTAAGCGGTTGAATATCGGTTCAATATCTAATCCTTGTACTCGATCAAGAACTCGATTGAACAGTTCTTGGCGGCGCAAAATTTCAGCACCCGGGTCAAGGGAACTAATGAGTTTTAGAACGGAGTGGTCTGGAGCTGCCGGTACTGGAAGATCGGTTTCGCTCTCCCGAGTGGACCGTGGAAGACGCGATCCTGTAGCGAGTAATCGCAGAATGCGAATGGTGAATTGGAAAAGTGACAAAGTTGGAATTTTTGTTGAACGTTGAATCTGAGCTGACAATTTACGGAGAACGAACCCCTTTGCGACGCCATTATTTTCAAATTCAAGTTGATGCGCCGCAAGGTCTAAATACTCTTTCCCGGAAACATGGAGTGCAGCTCCATTAACCAAGCGGACAGTCTTTCGAATGCTGGTTATTCCGAGGTTGGTCCGAGCGCCAAGCAAGTTTCCATCTGAGTCTTTGCTGAGAAAGCCGTGAGCATTGTCCTCAATGAGAGTCGCTCCGGTTTGTAAGCAATATTCGTGAAAGGGGGCTAAGTCTTGAGCAAATCCGAAGTAGTTGACTGCCAGCACGGCTTTGCATTTTTGTGAGTTCAGCAAATTCGTAGGAGAAAGGGAGCGATCTACTGGATAGAAGACCGGGGTGGATCCGACTGCGTGGATTGAACTTAAAACATCTCGGCAAATGAATTCAGGAACGAGAACGGTGTCGCCTGGTCCACATTTGCAGATCCGTAGTGCCTCAGCAAGCGCATGTCGCGCATAGGCAAAATATCGAATATCGCGTTCGGTTTCGATAACCGTAACGCTACTTGCTTTTTGGTGTAAAAAATCCCACCAACGAAAGCAAGACTGCTGCGTAGAGCCGTATTGAAATAGGCCAGATAATCATTGAACGGGCGTATTTCTTTAACGCAAGAAAATACTTACTCGTTCGATGCAGAGAACGCCCCGCGCCATAGTAAGCCAATGCTTTTCGACGACGTCGTGCAAGCACGTTTTCAAATTGTGCATTTGCAGAAAAGTGCTTGGCAAGGAGTGATAATTCGGCTGCCAAATGTTTTTCAATATTTGCACTGACATTGTTGTCGTGGCGGTGGTATTCCCCAAGGGGTTCGTCAATAAATGCAAACTTGTTCGACTTTGCAGCTAGGCGAATCCACAGGTCGTAATCTTCGGTCGAGATCAATTCAGGTGAAACATCAAAACCGTTTACCTCTTTTAGCAATGATGCACGAACCATTGTTGCGGAAGTACTGATGCGATTACCTCGATAAATCAAATTGTGATGAGTAGCAGCTTGACTTGGCCCATATGTAACGAGTCGTGATTTCCCGCTCTCATCAATCCAGTACTCCGCGTGGCAAACAAGGTCCGATCCGTTGTTAAGCACAGCTACACATTTTTCGATTTTTGTTGGAAACCAGGTGTCATCAGAATCTAAAAATGCGATGAATTCACCAGTCGCAAGCGCGATTCCTTCATTTCTCGACGCACCAATAACACCATTGTTGCGGAAGTTGACGCATTGAATTCGTGGATCATTGAATTTGGCAACTACTTCAAGCGTGTTATCCGTTGAAAAATTGTTTACCACAATTGCATTCCAATTTTGGTAGCTCTGCTCAATCACGGTCTCCAATGCGCGTTGCAACATAGGCGCATGGTTGTAGGTCGGTATAACAATGGAAACGAGCGGAGAGTTGTTCATGATCGCTTGTGCAATTCAATCATGTCGAGAAAGTCATCTATTTCACCGGCTGTGTCCTCGGTAAGCGAAAATCCGGTTTGCAGCAACTTTTTAATGTCGAAGTTCAAATGTTGAATTTTTGAGGTAGTTGGCTCGGGTCTATGGAGCGGAATTTCCACATTGAATTTCGTCTTCGCGCGATTTTGAATGGTTTCAGCCATTGCAAGCAGAGTCTGTGATTGCGATCCGCCCAAATTGAACAGTCCGTCGCCGACTTGGATTTTGGGAAGTTCGATCAGGTGCTGAACTGCTCGTGAGATATCAGTCTTGGTGATGAAATTGCGCTCCTGAAGACCGTCGGTGCGCATCTCCATCCGCTTTTCTAACACCGCTTGTCTGCACAAATCGCTTGTCAAAGTCCGCCAATCTGCGGCCTCGTATGCCATTGGCCGGCCATATCCATTGGACAGTCGAACTCGAAGGCCCTGTATTTCGCCACGATCATGAGCGGCACCGACTGCAGACTCGGCTTCTAAATGCGTTGTGGCGTAGGGATGAACTGCATTTGTTGGCGATTCCTCTGTGAAATCGCCTGTTAGCGGCGCACCATAAACATGAGCCGTGGAGAAGTAGATAAATCGTTGGATGCCTTGACGAATAGCATTATTCAAGAGTGCTGTCGTACCCGCTGTAGTGACTTTGTGTGCGAGTTCTGGATTCTGCACCGAATCAACATCGTTTGTACCTGCAAGCTGGATGATGCAATTGACTGAATTTGGAATATTTGAAAAGGTCGTTGGATCAGTGAGATCAAGTTGAATAGTCTGAGCACTCTTCGCCCAGTCTGGAGCAACTTGTTTCTTGCGTGAAGCAAGAACAATATGGTGATTTTGCGATTGTGAAAGGTGTGCAGCGATACGCCCACCCAGATTTCCGAATCCTCCTACCAGGAGGACAGTCGCGCTCATTTGTGCTTCAGTGCCCAGTCGTAAGGGATACGCGTATCTGCAGGATCACAGCGGTCAATTTCATCCGGATCATGGGGAATCGATGCACAGTTCGCAACGAGTGATGCGTCTGGTCCAACACCCTTAAAGCCATTCCACACCATCGGGGGAACGGTGACGAGCACGTAATTGTCAGGGCCCATAAAGATTTCTTGAATTTCACCGCGAGTCGAACTTCCTTCGCGATCGTCAAACAATACAAACTTGATTCGTCCAACCGGCACGGCATAGTTCAGTGTCATTTTTTTATGGATGTGCCAAGCCTTCACTGCATCAGGAAAAACCGTCGAGAAATAGATTTCTCCGAACTGAGTGAAATGTTCATCAGTAGACCTCAGCATGTGCATGACTTTGCCGCGCTCATCCAATATCTGACGCAATGGTGTGATAATTACTCCATCAATCACGTTTGCTCTTTTCGTATTCGTCCAGATGCTTCTGGGTTACAGATAGGGCATTAGTTCCTTGATGAACAGATTGATACCAAGAAACTGTCTTATCCATTGTTGTGAGGAAGTCCCATCGCGGCGCCCAGCCAAGTTCGGTGCGTGCCTTTGAACAATCAAGCTGCAACAAAGTCGCTTCGTGCGGATGATTTTGGTTGTCGTCGAGTTTGACTGATCCATCGCCCCACACCCTGATAACTTCGCGTGTTACGTCGTCTACTGATCGAACTTCATCTTCTCGAGGACCGAAGTTCCATGAACCCGAAACGCTGTTATCGCCCTTCAGCATTGCGCTGCCAAGCATGATGTAACCAGAAAGTGGCTCGAGCACGTGTTGCCAAGGTCGAGTGGCGTGTGGATTGCGAATGACGATCGCAGATTTTTGTTGCAGGGAACGAATGCAGTCAGGAATAATTCGATCTTCGGCCCAATCGCCACCACCAATGACATTTCCGGCGCGAGCTGAAGCAGCGATTAAGCCCTCGCGTTGTATGAAGAAGGAAGCGTTATAAGCAGCAAATACAAGCTCGGCAGCCCCTTTTGAAGCGCTGTAAGGGTCGTTGCCACCAAGTACATCGTCTTCGATGTACCCAGCTACTTGTTCGATATTTCGGTAGCACTTATCTGAAGTGATGAAAATGAGCGCTTGGACCGAATCGGTAAGTCGAACACATTCCAAAACATTTGTCGATCCACCGATATTGGTATCGAACGTTTGTACTGGGTCGCGATACGAAAGGCGCACAAGTGGCTGTGCCGCCAGATGGAAAACAGCATGTGGCTGAACTTCTTCAAATCGTTTTTTCAGACTTGCAAGATCACGAACGTCGCCATCGCAATGATCAATGACCGAACCCAACGCCAAGTCGTTGAAATGTGAGTGGGGAAGTGCGGGAAGCGCATAGCCGAACACTTCTGCCCCATGGTTGTGCAACCACAAACTCAGCCAAGAACCTTTGAACCCAGTGTTGCCTGTGATGAGTACTCGTTTTCCGCGGAAAGATTCGAGTGCGCTTACCAAACTTTCCATGGCGCCTTTTCCTGATCAATCATTGAGTTAAGTAACTGCCAATCACGGAACGTATCCATGCATTGCCAGAAACCATCGTGCTGGTAAACAGCAAGATGCTTCTCAGCAACAAGAGACTGCATGGGACCTTGTTCAAAGACGAGATCCTCTCGATTATTCATGTGATCAAACACTGCTGATTCACACACAAAGAATCCACCCGAAATCATTCCGGCGCTGGCTTGTGGCTTTTCGTTAAATCCAGAAGCAATGCCAGAAGAATCAATTTGTAGTTCACCGAACCTGGCCGGAGGTCGCACGCCAGTAACAGTGACCGTGAGATTCTTTGAACGATGATAAGCAAGGAGTGAGTCCAAATTGATATCGCTTAAACCGTCACCATAAGTGAGCATGAAAGGTTCATTGTTCAGATAGTTGCGAACTTTGTAAATTCGCGCACCGGTCATTGCGTCTTGTCCAGTGCTTGCAAGAGTGACTGACCAATTCGTGAATTCGTCACTAGGGGAAAATTGCACGTGTTCGGTTTCTGTATCAACCGTGGTCAAAACACTTTCTGCTGACATTGCTGAAATAAAGAAATCACGGATGACGTCACCCTTGTAACCCATGCACAACACAAACTCGGTGTGTCCAAATGATGCGTAATATTTCATGAGGTGCCAAATAATGGGCATGCCACCAACGCGAATCATGGGTTTCGGAATGTCGTCAGCAACATCGCGAATACGAGTGCCAAGACCACCACACAAAATGACCGTTTTCATGAAGTCCTCAATGTGCAACGCCGATCAACGAGTCGCGTTGTAATCCATGAACCAGTGAGTTGGTGAAAATAATGCAAGCGGAAGTCGCTCTCCCTGCTGGAGTCGCACGAAAATATCCCTCTTATTATGCCCCGTTTGCAGGGCAATTCTGTATGTGGCGCGGGTGAGATACGCCAAAGAACAGGAAACGCGATCCCGAGGCTCTTTTGCGCTGTCAGTAACAGATACCGCATATCCAGATGCAGACAAAGCAGTCGAATGAGGAAACAGACTGGCGATGTGGCCATCGTTGGCAACTCCTAGAAGCGCAACATCTGGTTGTCCAATTACAGCTAACTGTTCAGCAAATTTCTCTGCACCAAGACCTGGACCAAGTTCTGCGGGTATGCCATGTATGACGGGACGATCTGCAAGCGAAGCAGCATCAATAAGTGTGTTAAGCACAGAGTCATTGCGGTCTTTGTGACCGATTGGAACACAACGTTCATCGGCAAGCACAAGATGCACCAGCGACCAATTGATGTCAGATTGGAAGGCAATGCGCATCACCGAATTAACGGAGTTGCCTCCTGCAAGAACAAGAATGCTTGTGTTCTTGGTGGAAATGTTGGAAGTGATTGCATCAACAAGTCTGGAACTTGCAGCCTGGAATGCTTGAGTTTCCGTTTCAAATATTTCAGGCGCAATGAGCGAATGTTCAGATTCTCCACTCACGTGTAAAAGACTACTCAGCGAGGATTAAGCGAGAAGCGCTTTCCAACGAGGTATTGCAGGGTCAAGAATCAAAAGTGATTGGTTCTCTTGATTGTCTGTGCGAGTGTCTGTGAGTGCGACATCAAGTTGTTCGCTAGATGTAACAAATACCGCTCCCGAGACTCCACGCAAGGGGCTTGAATTCAAAGCTTCGGGGTCAACATACGAAATCGTTTTTACACCGTACATAAAGCACTCAAGTGCCGCGGTGCTTGAATTACAAGAAATGGCGGTATGAGCACGAGGAAGCAAATCGCCTAAATCAGTTGTCGACACTCGAACAGATGGAAGACCAGAAAAATCCGGCAGGTTCGTGTTCATTGGATGCGGCTTGAAGACGATTTCCAAATTGGTGCTGCGAATATATTCAGCATTTTTGATCAAATTGATGAGCCGGTCGTTGAGATGTGGGAAGAAGTCCCCGACAATGAGCAAGATGTCTTTTTGCGCACCTTCGGCTTTTGTAGCAATTAAATGGTTAAACATCAACGACTCGACTTCAAAAATTCGATCTGTAGGAGCTTGAGCGATTGACATAAATGCTCGTGAAATTTCGCTATTCACGGCAACAACTGAAGGTGTCGGTTTACTTGTTGCATGCTGCTGATTCGCACGAAGTGCGCGACCGAGCGTGAAATATCGGAAATCCCAAAATCGAATTGGTGCGTGAACCACTGCTGTCAACTTGCTGTGTCCGTACTTATGCCACGCATAAGTGAACGCAGATTCCCACGGCTGGTTCTCGCACAAGAACAGGCCATTCTTTTGCGTAGGAAGTGACTCGAGCACTGCTTCTTGCTGGCGAAGGATGATTAGGTGTCGAGTAGCTGTACTTCCGCAGAGCGATTCACTCCATTGCTCAGCAAATAGCGCCCTGAAATCAACTCCAGAGCGACCATCGACAAAGAACGAAGAGTGATTACTCGAAACACGAGCCACGCGCTTCAGCTGCTTCAGTTCACGCAAAATCGGGAGCACGCAAGAAGCAGCTAGCCGAGACTCAAATTGTGCGTGTTTGTTTACAGACTTTTTGTTGAGTGTCGACAGCAATTGCTCTGTCGCGCGAATTGAGCGGAAGCCTGGAACAAAGTGATGAATCCAGCGAATTCCATGTTCAATTGTCGGCAAAACGCTGTCTAATGCTTTCCAGTATTGAGACTCGTATTGACCACCGTCAATAACTGATTCGTTAAATCGCACGAAATGATCAACGATTAATGTACGTGCCTGACTTTTGCCATCCAGTGCCTTGATCCGTCGATGCGTAATTGCAAATTTCACAATTGCGGCGACTGCGCGGAATCGAAGTAGCGAAGGACTTGATTGATTGCGAAACTTGAGTGGTTCTGTTGTCGCAATGCTCTTTGACTTGAAGTATCCGTGAATTGCTTCAGACACTTGTTGGTTGGATAGACGGATGGAAACGTTGGTAGCTGAAATCTGCGAACAGATTTCAGCAAATGCCAGTAATTTCACCGCATGAGTGATGTTGCTTGTTGGATCCCATCTCGTGGCAGCAAAAAGTGTCATCCACCAATAACTAAAATCTTTTCGAATGAGGAGAAGCTCAGAAACGGTGCCACCACTAAGCGGAGTTTGTGCGACTTGGTCGATGAAATCAGCAAAATGAAGGCGCAGTCGGTCTCCATGAAGTTCAACGTATTCCGGAAGAGAAATAACATCTTCGCGAGTTGAATAATCATCCCAAAGAATGGTGAAATCTGCACCTACTCGTAAATCCGACTGGTTAACAACTACGTCAACACGCACAGAGTTCGTCATCGAGCGATTGCATCCAAAGCATGCCGAAATTGATCCACAAACTCTTCATTCGGTGGAACCATTACTTTTTCTATGTTCGCCTGCTGGCCTACCGGAAGAATCAGACCGAGTTCAGTAGAGCTGTTCTTTTTGTCTTTCAACAGCGCATTCATAGAGGCATCGAGCGGAATCTGCACATGCGCAAATGTCTGGTAGTTCATTTTCAGTGCAGTGCGCATGCGGGCTGACTCACCGATTGGTAGGAGGTTGCGTGAAGTAGCAATCTGGCAGGCAACGTCCATGCCCATAGTTACTGCAACTCCGTGTGGAATTCCAAAATTTGTTGCGCTTTCAATTGCGTGACCGAAACTGTGGCCAAAGTTGAAAATGTTGCGAATTCCCTCATCAAACTCATCAACTTCGATGAATCGCTTTTTGATGGTGAGTGCAGAGTAAATAAATGGCTGAAGTGTATCCAGATCGTGTGTTATTGATTCCAGCGATGAGGCGACGCGATTGAAAGATTCCGCAGAGTCGATTGCGTGGACTTTCAGTATTTCACCGATTCCCGAGTGGATTTCATTTTGGTGCAATGTATGGAGGAAGTTCTGGTCAATATAAATCTTTGTTGGAGGGTAAAAGGTTCCGACAATATTTTTCGCGTCACCAACGTTGATAGAACTCTTTGACCCAATGCATGAATCTGCCTGTGCGAGGAGAGTGGTAGGAACAAGTTGCCAGGAAACTCCACGGAGAAGTGTGCTTGCAATGAAGCACACTAAATCTTGAATAATTCCGCCGCCAATAGCGACCAAATGATGGTTGCGACGTGTTTTTTGTGCGACCAAAGTGGTGATGATTTGAGATGCTGATTCGAGACTTTTGTTTTGCTCAGTGGCATCTACGAGGATCACATTTGGATGACTGAGAACACTGTGAAGTTGCTGTGAATAGAGGCGAGCAATATTGCTGTCAATGATGAAGTGAGGTTCTCCTTCAAGTAACACCGACGGGTCCTTCAGCAATTCTGGGGTAAAGCGAGCCTCGTATGTGCCCCGATGCGACTGAATGGAGATTGAATCAGGCACGAGTAAAGCCACCATCAACTGCAATGTTCTGCCCAGTGATGTACGTGTTTGATTCGCTTGCAAGCCACACAACAAAAGTTGCTATTTCTGCAGGCTGAGCAAGTCGGCCAATAGGCACAATTTGCATCAACTTGTTGATTCCCTCGTCACCGAGAATTCCGCGCGTCATGTCGGTATCGACAAAGCCTGGTGCAACACAGTTCGCCAATACATTGTGCTTTGCGTACTCAATAGCAAGCGCCAAAGTCATTCCATCGAGCGCAAACTTGCTCGCAGAGTATGGAGCCCGTTGCTCTTTGGAGATCTTGCTCCATACCGATGAAATATTGACGATACGACCCCAGTTTTGCTTGACCATGTGTGGGATCGCTGCACGACAAATTTCCATCGGTGCGAGAACATTCACCTGCTGTATTTCTAGGAACCTTTCGGAATCAATACTTTCAAACGAAGAAGGGGAGTTGATGCCCGCGTTGTTGATAACGATGTCTGGTTGAACTTCATTAACGAAATCTACGCATTTCTGAATGCCTTCACGCTTCGAGAAGTCTGCTGCGCAAAAACCCGAAAATTCCTTTGGTGCAGAACTCGTTGTTGCAGTTCCAAATACCTGTGCACCTTGGGACAGGAATTCCTTAGCTATAGCAAGGCCAATTCCTCTTGATGTTCCGGTAACGAGAACCTTTTTATTTTGCACACCGCTCATATTTGCTCCAGTGCTAAATGGTGAAGTCGGGATTAGGAATTGAGTAGGTACCACGCCACTTTGGATCGGCGTAGTAAATCTTGTGCACCAGTTGCATCGTCATGAGGGCATCGTGCGATGTTCCGCTCTCAATTGGCAGGTTATTGCGCACAACATCAGCGAATGCGTCAATCTCTGCTGTCCACGATGGGTCAAAGCTGTACTCCTGCGTTGATTCTTTTGGATCTCCATTGTCCCTGTCTGGGTTGGCAAACACGGTGGTCATGGTCTCAGATCCATAACTCTTCGACCCACTCAAAATCCCACGGAGAATGATGCTTCCTCGCTGCAGGTTGATGTCGAGTGAAAACTGGTGGCGCCATTGTGTTGCTGATGAATTAAGCATCGCAACAACTCCGTCTGAAGTTCGCATGATTGCATACGCGTTGTCTTCTACGTCGTAGTTCCAATGATTATTGGAGACAAAACTATGTACGTCGGTGAATTCACCGGCGAATAGGCGCATGAGGTCGACCATGTGGATGCCTTGGTCGAGCAGCACGCCGCCACCGGCCATCTCGCGTTTTGCCCGCCAGTCAGCTTGATCAAACGTGATGAGTTTCGACTTGCCATATACACCGCGCATGTTGATGATCTTGCCGAGTGATCCAGAACGAATGAGTTTGAGGGCATCTTGTACTGAATCGTGGTACCGATGATTAAACCCGTACATCAGTTTCAGTTCAGGCCGCAGTTTTTCTGCCGCCACAACTGCGAGTAGTTCAGCCATATTTCGAGCTGGTGGTTTTTCACAAAACACATGAAGTCCGCGTTCCAGTGCAGCGATAGTGATCTCTGCCGCCATGTCATTGCTCATGCATACGAGCACCGCATTTAAATTGTGATTAAACAGTTGCTCATATTCACGTGAGTATGCAATTCCATCGTCAAGTGTTCCGTCATCTGCAAACTTTTTATCGCATACAGCAACGGTTGTCATAAATGGGTTTGCGTCAACGCATCCGCGACGACGCTTACCGATGACTCCGTACCCCGCAATGCCAATTCGAAGTTCGCTCATGAGCAGCCCTTAGCGCAACGCGCTACTACGAACCTTCCGAAAAACCGTGAGCCTTGAGCCAAAACTCAACAATCGGTACTTGCCACTCATAGTCAACGTCGCATCCACCCCAGTTTGGGATAGAGCCGATGTGCTGTCCCATCCACTTATGCGGAAGTAGCCCTTCAGAAATATTTTCAAGCGAACGAGGGCGAATCACGATGGTTGAACCATCGGTGTAATACACATCACCTTGAGAGTCACGACTGGTATTAAATGTTGAAGGATCACCGATGGCTTCGAATGGAACGAAAGGCTTGAGGTAACCATCTGCTCCCATTTTTCGTGCGCGCAGCGGGCTGTACATGTTGTAGATAGAAGTCGTTGCTGCACCATCCATTTTCGGATCGTTACGCAACATTTCGATGCCCTGATCAATGAACCCAGTTTTAATCGTTGCTGCATTGGCGAACAATAAGACAAGGAAGTCAAGCTGGTGTCCCTCTGCGGCCAAAGTTTCTTTAATTACGCCAAATGCATGCACGAAAACGTCATCAGACAACGCGGTACTAGTGGCTAAATGTGCAGGTCGTTCAATATGTGTGGCATTGTATTTTTCGCCGATTTTTCGAATTTGATCAGAGTCGGTTGAGATGAAAATTCGGTCAACGTTTGTGGAACCCGATGCAGCCATGAGCGGGTACTCGCAGAGTGGTCGTCCAAGGACAAGTGAGACATTCTTTCCAGGGAAACCAGTGCTGCCCGCACGGCCGATCATGAGAGCGGCGATCATGCCCTCAGTCTATTGGTTAGATCAATCCGCGCTTTCGAAGTCCATTGACCAAATTGGTGCTTGCTTCAACTTCCATAAGGTCGCGGGTTTCACGTGCATATGAACCCATATGCGCGGTGACCTGGACATTGGGAAGTTGCAGCAATGGGCCCGTGTAAGGCTCGTCTTCGAAACAGTCGAGTGCCGCGCCAGATAAATGCTGAGACTTCAATGCCGATTCAAGTGCAGACTCATCAATAAGACCACCGCGCGAAACATTCACGATGATCGATCCAGGTTTCATCTGTGAAATGTTGTGGGCATTAAGAATGTGATGAGTCTGATCATTGATTGGTACGTGCAAGGAAACAATGTCAGATTGATGCAGGATCTCATCAAGTGAGAGCAATTCAACGGAACCATGCGAACTGACGACTGGATCAAAGGCGATGACGCGCGAACCAAATGCTTGTGCAAGTTTGGCAACCGCATTTCCAATTCGGCCAAGACCAATAAGTCCAACAGTTTTCGTTGCGAGCAATGAGCCCATTGTTGGAGTCCAACTCCCTGATCGCATATTTGCATCTGTGGTTGAAATATGTCGCAATGAATTCAACATGTGCGCAATCGTAAGTTCGGCTACTGCCTGTGTCGGTGCATCAGGAGTATTAAAAACATCAATTCCAAGCCGACTCGCAGCTTGCAAATCCACGCTGTCTAATCCGGTGCCACATCGAGCGATTACTCGGAGCGATTTCGCGTTTGATAAGACACGGTTGGTGAGCGGTTCCAGCCCTGCCAAAATTGCAATCACATCATTGGCAACAAGTTCGGCAACTTCGTCCTCACTAAGTCGTCGTCCATGAGGGTTCAATTCAATAGCGATACCCGCGCCATGGAGGGACTTTGCCTGGGCGAAATTGCCCAAACTGAATGAAGAAGTAGTGATCAATACCTTTGACACGATGGTCAACCTATCTGATATTTAGTAGTTCAGAATTGCAATGCTTTCGCCAAGAACCGAACGGGGTTTGAAACACTTCGTGCGTATTGATCGGTGAATTGTTTACGGGCATCGATTGTTGTGGGTGAATTCCACCAACCATCGACATCGTCCCAAATGGAGTTAATAAACGAAGCTGCCGATTCCGGTGTGCGATGGAATATTCCAACTTGTTCTAATGCATTAAAAACCGGTTCAGCGCTTTGCCTGACCTTCATGTACGAATCGCTCCACGTGATGATTGTTGGAGCGTGCAAAGCAATTGATTCAGGAATTGAGGTTCCGTTGTGCGCGATAAGCACCAAGCGACTTTCGGCAAGCCGTTTTTGGAAACCGATACCTTCCATGTCTTGCTTGATATCTGGAGCGTGCAGTTTCCACCAATCAGTCTGTGATGATCCAGCATCTTGGTGTGCATGGTGTATTCGAAGGAGCACATCGGGGCGTATGTCTGAATGGAGTCCGTTGATAGTTGACGTTAAATGGTCGAGATATGTTGAACTTTCAGACGTATCCGAAAAGATAGATCGGGGGTACTTCCAAAGCTGGTCCGTGATCACGAGCAATGAGCCCTTGGGGTTTGGTGAATGTGAAGTTCGACCAACCAGTGGTAACGCGAATCCTTTATATGTAGTACCGCTCGAATCCCAACCCCAAGTGATGTATCGATCGGCAGCAAGGTTTTCATGGTTCTCGGCGAAGGATGGAAATTCAGAGATTCCATAGTTGCCACCGTGCTGTGCGAGGACCAACTGACCGCCACCTTCTACCGCCAGTGCTGTCCAGAAATTGAATACATCGTCATAGAGATGGCGATTAGCGGTAAAAATAACTTTGGGGAATCGTTCTGACTTCCATGGTTTTGAGGTATCGAACAAAGATTCAAAACCTTCGACGTATACGCAAGGCAAATATTTCGGCAGTAGCGCAAGAGTCACTTCGGTTCCACTTGCCATCGACTGGTTTGATTTGCGCAGAAGATCTCTAATTTGAGGATTGAAAGTCGTGTAAGAGATTTGAGAGACACGTAATTTTTGCGGTAAACGGCCCAAGCGAAGCTGCAGTAAAACTTCCATTAGTCGAGGTAAATATGTCGTTGAAATGTATATTCGGCCCAATATTCTGTGCTGTTTTTGATTCGATTGCTCATCTTTGAATCGTCGCTCGATACCAGAAGACCCCTTTAATGAATTCAATTGCACGAGAACTTCTGCATGGAGAGACTCGACAAATTCTGAGGTTTTCATCCGTTCAGCAAATTCAACAAGAGAGCTCGCTGGCTGATAACTAATTGTTGTAACTGGTACTTCTACGTTGTTTTTAATTTCGTACATGCGAAGCATGACCATATTTACGAAACGCTGAAGCCAAGGGCCGACAAAAATGTTCCAGAACCTAGTGCTGTAATGAACAGAATGAATCTCATTGAGATTCAACGCAACCTGGTCTAAAACCTGCTGAAATACCACGTTGGTTTCATTGAACCACTCAGACTTGGAATCAATCAACGAAAGCAGTCCTAATTCAAGCGTTTGAAGCCGGAGCTACAGGTAGGTCCATCGAGCAAGGACTGTACGTCACGGCCGTCTTCGCATTCTTTGATTAATGCAAATACTGGCTCTAGTTCAGTAAAGAAACGGTCAACAA
>Ga0194044_10000887_pt1 | contig 15059 bp, 13 predicted proteins | sample JunL4417m_MetaG_FD_155460 | JGI IMG/M metagenome (GOLD analysis project Ga0194044, IMG submission 155460) | Anoxic zone freshwater microbial communities from boreal shield lake in IISD Experimental Lakes Area, Ontario, Canada - Jun2016-L442-17m | ecosystem: Environmental > Aquatic > Freshwater...
GCTGTCGGCATGGCTATGTCATTCAAAAAGCAAGGGAAGGCAAATCGAGTCGTTTGTATGGTCGGTGACGGAGAAATGCAAGAAGGGAGTAATTTTGAAGCGCTTCAATTTGCCTGCCGTTACAATCTCGACAATCTCTTAGTTATTGTGGATGCAAACGGTTTGCAGGCTATGGACAAAATTTCTGATGTAGCCTTGGATAACGACAAACTAGCCAAAGTGCTTAACGTTTACGCAGAAGATCATTTTATTGACATTGATGGTCATGATGAACAGCAGCTACACTCTGCAATGGCAGATTATTTTAATCCACTTGTTCAAAAAAACGGGTTTACTGTAGTTTACTGCCGTACCGTTAAAGGCAGGGGCATTGAATTCATGGAAAACATTGCAAAGTATCATTTCAGATGCCCTACGGAAGACGGATATGTATTGTGCTCAGAGGTGCCAGAATGAGTGCCGTGTCTAAACAGTTACTGATGGCTGAAATCTACAGTTATTTTAGAACCGATCCTAATATGTTTCTGTTGGTTGGCGACATGGGTTTTGCCGTGCTTGACGATTTTCTTAACAACCATCCAGACAGGGCAATCAATATAGGTATAGCGGAGCAGGGTGCCATGAGTATTGCTGCAGGCATGGCGCTAACTGGCTTGACACCGCTCTATTACAATCAGATACCGTTTCTGATAATGAGAGCTTTTGAGCAGATACGGTATGACATCTGCGAACATCACCTCAATGTAAAGTTAATTGGAGTGGGGGCAGAAAATTTTTTTCATCGTTTGGGACGGTCACACTGCGTAGATGAAGACGACATTAAAGTTCTGTCCATATTTGATAATCTGTTGATACTCACTCCGAATGAAGAGACCGTTGCTGAAGATGTAGCAAGGATGTTTAAATACAATGGGCCTGTATATATAAGATGTAGGTGATTTTTGATAGAAATTTGTGAAGGGGTTACATTTCAAATTTATGAATAAACTTATTCTTGATGGACATAAACTCCAATGGCACCAGGAGCGGGTCAAAGCATGGCTGGCTGGCGAACGTATCGCTCCAATCACGATTGATTGTTCTCTTACCAGAGCTTGCACCTACAAATGCGTTTACTGCTACGGGCAACTTCAGGATAACGACTCGAAGAAGATGACAAAAGATGTCATCTTCCGTTTCCTGGATGATGCGGCAGAGATAGGTGTAAAGGCGATCAGTTTTGTAAGCGATGGCGAGAGCACCTGCTCACCTCACCTCAATGATGCCATTTTGCGTGGCAAGGCTAATGGTCTTGACATGGCATTGGGAACTAACGGCTATCTACTACAAGACAACCGCCTCGAAGAGATTCTTCCGGCACTTACCTATTTGCGTTTCAATATCTCAGCCGGAGATCGGGAGCGTTATGCTGCTATTCATGGCTGCCCTCCGGAATATTTTGACAAAGTAATTGAAACAGTAAGAAAAAGTGTTGCGATAAAACTGAAAAATAGTCTTCCGGTAACACTTGGCCTTCAGATGGTTCTACTCCCGGAATTTTCCGACCAGATTATCCCGCTTGCCAAGTTGGGGAAAGAACTTGGTGTGGATTACCTTGTTATTAAGCACTGTAGCGATGACGAGACGGGGAGCCTAGGTGTTGATTATGCCGGTTATCATGGCATGGTTGAGCTTCTCAAGAAGTCGGAAACGTACTCAACAAAAGATTACCAGGTAAGTGTAAAATGGTCCAAGTTACTATCTGACGGTAAGCGATGCTATACACAATGTTATGGCCCCCCTTTCATCATGCAGTTCTCAGGCTCAGGTCTTGTGGCCCCTTGCGGTATGTTGTTTAATAGAAAATATAAAAAATATCATATCGGCAATATTGCAGAAACGTCATTTAAGGAACTCTGGAAGAGTGAGCGGTATTGGGAAGTTATCAATCTTATAGCATCCGAACATTTTAATGCTCAGACCATGTGTGGTTCACTATGTCTCCAACATAAGGTGAATGAGTTTCTGTGGGAACTGAAGCGTGGGGAAGTGGTTATGAATAATCATGAAGGATCCTCACCGATGCATGAAAATTTTATCTGAAGACATTTTATCTGAAGACATTTTGCAGTGCTATAGTTTCGGAGAACCATGAAAGTAACAGATTTTTTTGGACGCCAGATAAAGCAGATTCAGCAGGGTGGGTGTCCTGTGCTGTACAAAAAAATTATCCTTACTTTGCAATATTTCTTCAGGTTGTTTTTGTGTATCCCTGGAGTTCCAGTAGCGCTATTTATCCGTTTAATTAATCCATGGTTGCTAATTCGATTGGGTTTATTACGCAGTGCCAGTATAGGGCATTTTGCAGCCAATACAGAACTGTACTTATGTGAACAAGCTGCTGGTATCAATAAGCCTAAACGACGTCATGTAGATTTATTTTATCTTGAAAAGCCAATCTGTAATCAACAACTTGTAAATATGTGGATGCGGGTTATACAAATTTGGCCTGCTTGGCTTCTGGAACCAATTCATAAGGCTAATCGGTTGATTCCTTGGGGCTCAGTGCATGAGATTGGCACGAATACCCAGCATGATCGGGATGTGCATAATTTGTTGGACAGATTTCCGTCGCACCTGCAATTTACAGATGAAGAGGAGGCTAGGGGTAAGGCTGGATTGAATGAAATGGGGTTATCACTGGATATTCCTTTTGTTTGTTTGACAGTCAGAGATAGCGCATATCTAGCCGCACATCGTAAAGGAATGGATTTTGGTTACCATAATTATAGAGACAGCGATGTTCAGAACTATGTGCTAGCGGCCAAAGAACTTGCTGATCGTGGATACTATGTAATTAGAATGGGTGTTAAGGTACGCGAGGCAATGAAAACCAAACACCACCGGGTAATTGACTATGCTACAAATGGAATGCGCAGTGATTTTATGGATATTTATCTGGGTTCAAAATGTTGCTTCTGTATTTCAGTAGGTACCGGATTTGATGCTGTACCATTGATTTTCCGTCGTCCTATAGTCTATGTGAATATGGTGCCTTTTGGTTATTTGTTTACATTTGTGCAGCATTTTCTTGGAATAACTAAACACCATTTCTCTGTGAAGCTTAATCGTGAACTTACGCTGAGTGAAATATTCACCTACGATGTTGGATTTAGCTTATTAACGTCCGACTACGAATCCAAAGGGGTTGAACTTATCGAAAATACGCCTGAAGAAATCCGTGATGTGGTAATCGAAATGGCAGAGCGCTTGAGTGGTGCTTGGAAAGCTCATGAAGAGGATGACACTCTGCAAAAACTTTTCTGGGAAATATTTCCAACCGATGTGGTGGATGCCTGTCAGGGGTTGCCTCTTCATGGCGAGATCCGTACACGCTTTGGCGCCGCATTTCTTCGCAATAATCGGGATTGGTTGCAGTGAGTATAGATGCCGGATAAATCTAAATCTCACTTAGCGCAAAAGTTTTTGCAAGCAATTGCTCGCAGCAAAGAGCTTTTGCATCGTGCCCAAGTTACCCGCGCCACAGTATATGGTGTATTGGGCTCCTGCTGGGGGGTTTTGGCAGGACCGGTTACTATGATTTTGATAACGCGGCATTTCACACCTGAAGTCCAAGGTTACTATTATACTTTCAGCAGTGTTCTGGCGCTTAACATTTTTTTTGAGCTTGGTTTCAGTAATATTGTTAAATTTTTTGCCGGTCATGAGTGGGCAAAATTGTCGTTAGGTCAGCAAGGACGGATTATTGGAGACAGTGATGCATATTCTCGTCTAGTTAGTCTTGGACGGGTTTCATTTCGTTGGTATTTGATGGGCGGCATAATTGTAGCTCTTGGAATAGGAGGAGCAGGATATATCTTTTTTTCCCGTTCTCCCAATACAGCCGTATTGTGGGTTGCACCCTGGTTGGTCTTGAGTATTCTAAGCGGAGTCAATATGGCCCTGATTCCGGTTTGGTCTATTCTTGAGGGTTGTAATCAGGTCTCTCAGGTATATTTTTTCCGTATGGTTGGCGCCGTATTAGTAACTATTGCTACTTGGACCTCAATGTGTCTTGGAGTTGGATTGTGGACCGCTTCAATTTCAACAACGTGTTTGCTTGTCTGGTCGGCTGTATTTATCTTTCGGCGCTACAGCCGGTTTTTTCAATCTTTTTTATCCAGGCCGACCGGTCCAGTGGTAAGTTGGTGGGGTGAAATCTGGAGGGTGCAGTGGCGTTCTGCAGTCGGATATTTGAGCGGATATTTTACGGCATATGTATTTACACCGATTCTGTTTCATTTTCACGGGCCGGTAGTGGCGGGAAAATTCGGTATGTCGTGGGGAATAGCCGGGGCCTTGGCAGGTGTGGCTCTAATGTGGAGTACACCGCGTGGGCCGCAATTTGCGGTGATGATCGCTAATCGTGATTACAAAAAATTGGACCAAATTCTGTTTAGGATAATGGCAATAACCGTAGCAATATTGTTATCAGCAGCGTTGATTGCATGGCTGGTGGTTTATGGTCTTAATGTTATCAATCATCCTTTTGCGGTACGCGTACTCCCCCCATTGCCGATGGCATTGTTACTGATTGGCGTTATGGTCGCAAATTCATTGCATCCAATGTCGGTTTATCTGCGTGCCCACAAAAGGGAACCGTATATGGCCATATCGGTTGCCGGAGGGATCTTGACGGGTCTGTTGGCGATGATATTGGGACTAGATTTGGGGCGTTGGGGGCAACAATAGCTTATCTGGCAACAAATCTAATTCTCTTCCCATGGGGCCTGGCGATTTTTTTTCGCTGCAGGCGGGAATGGCATCAGATACCTGCTGACAATCAACAGCTTGGCTAAAGTAAACTGAAAGAGATGCGTTATGACATTGCTAATAATTATTCCAAAATACAGTGATAGTTACTCCTATCTTAACAATCAAACATCCCGGAGATACATACCGCATTTCATTCCCTTGGGATTGGCTTACATTTCTGCGGTACTTAAACAAAATGGATACGAAACAGATATTCTGAATCTTAACCTTTATGAGGCTTCTTTCGACACCTTGATAAATAAAACATTATCAAACAAAGAATATACCTTTATGCTTTCTGGTGGTTTGTCTACCCATTTCAATACAGTGAGAGATTGTGTCAACTTAACCCGTAGATATTCTGCCGCTACAAAGATTATTTTAGGGGGGGGGCTCGTTTCAAGCCAGCCTGAGCTGATTAATAGAGTACTAGAGCCGGATTATTTAGTGGTTGGTGAAGGCGAACTTGCAATTGTTGAGCTATTACGCTGTATTGAAAATAGAGATGATCTCTCAAAAATCAATGGGATAGGCTATACCTCATCTAATGGAGAATTCATCTTAACGGAGATGAGAAAGCCTATTCTGGATCTTGATGCTATACCGTGGCCTGATTTGGAAGGGATTGGCTTCGATATCATATTAGATCAAACATATCCAACTCAAATCAGCACATATGACTTGATGGATTACCCAAGACCCTATCCAATATCAATGAGTCGCTCTTGTCCATATGTATGCACATTTTGCTTCCATCCTCTTGGAAACAAATATCGTCAGAGAACAATCCCCAATATCATGGAAGAATTATCGTTTGCGCTTACACGCTATAAAATAAATATTATAGAAATTTACGATGAACTATTCTCGCATGACAAACAGAGAGTTTTAGAGTTTTGCAGAGAAATTAAAAAGTTGTCACAAACAGTGAGTTGGGAAGTAAAATGGACTTGTCAGATGCGCGTGGATACAACTTCCAGTGATGAAGAAGTTGTAAAAGTCATGAAAGAGTCGGGATGCTTCGCATTAAGTTTGGGGTTGGAAAGCTTCAGTCCTGTTGTTCTGAAAAGCATGAGGAAGCACATCACTCCTGAACAGATCGATCGAACGCTTAAAATATGCCGCAGTTTGGAAATGGGCATACAAGGCAATTTCATATTTGGGGATAGAGCGGAAACCTTGGAAACAGCAAGAGAGACACTTGATTATTGGCAAAGCAAACTTGATATAATTGGAGATTCAATTTCACTAGGGTTTATTCAACCTTATCCGGGCACTGATCTATATAAACATTGTCTTTCGAAAGGTCTGATTACCGATGAATATGATTTTCTGCTACAAAATAAGTACCTTGAACCGATCAACATGAGCGATACAATGAATGAACAGGAGTTTAACCAGTTAAAGCTTGACATTAAATCTGCTTACATTCTGGTTGATAAATATGTTTCACCTTTCAGAATTAGTACGGTTGATGATGTTTACGGATTCAGCATAAAGTGCCCTTATTGCAGGAAAGTTTCCGACTATCGAAATTATTTGCCGCCAACTAAGCATCTTAACGGTCGAACTATTAGTTGTCGTAATTGTAGGATGCGGTCATTACTGGTAACAAGGCGTTCAAGGTGGGCATATTTTTTCAGAAGAATATTTTATCGGATGTTTGGTTATAATTGCATTATGATTTTTACAAAGTGGTACAGATATCTTTTTCGTTGAGCTGAATAAAATTTACTTTTTCTAAGTGACCGTTGCGGCACGATTTATAGTCAATAAAAAAGCACAATAATTAATTGACTAACAAAAGTTAATATTTTATCAAGAAAGGCAAGAAATGGGACATAAAGAAAATAAAATAAGCAATTGGGAAGATCAATATAAACCGCTTGAGGTCACTTATAATGAAAAAATAGATACCCCTGGAAATCTAGAACAGATGTACAGTTATCAGGTTGTCCATGATTATATGGTGAAATATTTGTCAAATATAAAAAATCCAAAAATACTGGAGGTTGGGTGTGGAGGCGCAAGAAATGGTTTATATTTAGCCATTCGCGGTTATGATGTAACCTGCTCTGATTTTTCACCGGAAGGTTTAAGGTTGGCAAAAACAAATTTTGTGGCTTTGGGTGCAAAGGGTGACTTTTTACTCGATGATTTGATGAATTCTAATATTCCAGACAACAGTTTTGATTGTGTCATGAGTTTCGGGTTACTTGAGCATTTTGAAGAACTAAATCCTGTACTGGAATGTCTGACAAGAATGTTAAAACCGGGTGGAATACATATTCACCTGGTTATACCCAAAAAGTTTTCAACTCAAACCATTATGAACATCTTCTGGTTTCCATTCCGACTTTTAAAAAATGTAGTAATAAAAAGGAAAGGTTTACGAGGCATAATTGGGAGAAGCTATCGTGATTTTCCACATTATGAAAACGAATTTTCATGGAGAGAATATTGTGCTGCATTTGAAGAAGAGGGCAATGACATTATTAAATGTGAGTCAGGCGGTTTAATACTTCCATTTATTGTGTACCCTCAACAAGCTTCAAAGTTGGGGAATATTATTGTAAAGATTTTTGGTAAACAGATTATTGCACTAAATGATAAGGTGAGGCTTTCAACATCACCATTGACTTATTTTTTTGCACAAACATTCACGGTAATTTGCAGAAAAAAATAGCCTAACTCACACATAAGGTGCCTAATATTGGATAACTACTTCAAAAAGGTTTTAATTGCAGGGTATGCGGGGCAAGATGGGTATTACCTGTCAAAGTTGCTTTCAAAAAAAGGGTATAGCGTTTACGGCGTTGACCGAACTGTTTGCCCCGAATCTCTAGAGAATATGTCTGGAACTGCTCAGATTGAGCTGTCCAATGCTGAGCAATTTGTAGAGTACGTTAAGGAAATAATGCCTGATGAGATTTATTATCTCGCAGCACATCATTTTTCTTCACAGGGGGATCAGAATCGTTGTGGTAAAATGTCACCATTTTTATCCGTAAATCTGATAACACCGAACGCAATTCTTGAATTTATTAAAGATAACCTGCCAACCTGTAGATTTTTTTATGCTGCAAGTGCACATATATTTGGTATTCCTGAAAGTAGCCCGCAAAATGAAACTACTCCACATAATCCCGATACTCCTTATGCTATAAGTAAGAGTTCAGCCGTGCAGTTATGCCGATATTACCGCAGAACACATGGAATTTTTGCAGTTTCAGGAATTCTCTACAATCATGAATCGCCACGCCGCGATTCTAGTTTTGTTACAACCCAGATAGCTAACGCTGCTGCATCAGCAGCTCTTGGCGTTAAGAAAACACTAATTTTAAGAGATTTAGCCGCAATAGTAGATTGGGGTGCGGCGGAAGATTATGTCAATGCAATGTGGCTTACCCTTCAGCAAAATGATCCAGATGAATACATAATCTCCAGTGGTATTGCCAGAACGGTTATGGAATTTGCCACTGAAGCCTTCTCAGTATTCGGCCTTAAAGCCGATGAGCATATAATACAAGAACCTAACATGGCGCTTACGAATCGAATCCCGTATGTAGGCGATAATTCTAAAATTAAAGAATTGTGTGGCTGGGAACCTGCTGTTGAATTTAAAGTGCTTGTTAATCAGATGGTGGATGCACAGTTGATTTCTATCAGATCAAATCAGAGGATAGCTTAGAAGAGTTATGGTTAAATTATCTGTTTGTATCGCTACATTTAACCGGGCAGATTTCATCGGTGAAACACTGAACAGCATTATCCCGCAATTGACCGAAGAAACTGAATTGTTGGTTGTAGATGGAGCATCTACAGATAATACTGAACAGGTGATGCATGACTTCCTTCAAAGAAGTGACCGCATTCGCTATATTCAATTGCCTGTTAAGGGTGGTGTGGATCACGATTACAACTGTGCTGTCGAGCTTGCTGTAGGTGAATACTGCTGGTTGTTTACTGATGATGATGTCGCTAAACCTGGCACCGTACAGGCCATTTTAGAACAGATTCAGCAAGGTTTCGAACTTGTGGTTGTGAATGCTGAGGTGCGTAATTTTGATTTTTCCAAATTAATCGAAGAGAAGCGTCTTCCAATTGTTGATAATAAAGTATATAAGATCGGTAGTTTTGAACAGTTTTTTGTGGAAAATACCAGCTATATGTCTTTTATTGGTTGTGTCGTAATTAAACGCAACATCTGGCTTGATAGAGAAAAAGATCATTACTATGGGTCTGAATTTATACATTTAGGGGTAATTTGTCAGAAACCATTTCATACTCCTATTTCGGTTATTGCAAATCCATATATTGTCATACGTCTTGGTAATGCTCAATGGACAGATAGAGCTTTTGAAATATGGGTATTTAAGTGGCCAAAACTATTGTGGTCATTCGATTGTATTTCGCAAACAGCAAAATTAATGTTGTGTCCCAAAGAACCTTGGTCCCATATACCTCGATTAACGCTTCTTAGAGCAAAAGGGAATTTTAGTTCACAGGAGTACTTTAAATTTATTAAGCCGAGAGTGGCCTCAATAGTTGATAGAGCAATAATAAGGGCTATTACATTTGTTCCCGGTTGTTTGCTAAATATATTAGCAATTGCGTACTATTCTTTAAAATCCTCAAATAACCAATCCGATATATATGCTTTAAAAAGCTCCAAATATTACCTATTTTATTGATAATTCCATAAGGAGAAAATTCATGCACTTAATTCATCGTAATACATGTCGAGTTTGTGGCTCCTCTGCGCTTACGCCAGTTATTAACCTTGGTGATCAGCATCTTCAAGGTTCGTTCGTTAAACCTGGAAAGGAATCTCCTCCACTTCGGAAAATTCCTATGTCTATTGTGCGCTGTGATCCAATGAGGGACGAAAAAGCATGTGGCTTATTGCAAATGAAGCACACGGTTCCCCCTGAGATTCTATATTCTGCATACTGGTATCGTTCCGGTACCAACAATACCATGAGACAGCATCTTAGAGCTATAGCTGAAAATGCTGCCAATATTGTTAATAAACAGTCAGTGGCTGTACTTGATATAGGTTGCAATGACGGGACACTTCTCGGTTTCTACCCGGGCAGTTATAAAAAATATGGCGTTGACCCTTCTGATTTAGCGCAGGAAATTGACAAGGACAAAGCAATTGTAATTCAGGATATCTTTCCCTCTGATGAACTGTTATCTGTTTTAGCGCAGGAAAAACTCGACATCATCACATCCATCGCTATGTTTTACGATCTGGAGGATCCGATAACATTTACAAAGGGCATAAAGAACATACTTAGTCCGGAAGGGGTCTGGATATTTGAAATGTCGTACATGCCGACAATGCTCAAAATGACATCATATGACACTATTTGCCATGAGCATTTGGAATATTACAGTCTGGCAGTCATAGAAAATATTTTAAAGCAAAGCTCAATGAAAATTTTCAATGTAGAGCTAAACGATATAAATGGAGGTAGCTTACGTTGCTATGCAACCCATGCAAATAATTTTAAGTATAAAAATGAGCAGTTCTCTCAGAATATTTTGCAAATGCATCAGGAAGAGTTCGATCTTGAACTAGATACCGACAAACCATACAAAAACTTCCAGGATAGGATCAATCTACACAAAGAGGAACTACAGACACTTCTTAGAAAATTGAAAAAAGATGGTAAAAAAATTCATATATATGGCGCTTCAACCAAAGGTAATACAATCCTCCAGTGGTGCGGGATTGACAACAGAATTATTGATTACGCTGCAGAGCGCAATCCTGATAAGTATGGCGCTTTTACGCTTGGTACTGACATTCCTATCATCAGTGAAGCGGAATCAAGGGCATTGAATCCGGATTACTATCTTGTATTACCATGGCATTTCAAAGCGGAATTTATTGAAAGAGAGCAAGAAACACTTAACAAAGGTATTGGTTTGATTTTTCCACTTCCAACCGTTGAAATCGTCAAAATTGTTTGATTCGGTGGTATATACCAGATCCACAACAAACCGAGTGACATAAGGAGCTAAATTTTGACTGGATACAAATTCACTAAAACAGAACGTGAGAAAATTACAGATTTTTTCTTTGGTTCGTTACTTGAATCATTTCCGTTAGCGGCTTCTGCTTCACTGACCCAAATTTTTTATAAACACCTCTTTGAAGTTGCTTTGATACTTGAGTTGCGGACATCGGAAAAACCCAAGCTGCTTGATGTTGGAGGTGGAATGGGTGTTAATGCGATTATTCTGAGCTATTTGTTTGGTTATGAATGCACAGTTATCGATAGATATTTTGAATTCTTACCTGAGCATAATCGTGAAGTAGGAGATAAATTTGCGGTCTCCGAAAGACTGCGGCATTTTGGTGTTGATGTCTGTGAACAAAATTTTACTGAAGTCGGTTTTCCGTATTCTTCCGAGAGCTTTCATGTGATAACGTGTTTTGATGTAATTGAACATTTCAACTTTTCCCCGAAAAAACTTATCTCTGAAATGGCGGCTATGCTTAAAACATCTGGAAATTTACTGATAGGCACCCCTAATCAAGTGCATCTGTATAATAGAATAAAAGCTTTGCTGGGTAAAAACACATGGGAGGATTTTGAATACTTTTATTCGGCAAAACATTTTTATGGTCACATAAGAGAGTTTACTCCTGGTGAATTTGAAACAGTAATGAGTAGAGAGCCATCCCTCAAGTTCAATAAATTGTTTTTTTCAAATTATCCGATTGAAAGTAAAAAAACATTCCTCAATGCCAAATTTGGTCATTTGCCAGCAACTGCGATCAGGCGGTTGGTTATGATGGTTAATTACGTAGTGCCTAACCTTAATTATTATATGGTTGCTGTCTCAACAAAATCGTAATAGTTCTCTCTTATGTACACAATCAAATATTACAATTAGAGACCAAATGTATCCACTTCTGCTAGGACTTGCCGTTTCATATAACCCAATTTATATGTATAGACTCATGCAAGAAGGCGCTATAGGCGGGATGTCGTTCAGAATTGCATCAGGATGTACTTTTATCTTAATATATTTGATATATCGAATTCTTAGGAATTTGAATCGCCCATTCAGTTTTAATATAATAAAGACTCCTTTGTTTATGCCTATGAACGGACTGCTCTTATTATACATTTTGGCTGTACTAATTGGCCTGATTAATAACAATGACAAAGTTTTAATAGCCTTGGATACATATCCCCTTTTTGAAATGTTCATAGTATATTACGCCATTAAATTTACCCCAAATATATTTGTGCAAATTGATTCAGATAAGGTTGCAAAATGGGTGGGCATCTACTTTGGAATTATGTGTATTTCTGGCATTGTAAGTTACTCATATTTGACTTTTGTTAAGTCTGTAAGGTTTGGAGTAATACTAGCTAACGTCGCTGGAATTACCGTAAACCGTTTAATGGATTTCATGGTACCGATATTCCTCCCAATAGTTATTGCCTATAGTGTGAATAATAAGAAGAAGATCCTTGGAGCGGCATTGATAATTTTAGGGATAGCGGTTTCTTTTTTATCATTTTACAGAACGGTCTATTTGGCGGTATTTGCACCACTAGTATACTTAATGCTCAAAAGTAAATTCATTTTTTTGGGGATCACAAAAAAGCTGATTATATACACATTAGCAATGGTTGTTGTAATGGGCGTGATTGAAGATAGAATGCAATGGAAGTATGATGACACTTCTATTATTCAAATTATGGGTCTAAGAATTTATTCGATATTTTTTAAAGATGTTGAAACTGATTCTGGTTCTATAAGAGTAACCGATACTGTAAAAGTCTTTGCCAAGATTTCTTCGTGTTTGGTTACAGGGTATGGAATGGGAGGCATACTTGAATACGATGATGAGGATCCATCTGCAATACAAGTACAATCAAACTATTTTCTGCAAACTGTTTTGCTTATGGGGCTGCCGGGAGGCGCTCTTTTTATTTTTATATACATAAAAACACTTATTACATCATTTAATCGTGCAAAATTATCAGAAAGAAATGCGGACAAATTCATTTTCACTGCTTGTACAAGTATTCTTATATCACTTGGTGTTATCTTGTCATTATTCCCATACACAAATTATTTCCCATTGCTGTATATATTTGGTTTTATTTGCGGATTAGTTGACACATATACTGATAGAAAGGTTATTCATGCGATTAACGAATATCATGTCACAGGCAAGGTGATTACTCATTATGGCTAAAACTTTTGATACTGATCTAGCAATTATTATTGTTAGCTATAATGTTGATAAATATCTAATTAAGTGTTTAATGTCATTAAAAGAGTTTGTTGTTGATCAGCCATTTAAATTGGTGGTAGTAGACAACAATTCAACTGATAAATCTGCTTTTATTGCAAAAGATGAATCTCCAGATTGTACACTTATAGTTAACGAAAAAAATATAGGTTTTGGAAGGGCAGTGAACCTTGCAGCATCCACTGTTTATGCTAAACATTACCTTATTTTAAATCCTGATACTGAAGTCATTAACGATATAATAAATAAAATGATGGTTCACCTTCGTGGACATAAGTCAGCAGGTTTGGTTGGTTGTCGTATGTTGAACACGGATGGTACTATTCAACCACATTCATGCAGCCCACCCGGCTTGACTATCATTGCTTCAAATCTTTTGAATCTAAAGTATTTACTGAAAAACAGATATTTGCACCATCTATTATCATTATTCCGTTGGACTGCCCCAGTTAGAGATTACCTTGATTGTGGGAATTATTTCGGCGCCTGGAAAAAAGTTCAAGCAGTTCCAGGATCGTGCTTTCTTGTTGAGGGCGAATTGTTTCATAAAATTGGTGGGTTTGATGAGTCGATATTTCTTTACTATGAGGATGCTGACCTGTTTTATAGAATAATAAATCACGAAAAGAGGGAGATTCATTTATTACCAGATACAGGGGTAATTCATCATTGTGGGAAAAGCTTTTCAACCAGTTTTACCGAAATATCACCGTATAAATACTGGAGTCTGCTTTATTATGTCCGAAAAAACAGTAGTATTTTGAATCATGGTATTGTTATATTTCTATTATTATTTACAACAATCATTAAATTTTCGGTTAAATGGATATGCTGCATTAAGAAATTAAATCATAATGTCAAATATTTGAATGATTGTGTTGATACAATAAAAATATGTATTTTAGGTTTGAAAAGCTTTGATCCTTTTAGGGTAACACCGTCTTCAACAAAAAATGCCAAGTGAGGCTACTAAGAAGCTCAATTTATGACAACTATCCAAAATCATCTAGTTTCTATTGTGACTCCTGCTTATAATTCCGCTCGATTCATTCAAGCTACAATTGATTCTGTTCTGGCACAAACATACACAAACTGGGAATTGATTGTTGTAGATGATTGTTCAAATGACAATACATCCGACCTGGTTTCTTCTATTGCAAGACGGGATGATCGAATACGCTTGATTCGTCTTGAGCATAATCAAGGCCCGGCTGTAGCGAGAAATACGGCGTTGAAGTATGCAACCGGCCGATACATTGCTTTTTTAGATAGTGATGATCTTTGGCTTCCAAATAAACTTGAGCTTCAATTATCTTTTATGAATCAAAAAGGCATCGCCTTTTCGTTCACTCTTTACAGGCGCATGTCAGAGGATGGGGGTAAGTGGGGTAAACTGATAAACCTTCCAGAAGTACTTGATTATGCTGGGCTTCTTAAAAATACAGGTATTGCCGGCTGCCTTACAGCAATTATTGATAGAAAAACTACCGGCAACTTCGAGATGGAAATTGGTTATGCTGAGGATCATCTTCTTTGGATACAACTACTCAAACGAGGATTTAAAGCATATGGCCTACAGGAGGATTTAGCCCGCTACAGAGTAGTAAACAATTCCAGGTCCAGGAATAAGTTCAAAGCTCCTTTCAGAATTTGGGATATATATTATAAGAAAGAGAAATTGAGATTTCACAAGGCTCTTTGGTATTTTTGCTGTTATGCATGGAATGCATACTTAAAAAATAAACAGTGATACTTTACCATCATACAAAGGTTTAATAATGCTCCATAAAAAAAGAATAACTACAGGTGCTTTAATTGGCCTTGTAACTATAATAATATTATTGCCGTTGTGTTATTTTATTTGCCAGCACACGAATACTATAAAACTTGAATCTGGAAAAAGTACCACAAGATGGGTGCAGTCACAAAATGGTAACGATGACATGGCGTCACTTACTATTAACAGTGCAGATGC
>Ga0194044_10000888_pt1 | contig 15055 bp, 13 predicted proteins | sample JunL4417m_MetaG_FD_155460 | JGI IMG/M metagenome (GOLD analysis project Ga0194044, IMG submission 155460) | Anoxic zone freshwater microbial communities from boreal shield lake in IISD Experimental Lakes Area, Ontario, Canada - Jun2016-L442-17m | ecosystem: Environmental > Aquatic > Freshwater...
GGGCACCATCGTCGGCGCCGTCGTCATCGGCGACCAGGCCCTCTCGTTCCCCCTGCAGGAGCTCATCGAGGCGCGCGTCGACGTCAGCGGCATCGTCGCGGACCTGGAGGCGCCGGAGGCGCCGATCGTCGAGCTCGTGAACGGCGCCTGGCGACGCTGGCAGGAGCAGCTTGCGTAGCCGGTCCCGGGAGCTCTGGTACGCGCTCGTCGCGATCGTTGTGGTCACGGCGCTCTACCTGATCGCGTACCTGCAGGCCGGCGCCTTCCCCTCTGCATCCGGCCTCGTGGGCCACGGCATCGGGATCCTCGGTTCCATCCTCATGCTGATGACCGCGACCCTGTACTCCGTGCGCAAGCTGCTGACCGAGGCGCGCTGGGGAAGCGTGGCGGCCTGGCTGAGGTTCCACATGGTCACGGGCCTCGTGGGCCCCTACATGGTCCTGCTGCACACGGCCATGAAGTTCCAGGGGCTGGCCGGGCTGACGATGCTGCTGACCGTGATCGTTGTCATCAGCGGCCTGGTCGGCCGCTACCTCTACACCGCCGTGCCGCGCACGATCGACGGCGCCGGAGGCGCAACCGGGGGGCCTGACCCGGAGCGGCGCCGCGACAAGCTCGCGGCGCAGCGTCGGGCGGCGGCGACCTGGCACATCCTCCACGTACCCCTCACGTGGGCGCTCTTCGCCGCCGCCTTCGTCCACGTCGTGGCGGCCCTCTACTACGCGACGCTGCAGCGCTGACGTGAGACCGACGATGAGGGAGACGCGAGCGTGAACCACCGACCGGGCTTTGTATCCGCCACCGGCATCGTGATCGCCGTCGTTCTCCTCCTCGGGGTGCTGGCGTGGACTCTGGCCAAGGGACCCGTCCTGTTCAGCTCTGGACCACTGAACGCGGCCGCCAAAGGCCCGGCCCTGGGGGGCGTCACCAATCACGCCGATCTGGCGGGCGACTGCGGCGCCTGCCACCCCGCCCCGTGGAGCTCGCGGACCATGGCGGACGCCTGCCTCGCCTGTCACCAGGGGGTCGGCGACCAGATCAAGACCGGCAAGGGGATCCACGGCGGTCTTGCCGGCATGCGCTCGTCGCCCACCTGCCGCGGCTGCCACCCGGAGCACCACGGAGCAAACGGCGCGCTCACCGTCCTCGACCCGCAGAGCTTCCCTCACGACGTGACCGGCTACTCGCTGAGTGGTCACGAGCGCACGGCGAAGGGCGCCAGGTTCACCTGCGCCGACTGCCACCCCAAGGACCTGATGTCGTTCGACCAGGCGATCTGCGCCGACTGCCACGCCGGCATTGACGCCGGGTTCATGAAGCAGCACGAGGCCACCTACGGCAAGGACTGCCTGCCGTGCCACGATGGCAGTGGCCGCCCCACCGTCGACCACAGCAAGTTCCCGTTCAAGCTGACCGGCAAGCACGCCAAAGTGGCGTGCGACAAGTGCCACCCCAGCGCCCGCTCCCTCCAGGACTTTCAGAAGGCGCCCCAGGACTGCTACTCCTGCCACGCCAAGGACGACGAGCACCAGGGTTCATTCGGCCCACGGTGCGAGCAGTGTCACACCACCGAGAACTGGACCGACGCCACCTTCGATCACGCCGTCTTCCCGGTGGACCACGGCAGCGACGAGCAGAAGGCCACCTGCGAGACGTGCCATCCGGCCGACGTGAAGAGCTACACCTGCTACGGGTGCCACGCGCACAGCGAGGGCAACGTCCGCGACCAGCACGAGGGGCAGAGCCTCGCCGAGCTGGCGGACTGCATCCGCTGCCACCCGGGCGGCCGGCCGGCCGAAGGCGACTGACGGCGCCGGGGGTCGATGCCGGCGGGGCGGTGCTCAGCGCCGGCAGCCGCCCGGCGGCTCACTCCTCCGAGAAGGCGAACTCCGTCTCCCGGAAGACCCGCAGACAGGACTCGACGATGCGCGGATCGTAGAGGCTCCCGGCGCCCTGCTCGATCTCCGCGAGCGCCGCGCCTTGTCCGAGCGCTGCCCGGTAGGGGCGATGCGACATCATCGCCTCGACGACGTCGGCCACCATGAGCACCTTGCTCTCGGGCAGCAGCTCGTCACCCCCGAGGCCGCGCGGGTAGCCCGAGCCGTCGCAGCGCTCGTGGTGCTCGTAGACGATCTCGGCGGTCGGCCCCTCCATGTCGGCCGAGGCGATGATCCGGTAGCCCGCCTCGGAGTGACCTTTGATGAGTTCGAACTCGATGGGCGAGAGGGCGCCCGGCTTGCTGAGGATCTCGGCCGGCACGGACATCTTGCCGATGTCGTGGAGGAGCGCCGCGATGCGGATCTCCTCGGTCTGCTCGGCAGACATGCCCATGTCTTCTGAGATGCGCACCGCAAGCTCGGAGACGCGGCGCTGATGGCCGGCGGTGTACGGATCCCGCGTCTCCGCGACCTGGCTCACGATCTGGATGATCGACGCAAGAGACCTGCTGAGCCGCTCCACACTGCGCTCCTGCTCCTCGGCCAGCTCCCGCTCGATCCCCCGGCGCTCGGTGATGTCGGTGGCGCTGGTGAGGTTGAGGATCACCTCGCCGGCGTCATTCCTGATGGGATTCGCTCTCGCGATGAAGTACAGGGTCTTGTCCGGCAGAGGCACGGCGACCTCCACCGACTGGACCTCGCCGGTCTCGAACACCCTCTCGTTTGCGGCTTGCCGGAAATCCGCGTCCTCCTCGGGGTAGACATCCCAGAACGTCTTCCCGATGAAGAACTCGGGCGTCTCGCCGAAGGTCGACGCGAAGACTCGGTTGACGAACTGGTAGGCGCCCTTTTCGTCCACACAGAAGACGACATCACTCGTGTTCTCGACAAGCGAACGGTATTTCAATTCGCTGGCGCGCAGCGCCTCGTCGGCGATCTCGCGCTCGGTGATGTCCCAAAGGATGCCGTTGATCCTGGCGGGCCGGCCATCGTCAGTGTGCACCAAACGGCCGCGGGCGGTGATCCAATGGACGCTGCCGTCCGGCCAAACCGCCCGGTATTCCGGTTCGTACAGCACGTCCTGCGCGATGGTTCGCGTCAGGGCGGCCTTGACCTGCTCCACGTCGTCCGGGTGCAGCGCTCCAAAGAACTCTTCCGCGGACCCGGCGAACGTCGCGGGATCGATCCCCAGAAGACGGCAGACCTGGTCATCGAAGACGCGTAGGTTCTCGACGATGTCGAAGCGCCACACACCCATGCCGGCTGAGCGCAGCGCAAGATCGAGGCGCGCCTCGTTCTCAAGCCGCGCCTGATCCGCCCGTTTGCGCTCGGTGATGTCCGCGCCCACGGTGGCCAACTGCCCCGGCTGGGGAGAGTAGGCCGTGACCTCGAAGTACCTTTCGAGGTCGCCCGAATAGTCCTCGAAGCGGGTCGCGACACCTGTCGTCACAACGGCTCTGTAGCGTTCGAGCCACGACGACTCGACGCCCGGCAAGACCTCGAGCAGGGTGCGCCCGATGATGTCTTCGGCCTTGAGACCTGTCGCAGCCTCGTAGGCTGGGTTGACGTCCACGTATCGGTAGTCGCATGGCGTGCCGCTCTCATCGAGGACGACCTCGTGAAGCGCGAGCCCCTCGGTCATGTTGCGCACCAACAGTCTGTTGTTCTCGGCGCCCTCGGCGAGCTCGCGTGCCCTGACGATGCTCGCCAGCGCCGAGTAGCAGTGACGGGCGAACGATTCGATGATGTGAGTCGGCAAGACGACATCCGGCGTTCTGGCGAGTATGTGAACGCTGCCCAGCGCGCCTTCGCCATCGGAGATCCCTATGGTGAACACGTCGCGGATTCCGAAGGCGCTGGCGTCTGCGAGCCTGCGAGGAATCGCCGCGGACGAGAGCTCGGCGAGCCCACCGGGAATCCGTGAGAGCGTGCCGCCGAGCATCTCGCTGCGGTAGGCAGGGACGACGGCCCACCGGTTGCCGACGATCCTTGTCCCGAAGAGGCCGGCGGCCTTCGCCAGCATCGACCCATCCGTCCCCTTGATCCTGCGCGTGATGAGCCAATCCATATCGGGGGTGGCCTCATTGACGATGATCACCGCGTCCGGCATGAGCAGCGCCATGAAGTCGCCGATGGCCCCGAAGACATCATCCTCGCTCTTGCAGCCAAGAAGAGCCATCGAGGCATCGGCCAGCAGCGCGCTCTCCGATGCCGTCACGAGGGCGTCATCAGAAGCCCGCGTGGACTCCGGCATGCCGCCCCTATCGGGGTGCTCATCGGCCACTCCGTCCCCTCACTTCTCGCCCAGGGAGTACCACATCGCGGCCGCGGAGTGGATCTCCGTCGTGTCGAAGTACGGCACGTACGTGTCCGCGTCCTTCATCAGCAGCGGGATCTCGGTGCACCCCAGGATGACTCCTTCCGCACCTTCCTCTTTCACCAGACGGTCCATGACCCGCGTGAAGTGATCTCTCGATCTCTTCTTGAACACCCCGGCGCACAGCTCGTCGAAGATCACGTTGTTGATGTAGTCACGCTCGGCAGCATTGGGAGTCACCACCTTGAGCCCGTACTCACGTTCCAGCCGACCCCTGTAGAAGTCCTCCTCCATCGTGTACTTGGTCCCCAGCAACGCGACGGTCTTGAGCCCGCGCTCGTTCACTGCCTTGCCGACCGCGTCGATGATGCTGAGCACCGGGATGTCGACGTTCTCCTCGATCAGGCCGGCCGTCGAGCTCATGGTGTTGGAGGCGATGATGATGAAGTCCGCGCCTCCCCGCTCAAGGCTCTTGGCGGCGTCCACCATGGTCTTTCGCATGGGCGCCCAGTCGCCTTTCGAGGCCAGCCGCTCCTGTTTCGAGAACTCCCCGAAGGGGATCGAGTACAGCAGGATGGGGGCGGAGTAGAGCGGTCCGAGCTGGTACTGGACCATCTGGTTGATCTTCCGGTAGTACTCCAGCGTCGAGACCCAGCTGATCCCGCCGATGATGCCGATGGTCTTCATCGGCGGGTTCTCTAAGGCAGCCGGGCCGGCAGCCGTGGGGGATGGGGACGGAGATGGCGAAGCGACCGCGGCTGCCGGTGAATCCGATGGAGCGGCGCAGCCGCCGAGCGCGCCGACGGCGACGAGCGCGACTACCGCGGAGACCGCGAGAAGCACGGCCAGAAGACGCTTCGGTGCAAGCCGAACTCTCATGCTGCCTCTCCCTCCGGAAGCTCGAGTATGGACGCGGACACCTGGCCGCGGATCTGTGTTGCGCAGCGACCCTCTGAGCCTGTCGAGCGTACCACGCTTCACGGCTCGCTGATGGGCTGCGGAAGGCTTTCTTCCGCTCCTCCCAGCCGGACGAACCTGCCGCCGCACAGCGGGCACACCCGGCTCCTGGGGTAGAGGTCGAAGCCGTCGGCAGGGCAAGCCACACGGTCCACAGTGACCTCAGAAACGAAGAGGCCCCCGGGGTCGCAACCTGGGGCGCCCGCGAGTCCTGCTCGCGAGGGTGACTCGCTATGGGCCTGCGACGAGGGCGCCGTCGGGTCGATGGCGCCTCTCACCGCCCCCTCTCGGCAGGCGCACGCCGGTGAGGGGTAGAGCGCGGCCGCACGGTGCCCGCAGACGGGGCGGGCACGGCGCCCACCGGGCGGCGGCCCTCGCGCCGCCGAGCTTGCCGGCGGCTTGCCCGGGCGGGCCGGCGGCGCCCGACGCGGAGCGGCGCCGCACGTCCAGCCGCGCCCTGACCCGGTCATCCGGGCGGTCGGGAACGGTTATCCCTTGAGAACCCTCTCCATGACGGCCCGCGCTCCGTTGGCTTCAGGGATCGGCAGCAGCGGGTAGACGTGCAGCATCCCGGGCGCCTCGTGATAGTCCAGGGGGAAGCCTGCCGCCCTGGCTTTGCGCGAGGCTCCTGGCGTCGGCGTTGAAGATGTCGCGCGTCCCGCTGAACAAGATGATCGGCGCCAGTCCGCTGAGGTCCCCGTGGAGGGGGCTGACCAGCGGGTCGTCGAGCGGCAGCTCGCCGCGCCACAGCTGCGCCACGGCCCGCGGCCCGGCGGCGGCCAGCCAGGGGTCGCGGGGGGCGATGCGGGCAATCGCCGGGTCGGTGAGGGCGAGGTCGAGGGCCGGGGAGATCAGGATGGTCCCGTGCGGGGCAGGCAGGCCACGGTCGCGCAGCCGCATGGCGACCGCCAGGGTGATCGTGCCGCCCGCGGAGTCGCCCATGATCGTGACGTTCTCGGCGCCGACCTCGGCGACCAGCTCGGCGACCATGTCGGCGATCGCCGGGACGACGGTGGCGGCGGCGCCCACGGGGCAAGCGGATAGATGGGCACCGTGAACTGCGTCCCGGTCGAGGCGGCCAGCTTGGCGATCAGGTTCCAGTGGACCGACATGATCTGGTGGAACCAGGCGCCGCCATGGGAGTACAGCGCCCGCCGCCTGGTCGCGGCGCAGCGCGGAGTGACCGTGTAGATCGGCCAGCCCCCCATCGTGCGGACGCTGAGGCCGACCGTCCTGTCGAGCCTCTTCGGCGGCGCACAACTCTCCGGACGGATCTGCAGCGCGGCGACCTGGGCGAGGGTGGCCTCTGCCGAAGTGAAGGTCTTCTTCGATCCGCCCAGCCCGATGATGACGGCGATGGCCTGGGCGCTCAGACTCGGCATGCAAGCACTCCTCGTTCGTGGTCAGACAGCTGCGGCGGCCATCAGCGTGCCGCTCGCCGCATGTGCACGCTCCTCTCCAGCGCAGAGACCCGGTGTAGTGCACGCCGGCGCGGACCTCGCCATCTTCGCACATCCTCCGGGAACGAGCCTGCAGGGGGCTCCAGACCGGCTGGTCGTGACTGGACGCGCAATGCCGGCGCAGCGCGCCGGAATCAAGCCGGCGCTGCAAGCCCGGCGTCGTTACCGATGACCCAGATCCGCGGGCCTGCAAGGACCGTCGAGACGAAGTGATCGCCGGCCCGCCGCCGTTCCGCGAGCTCCAGGCGGGTGAAGATCACGGGGTTGAGCTCCCTCATCAGTCCGGCTGCGGCGACGTTCAAGGCGACCGCAAGATCCCGCCGCGAGACGGGGCCGACCACGAACAGGTCGACGTCGCTGTCGGCCGCCGCGCGTCGCCGGCCGCGAACGAACCGAAGATGAAGGCGAAGTCGATGTACGCTGTGGCACTGTAAAGCGCGTCCCGGACCACGTCGCCGAGCCCCACCGTCTTCAGCACGAGACCGCGCATATCGGCGAAGGCCGGATGGGTCGTGGCCGCCCGGTAGTAGGTGCGGTTGCCATGACCGCGGCTCTCCACAAGGCCAGATTGCTCAAGACGCAAAAGGTCCCGCTGGATCTGGCGCAGGTGGGCGCCGCTGAGACGCTGCAGCTCGCGCTGGTAGTACTCCCGTTCGGGGTCCACCACGATCAGGCGAAGCAGCGGCGCCATGGACGCCGAAGCGAAGAGCGCGGAGATGCCTGATCGGCTACTAACAGTAGTCATTTGACTACATATCGTAGCCGCCGATGCGGCTGCGGAGCAAGGGCTCATGACGCGTAGTATGCACCTGCTGCGCTTCAGGGGACAGGGTGACGACGGCACCATCGCATCGACGTTCATGCATCGGGTGAGGCGTACCGCCCGTCGCCGTCGCTGTGGCAGCAGGAACTTGCATCTCGCTCATCGTGAGCAGACCCGGCAGCCCGGGGTCGATGCTGGCGAGGCACTCCTCGGCGTCGGAATTCAACCGCGACGCGCTCGCACCGCGGCGACGAAACGCGGCAGGCAGGGTGCGTGCCGAGTGAGCAGATCGTCGACGGTCATCGGCGGCGCGGCGTAGCGCGCGACCTGCCGTGCAAGCGCTGATTCGACCGCCTCCGGAGCGTCGAGGTACAAGTGCGCCAGAAAGTCGTCGGCAGTGTCGACGGCGATGCCGTGTGGGCGGCAGGCTCTGGGCGGGAAATGCCGCACGTTCCATGTGATGATCGCGTCGGCGTTGCCGGCGACGGCAGCGGCCAGAACGTGTCGGTCTCCCGGGTCATTCGTCATCTCGGGGGCGAGGCGCGAGGATCCGGCGACCATCGCGCCGGGAAATGCCGCCCGCATGTCACCAAGCATCCGATCGACACGTGCCGGCTCCACGCCGAGGACCGACCGCAGGATGGCGCCCCGAACTTCTTCGAGGATCTCAGCCGACCACAAGGGACGAAAGACGTGGGCCTGCGCGACGCTCAGGATTGTGTCCCGCAGACCCACTGGGTACAGCGTGCAGGCGTCGAGCAGCGCTGCGGGCCGCACTCAGAACTCCAGCCCAAGGCGCTGTGACTCTTGAGAGATGCGCGCGAGCAGCACCTCGCGCCGCGCCTCCTCGCGGGCGCGGTATGCCATGACGTCGTCGAAGCGGATGCGGCGATGCGTGCCGACTTTGCGGGACGGCAGGCGGCCCTCATCGAGCATGCGGATCAGGTGCGGACGCGACACGTACAGCGCGGCAGCCGCTTCATGGGTGGTGAGCTCGTGGTGGACCGGGACGACGGCCCCCCCGTTGCCGGTCGCCAGTTCGCGCGCGACGAGCGCGAGGGCTCGCTGGATGCCGTCCGGGAGCGTCATGCGCTCGCCGTTCGACAGGACGATCTCGAGGCGCTGTGCGCTGCCCGTAGCGTCACGCAACGCTTCGTCGAGTCGTGCGATCTGCGCGTCGTCATCCTGAGACGGCTGGAATACGTCGTCTGCGGGGATGACGCTTCTCTTGGCCGATGTCTCCATTACTCACCTCCTCTCGAGACAGGCGCACCCTCAGAGTACCACAAATGCATCATCTGCAACATCTGAAGCATCTGTCGCGACCCCGGAGACGTCCAGATCGCGGTGCTCTTCGCACTCACCGCGCGCCCCGCAAGCGAGCGCGGGAGCACGAGGGTGACAATGCACACCGAAACCACGACCCGATCGCGGGAGATGCGTTAGGACAAGCCAGCGGCAGGGGGCATGCGCCGAGTCTGAAGCAGGCTGGGCGGCAGCTCAAGAGTGACGATCGCCACCAGTGGTGGACGTTGCGAGAGGCGAGGAGCTCCGCTGCCCGTATGGCGCGGAGCGCCGGCGGCTACTCCGCCGGGAACTGATGCCACGCGTAGCTTGCGACCCGGATCGTCAGCGCTCGGTCGGCGCAGCGGCTGACGATTGCCTCCAGAAAAGGAACAACCCCTGGATCGCAACCCCAGGGGTCCACGGGGAATACCCGTGGGGGAGTGCTGGCAGAGTCTCACAGGATCGACGGTCCGTCAAGAAGTCACTGCGAATGTGAACCTTCTGCGATGGTCGATGGGCGCACGTTGCCGTCGAGTCCCGTCACAGCGCCCTCGAGGCGAGCAGCCTCGCGGCCCCGAGCGCTGCCGGCGGGTCGAACTGCCGCAGGAGATCGCGACGCGGGCAGGCAGGCGCATCCGGCGCCTGTCGCATGGGATCCGGAGGGCGTTGCGTTAGAGTCGCTGCGCGTGAGACCGACCACTGGGGATGTGGCATCCACGGGAGATGGCGTGCATATGCATGACCGCGCCCGCAGGCGGCATTCGCGCGGGCGCGCGGGCGGCGGCGGCGCGGACGCGCGGGCGGCGGCCGAGGGCGTCCCGACCCCCGCCGCGCCCCACTGTGCAGCGGCCGAGGGGCGATTCCAAGGGAGCCCCGAGTGGTCGTGAAGCGGATGGATCCGTTCGAGGTCGTCGTCGTCGGCGCCGGTCTGGCGGGCCTGGCGGCCGCCGGCGAGCTCGGCCGGCGGCGCCGCGTCCTGGTGCTCGAGGCCGGCACGCGAGCGGGCGGCAAGGTCGAGACCATCCGCCGGGACGACGGGGTCCACGAACGCGGCGCGCTGTTCGCCTTCGACCCCGCGTGGATCCCGTTCCCGGTCGACGCGGGTGAGCTCGAGCTCGAGGACCGCCCCATCGGCCTGTCACTCGATGGCCGCCTGATCCGCGGCGACACGGTGGCCGCCTGTCTGGGTGCTACCGGCGCAGACATCCTCGAGTCGATGTCGGTGGGCTGCTACCTGGGCAGCCCGTCGCCGCAGGCGCCGATGATCGGCGCCGCCCTCTCCCGCGCCCTGAACGCCTTCTTCCGGGTCATCCACCCCGGCGACCTCGCCGAGTACGTGCCCGCCCGCCGGCGCGACGCCCTGGTGCGCCACGACGCCGCCCACTTCCGGCACGGCAACGGGGCGCTCGTGCAGGCGTTTCTGGACCATTTCGGCGCCGAGGTCCGCACCGGGCGCCGGGTGACGCGCCTCTCGGTCGAGACGGACGGCGTCACTGTCGGGTGGCGCGGCGCGCACGGCGACGAGCAGGCGCAGGCGGAGCGGGTCGTCGTAGCGACTCCCGCGCGCGAGGCCCTTGAACTGCTGGGCGGATTGGACGGCCCGGCAACGAGGTTCCTGCGCAGCGTGCGCTACGGCCGGGGCATCGCCGTCGTCCTCGGCTTGGCGGACGCGGAGCTGGAGCCGCTCTCGTACGTGGTCTCCGCCGACGGGACGGTGAACACGTTCGTGTTCCACCACGCTGCCCGGACCCCGGGTCTGACGGTGCTGACCGCGTACATCGTGGCGGAGCGGGCCGCCGCCGTCTGGGAGCACGGCGACCACGAGATCGCGGCGCTCGTGCGCGAGCAGCTGAACGCGCTCGGCATCGGCGCCGTGCCCGCCGCCAAGGTGCGCTGGAGCGACGTGCGCCGCTGGCCGGAGGTGGGGCCGATCGTCTCGCAGGCCGCCTACGGGGACTTCTCGCCGGCGTGCCTGCATCCGGCGCCGCGCATCGTGCTGGCCGGCGACTACACCTGGTGGGACGGCGCGCAGATGCCGTACGGCATGCAGGCCGCCATCCTCTCGGGGCGGCGCGCCGCGGCTCTCGTCGGCGAGGGGGCCGGCGCCTTGCCAACGCCCGGCTCCCGCCTCGCGCCGCTGGCCGTCAGCCTCGTCACGAGGCTCACCGACGCCGGTCCGCTGGTGAAGGACAGCGTCCGCGACGGCACGATCGCCTTCTACGGTCTGCTCCTGACCGCGGCGCCGGACCCCGGGATCGAGCAGTATCTGCTGGGCGAAGCCGAGGACGGCCTGTGGGCCTACCAGCAGGGCTACGGCGTGACGGCGCTCGACAGCGCCCTGGTCATGGAGGGGCTGCTGGCGAGCGGGCGTCACGCGGCTCTGCTCGAGACGAGCGCCGCCCGCCTGGTGGACGAGTTCTTCGACGCCGATGACGGCGGCTTTCGCACGCTGCCTCACGGCAGCCACGGCCGCGCCCCATACTGGGAGGGCACCGACTGCCCGGCCACCGCTTTCTGCGCCTGGCTCCTCTCGCGCATCGCCCCCGCGCGCTACGCCGCCGAGTGCGCCGCCGCCGCCGCCTACCTGCGGCGGCGCCAGTCGCTCAGCGGGGAGTGGCCCGGCCAGTGGTTCCCGTCGCGCACGATCCCGGCCTTCTACGCCGTCCGTTTGCTGGCGACGAGCGGCGCGGAGTCGGCGGCCGCCTGCCGCCGCGCCGGCCTGTGGCTGCGCAGCCGGCAGGACGAGGACGGCTCGTGGACGGGCGCGGTGATCGAGACCTCCGCCGCGCTCCTCGCGCTCGCGGCGCTCGGCGGCCACGACGAGGTCGTCGCCCGGGGCCGCGACTGGCTGGCGCGGCGGCGCGGCGGCGCGGGCTGGCCCGGCGAGCCGATCCTGCACTACTGGTTCGAGGAGGCGGGCGCGCGCACGTACTACCACACCGCCGACGCCGGGCGGATCACGTCGGCCTGGGCGACCCGGGCTCTGCGGGAGGCGCCGCGCCGGGCGTGACCGCCGGCGTCGCCAGCGCCAGCACGTCCGGGTCGACCTCGTGCCAGTGGTGACTGACGGAGAGATAGCCCTTGGCCTCGGGGGCGCGGTCCGGGCGGCTCACGAGCTTGACGTGAAAGAGCTTTCGCACCCACATGCTGATCACCCCGTGCCCCCGCGCGGCGGCCGCGGCCGCCAGACTGGGCGGGAAGGCGAGCCCGCTCGCCGCCGACGTCTCGTAGCCGGCGTAGGCCAGCATGCCCGCACGCTTCTCGGGCGTGCAGAGGCCGTCGGCGACCAGCCTGTCCAGCAGGACTGCCCAGCGCGGCTCGCGGCGCGGCTCGCGGCGCGCCTGGAACACGATCTCGAGGCCGAGGACCGGAGCCACCGCCTCGCCCACGTCGAGGTGCAGGGCGACTGTATCCGCCACGGCGAACGCGGTCTGCGCGAGGTCGCGGGCGGCGGCGGCGTCTCCCGGCCAGCCGCAGGCCGCGAGGGTCTCGAGCAGGTCCTCCGCCGAGGGCACGGTGGCCACCAGCCGCATGCCGCCGGCTTCCCGGCCGAGCATGAAGCCGACCTGGAACAGGTGGCGGCGCAGAGGCGCGACCGCGAGCACGCGGTCGAGGCACGCCGCCGCGGCGGGGGCCAGGGGCCGCCCGGCGGCGGCGCCGTGCGCCGCCGCGAGGCGGGCGGCCAGGATGTCGCCGGACATGTCGACGTGCTGCCCACGCGCATTCCGCTGAGGGTCGAAGAAGAGGCTCGGCGCCGGGAGGCCCTCGGGGCGCTCGCGCAGGTCGAGCTCCAGCCACACATCGTCGAGCGCCGTCAGGCCGCTGTCCGGCGCCGCCCAGGCGGCGCCGAAGGCGTGAAGGTCTGGCCAGCGCCGGTCGGCGAGCAGGGCCGGGTCCCAGCCTGATCCGGGTCCGCCGTCGGCCAGCAGCGCCGGTCCGTCCAGCTCGCGGCACAGGCTCACGAGGAAGTCGGCTTCGGGCGCCGGCCGGCCCAGCGGGACCTCGAAGCCGTAGGTGCCCAACGCCAGGGCGCCGGGGAGGTGCGCGGCGGCGCGCCTGATGACCGACAACGCCGCCGGGCCGATGAGCTCCGCCGGCAGGCGCGGGGCCACGAAATCCAGATAGCGGTCGAAGGTGTCCATGGGCCCATCTTCCCTCAGAGTCGGCCGGTCGCGAAAGCGTGCCTGGGGCGGCCCCACGCGACGCGCGCTGAGCGCCCCGGCCGGCCCGCGTCGGCGTCGCGCCGCTCAAGGGCCGGACACCCCCAGACGATACCAGGGCATATGGCGACGCAGAAGAGCGCACACGGCCGGGAGCGCCCGGCGCCGCCCGCAAGTGCGGGCCTCGACGACGACCGTCGTTTCTACCGCGTCATGCTCTGGGGCTACGCGACGCTCTTCCCGCTCATGGCCCTGTTCATCGCGGTGGCCGTGCTCGCCAACTCCTCGGCCGTGTTCGTGTACTCCGTGAACTTCGCCATCGCGATCGCCGTCCAGTCCTTCTCGCTCTACGCGATGCGCCACGTGATTCAGAACAACACGTTCCGCTTTCCTTACGGAGCCGGCAAGCTCGAAAACTTCGCCGCCTTCCTTGGCGGCGTGCTCAACGTGCCCTCGGGGATCTACGTCGCCTACGCCGCCACGCTGCGGCTGCTCGACCCGGAGCATGTCGGCTACGGCCTCAGCATGATCCCCGTCGCCGTCGAGGCCGCGCGCGTGGTCGTGCTGTACGCCAGCGTCTCGCGTCTGGCGCGCAGGACGCAGGATCCGTCCCCGCTGCTGCAGGCCTACCTGCTCGACTACCGGGCCAACGTGTTCAGCGATTGCGGCGTGCTCGTCGCGTTTGCCGCCGGATGGCTGCTCGTCCACAACGGCCTGGGCACTCTCGGCGACCGTCTGGACCCGCTCGTCGCCCTCGCCATCTCCGCGTACATAATCGGGATCGGCGTGATCCTGGTGCGGCGCAACTTCCGCGCCCTCATGGACCTGCCGCTGCCGGAGGAGGAACAGCTGCGCGTAATGAAGGTGCTCGCCGCGCACTACGCCGACTTCGAGGCGATCGGCACGCTCTACACGCGCTCGAGCGGCAAGCAGCGCTTCGTCGAGATCGAGCTCGCCTTTGCGGGTACGCGCACGCTCGACGAGATCGGCGCGCTCGGCGCACACATGGAGGAGGCCTTGGCGGCCGACGTGCCGGAGCTCACCTTCAGGGTGATCCCGGCGGTGGCGGAGGCGCGAAGATGAGCGGGTGCATACCCCTTGCCCTCCACGGCGGGGTCCGTGGACCCCGCCTTCCTTCACGGATCCCCGAGGGCCAAAGGCCAAGAGATCAAGGGGTCGTGGGGATGGGCGCCGTGGCGCGGTCGCCCCATGCCGCCTCTTCATCATTCAAGCTGCTTGCCCACGCCGGTCAGACAAGCCTGGCCCGCACAGAATGTATCGCACCAACTTCCTCCGGCCACTCTGTCCAGCTCGGCATCGCCCAGCTCCTGCAGGGCGCCGAGCTCCGCGGCGCTGCAGTCGAAGCCCTCGGCGCCGATTAGCGCCATCCTCGCCTCCACGTCCTCCTCCGCCAGCACCTTGGCGCGGAAGGCCTCATCGCGCTTCATCTTCTCGATGAACGCCTTGGCTTGTTCTACCGACATCACGGTCTCCTCTCGCTCAGGCGCTTGCCGCCGCTAAACTCGCTCGGCCACCGGGCTCATGACGTCCGCCGCGTCGCGCTCGTCCTTCCGCGGCTGCGGCTGCACCATGCGGTAGCCCTTCTCGTCCCTGGCGGCGGCCCCCGGGGCCAGCACCGCGGCGCAGATCTCGCGGCTGAGGAAGGTGTCGTAGTACTCCTCGAGGTAGGCCGTGAGGTGCTCCTTGTAGGGCGAGCAGAGGAGCAGGCCGGCTTCGCCGAAGCGTTTGGCGCGCAGGCGCTTGTTGGCGCAGCCGCCGCCGCAGACGGGGAGCACGTTGCAGGCGAGGCACTCGGGGTCGTCGTAGGGATCGGTGCCGAGCGCGTAGAGGGCCCTCAGCCCGGGGTCGGTGATGGGCTCCTCTTCGTGCACGTCGCCGATCGCCATCGCGGGCTTGCCGACGTCCTCCCAGCACTTGTAGAGCTCGCCGGCCGGGCCCACGACGAAGCCGTTGTGGCTGGTGGCCACGCAGATGCCGTGCAGGTTGCCCGCCGGGTAGAAGCCCCCGTGGGGCAGGATGCCGCCCTTGCGGTAGAGGTCGATGGTGAACGCCGCCCAGTCGCCGAGGTCGAGGCTGCAGGCGTGGTCGTAGGAGTGCCCGAGGCTGGTGTTCACGTGCCCCGCGTAGACGGAGAGCTTCGTGCCGGCGAAGCG
>Ga0194044_10000890_pt1 | contig 15050 bp, 16 predicted proteins | sample JunL4417m_MetaG_FD_155460 | JGI IMG/M metagenome (GOLD analysis project Ga0194044, IMG submission 155460) | Anoxic zone freshwater microbial communities from boreal shield lake in IISD Experimental Lakes Area, Ontario, Canada - Jun2016-L442-17m | ecosystem: Environmental > Aquatic > Freshwater...
GACCCGGTAGTAGCCGGCCGGCCGGTCCTCGGGAGCGAGCGACGACCACGGCGAGGGCGTGGCATCCTGCTGAGGCGACACGGCCCGCGGCTCGCCGGCGGCCGGCGTCCAGCCGGACGGCAGCCGCCGCAGTGGTCCGTCCGGCCCGTCGACGCCCAGGACGGTGATCGGGTAGCCCTCCCACGGGATGTCGCGGTAGACGCGCGTGTACGGCCCGTGGAAGGTGTAGGAGAAGCGTTCAGTAGCGTTCAGCGCTCCATCGGCGCGCACGGCGGCGCGGATGTCCACAGAGTCGATGGTGTAGCTCTTGCGGACCGACGGGACGATCCAGAGGAAGGTCACGGCGAGGCACACGGCGATCGCCGCGAGCACCACGAGCGTCCATGTGCCGCATCCGCAACCGGACCTGCTGCCGCGCATCTCCCTCCCGTCAGTCCAAGGTCGCTCCCGCGACCTACTCTCGGGTCGTCCCTCCGCCGTCATGGTACCGCAGCGTCCCGGCTTTGGCATGGTGGAGACCAGCCGGCGTGAGAGGAGCGCCGTTGGCTTGTCATGACCGAGGGCGGCAACGATCTTCGTGCGTCGCAGTCATTCTCTCTACCTCGCTCGTCGCGAGGGGGAGGACAGGTTCTTGCGCGGCGGAGTCAGCCGCCGGCCGGACGGCGCTCTGATGATCGCGCCCCAGAGCGTTCGCGGAACGCCCGAGGTCGGAGGGTCCCAGAACGGGGATGGGCCGCGACGACTATGGTTCAGTCGTCGCGGCCCATGTGGGGCCGACGGCTCCCGGGCGGAGGAGGTAGATCGCCCGGGTAAGTGGGACTCCGACTCGGTGGGGGCGCACCGTACATCAGTCTCGTCCCGACGGCCGGGGGGACAACCGTCGTTGCCGTCGTATGGCTTGATGAGTAGTCTGCCCCACGAAGATGAAGTCCGTGTTGTGCGAGCGTTGAGCCATATTGCCTTCGCGGCTGGGGCGCTGAGGCGCCGCGCCTCCCGTGCGTCAACCGATGCTGTCGATCTTGCAGGAGCCGCCCGGACCGGCGAGCACGAGCAGGGCGTCGTCGACCTGGATGCGCACGCCCTCGCCGGGCATCACCAGGTCGTTGCCGCGGAGCAGGGCCACCGGGTGGCAGCTCTCCGCGATGCTGAGCTCGGCGAACGTCTTGCCGGTCAGAGTGCCGTCGGCGGTCGCGGTGATCGCCGTGAGCGTGACCTCGCCCTCGCGCAGGTCGAGCAGGCGCACGAGGTCGGTGAGCGTCGCCTCTTCCTCGATGAGGCGGGCGACGATCTGCGCGGAGTCGAGCGCCACATCGACGCCCCAGCTGCGGTTGTAGAGCCAGCGGTTGCGCGGGTTGCGTACGGCGCCGATGACCTTCTTGACCTTGAACTCGTTCTTGGCCAGGAGGCAGCCGACGAGGTTGTCCTCGTCGTCACCGGTGGCCGCGACGAAGACGTCGGCGCGGTCCACTCCCGCTTCGAGGAGTATCGCCGGCTCATCGATGTCGCCGCGGAGGACCTTGATGTTGCCGCAGCCGCGGAACTCCTCGACGACGGACGCGCAGCGCTCGAGGTTCTGCTCAACGATGGTGACGTCGTGCGTCTCGCCGACGTAACGAGCTACCCGGCGCCCGAGCGTGCCTGCGCCTGCGACGATGACCTTCATGCCTTCCACCCCATCATCCTCTGGAACTTCTCGACGGCGGTCTGGTGGACGAGCGCGTACACCTGATCGTCTTCCTCGAACACGGTACCTGACACGGGCAGCATGCTCCTGCCCATGCGCACGATCAGGCCGACGCGGATCTCCCCGGGGATGCGCAGGTCGTTGACGGGCTTGCCGACGAGGTGCTTCGGGACGAACGCGGCGATCATCTCGACCTCACCGTTGCCGTAGCTCTGTTCGCGCTCGATATCGCCACTGACGAGGAACTCGATGATGCGGCCGGCGCTCCACGCTGTCGGGGCGAACGTCTGGATGCCGTAGCGCCGGTAGATCTCGGCACGCTGCGGGTCGTAGATGCGGCTCACGACATCGGGGACCCGATACACCTCTTTGGCGATCCGCGCCGCGACGGCGTTGGTGTTGTCGCCGGCGGTGGCCGCCACCAGCGCGTCTGCCTCCGAGACGCCGGCCTGCTCCAGCACGCTTCTCTCGAAGGCGTACCCGACGATCGTGGTGCCGGCGAATCCGGCGGGCAGCAGGCGGAAGGCATCGGCGTCCTTGTCGATCACGACGACCTCGTGGCCCAGGCGGGCCAGGCTGGCCGCGGTGTAGGCCCCCACGCGTCCGCAACCGACGATGATCACCTTCATGAGGTGGACTCCCTCCCGGTAGCGGTGGCTGCGGCCGCGGCGACCCGAGAGTCCCTGCGGCGCAGATACCATTTTCTTCCTTCTTCGGCGAAGAACAAAGTCACCGCCGCGACGATGAGGATCGCCCAGTCGACGAGGGTCAGCGGCGCGGTCTTGAAGATGTTCTGCAGAAACGGTACGTAGGAGATCGCGCACATGATCGCGACGCCGACGAGCTCGCCGAGGAGCAGGAACCTGTTGCTGAAGAGGCCGACCTTGAACAGCGACTCGCGCTCGGTGCGGCAGCCGAAGCCGTTGGCCACCTGGCCGGCGACGATCGCCGCCTGGGTCATGGTGAGCGCCCTGCAGTAGATGAGGTAGTTCGCGTTCGACGGGTCCATCCAGCTCGCGTCGCCCCACTGCCAGCCGTTGGAGAGCAGGACGTAGAGGAAGCCGGCGACCGCGAACACCGACTGGATGGCGCCGATGAACGCGACGCGGCCGAGGGTCGCCCGGCTCATGAGGCGCTCGCTGCGCGAACGCGGCGGCTGGTTCATGACGCCCGGCTCGGGGGGCTCTGTACCCAGCGCCAGGCCGGGCAGCACGTCGGAACCCAGGTCGATGGCGAGCACCTGGAGCGCGCCGAGCGGCACGAGGCCGACGCCGGCGACCGTAGCGAACACGAAGGGGAACAGCTCGGCCATGTTGTGCGAGAAGACGTAGGTCACCATCTTCTTGACGTTGGCGTACACGCCGCGGCCCTGCTCGACGGCCTTGATGATGCTGGCGAAGCTGTCGTCGAGCAGGATCATCGTGGCGGCTTCGCGCGCCACGTCGGTGCCGCTGAGGCCCATGGCGACGCCGATGTCGGCCTTCTTGAGCGCGGGGGCGTCGTTTACGCCGTCGCCGGTGACGGCGACGATCAGGCCCAGGTCCTTGAGAGCGGTGACGACCTCCATCTTGTGCTCGGGCGCCACCCTCGCGAAGATCACGTCCTGGTCCTTTTGCAGCTCGGCCTTGAGGTCGTCTTGGGTCATGTCCTCGAGGTCCACGCCGGTGATGACGCGCACGTGCTTGTCGCCGCGCACGATGCCGATGCGGCGGGCGATGGCCTCGGCGGTGAGGCCGTAGTCGCCGGTGACCATGATGATACGGATGCCGGCGCCGAGCGCCTCCTCGACCGCCGCGCTCACCTCGGGGCGCGGCGGGTCGATCATGCCGACCAGGCCGAGGAAGGTCAGGTCGGTCTCGACCGTGTCCGGCGAGTACTCGGTGAGCTCGTTCGGGAGGCCGCGCTCGCAGACGGCCAGCACGCGCAACGCCTGGCGCGACATGTCGTCGTTCTGCGCCGCGATTCGCTCACGAAGCTCGTCGGTGAGGGGCACGACCTTGCCGTCCAGCCGCATGCGCGTGCAGCGCCCGACGGTCTCGGACGGGGCGCCCTTCACGAACGCGTGCTGGCCGTCGCCCTCGACGTGCACCACCGACATGCGCTTGCGCACGCTCTCGAACGGCAGCTCGTAGATCTTCGGCCGTTCGATCAGCTCCGCCTGCAGGTCGAAGCCGGCCTTCTGCGCGGCGACCAGCAGGCAGCCTTCGGTGGCGTCGCCGATCACGCGCCAGCTCTTGTCGTCGGTGGGCGCCATGACCTTGGCGTCGTTGCAGAAGGTCATGGCGCGCAGCAGCGGCTCCAGGCGGCGGCGAGCTTCGTCCTTGGGCAGCGTCGTGTCGCCGACGACGAAGTCGCCGTCCGGAGCATAGCCGGCGCCGGTGACCTCGACCTCGTCGCCGTCGGCCCAGATCGCCTTGAGCGTCATCTCGGCCTTGGTGAGGGTGCCGGTCTTGTCGGTGGCGATGACGTTGGTCGAGCCCAGCGTCTCGACGCCGGCGAGGTTCTTGATGAGCGCCTTGGCTTTGGCCATGCGCTGCACGCCGACCGACAGGGCGACCGACAGGGTGGCCGGCAGGCCCTCTGGGACCAACGCGACCATGACGCCGAGGGCGAACAGCAAAGCGCCGACCCAATCCAGACCCAGGAGCTTGCCCATGAAGAAGAGGGCGATGCCGCAGACCATGGCGATGATCGACACCGTCCGCGCCATACGGTCGATCTCGCGCATCAGCGGAGACTTCTCCTCGGCGACTCCGGCGGTAAGCGAGTAGATGCGTCCGAACTCCGTCTTGAGCCCGGTGGCGAAGACGACCGCGCGACCCGTCCCGGAGGCCACGCTCGTGCCCATGAATACGAGGTTGGGCATGTTGATCGCCGCGAGCTCCTCCTCGAGGATCGAGTCGGCCGTCTTGCGCACCGCGTCCGACTCGCCAGTGAGGGAGATGTTGTTGGTCGAAAGCTCGTACTGGCGCACGACGCGCGCGTCGGCGCTGATGCTGTCGCCCTCCTCGAGGACGATGATGTCGCCGGGCACCAGATCGGCCGCGGCGACGATCGTCACGTCGCCGTCGCGGATGACCTTGGCGTTGGCCGGCACCAGCTTCTGCAGCGCCTCCGTGGCCTTCTCGGCGCGGTACTCCTGGAAGAACCCGATGGTCGCGTTGAGGAGCACCACAGCGATGATCGCGATGGTGACGTTGATGTTGTCCTGGCGGCTCGCGCCGGTGGACAGCATGGCGGCGATGAACACGAGGACCGCCGCCACCTCGAGCATGATCGCGAAAAGGCTGGTGAACTGGTCGAGGAACTTGAAGATGATCGGCCGCCCCACCTTGGTGGGCAGGACGTTCTGGCCGTGCTGCTGCAGCCGCGCGAAGGCCTCGTCTTCGGTGAGGCCCTTCGGCGAGGTGCCCAGAGTCTCGTAGACGCGCTCTTCGGGGAGCGCCCAGATATCGGTTGTCGGTGGTGTCAAGATGGTCCGCGGAATCGGTCGGATGACGAGCCTCTGGGCAGTGTACTCCTGCCCGGGGCGGGGGATGCAAGCCGGATGGCGCCCGGCGGAGCCCCGCTGTGAAGACTCCGCAAAGAAGGCGCCGCGCAGCATCAGGATGGCATCAAGACGGCGGATTCGGGGCGCAGGATGGCGCGTCAATGGCGGCTTGGCGCGCCGCCCATCTACTCCTGCATCTGCACCGGCAGGGCTCTGCTCGGGTCGGCCACGACCAGCGCGTCGACGTGGTCAGGTCTGGGCGCGAACAGTGGGGGACGTCGCCAGCGGTGAGGCGTCGGCGCGCCGATGCCGCTGGGCCGACCTCTCCGACGCCCACTCGCTCCGGCGAGCCGACTCGAGGCGGCGCAGCTCGCGCCTCTCCAAGATCGTCAGACCGATGAGATAGATGAGACCCAGAGCCACGAGCGGGGCCGCGATGGCCACGATCTCCACGACGATCTCCTCCAACATCAGGAACATAATCTGCCTCCTCGAACGAGTCGATGTCGGCCAAAAGCGGCCTGTCCTGATTGGAGGCTACCCGCGAGGGTCTAAAGGCGGAGTGAACGGCGACGGGCGCCGGGTGAAGTGTTCGTGAAGGGCGGCCGAAGGGTTCGTGATGGGCCGGCGCCCGAGCGCGTGGTCAGTTGCCCGAGGGCTCCGCGTCGGCGAAACGGAAGCCCACGCCGGGCTCGGTGATGATGTAGCGGGGTCCGCCGGGGTGCGGCTCTATCTTCTTGCGCAGGTTGCTCACGTGCACGCGCAGCGTCTGCGCATCCTCGACCCATTCCGGCCCCCAGACCTCCTGGAGGATCATCTTCTGCGTCACCACGAGGCCGGCGTTCCGCGCCAGATAAGCGAGGATGTCGAACTCCGTGGGAGTGAGGGCCATCTGCTCTCCGTTCACCGTGACGCGCCGGCGGGCGATGTCGATCTCGAGATCGCCCGAGACGATGACCGGCGGCGGCGAGGTAAGGGCCGCCGCCCGGCGCAGGAGCGCACGGATACGGGCCAGCAGCTCGCCGGCCGAGAAGGGCTTGGTCAGGTAGTCGTCGGCGCCCTCGTCGAGGGCCTCGATCTTGTCGGACTCGTTGGCGCGCACCGACAGCACGAGGATGGGCGCCGACATCCAGGTGCGCAGCTCGCGGCACACGTCGATGCCGCTGCGGTCTGGCAACGCCAGATCGAGGATCACCAGGTCTGGTGGCGCATCGATTGCCTTGAGGAGGGCTTCCTCGCCGGTGGTCGCCATCTCCAGGATGTAGCCGCGTGTCGAGAGGATCGACTTCAGGGCCCGGCGGATCTGCTCTTCATCGTCGACGACGAGAATGCGCGTCGGCCTCTCCGGCACTGTCATGCTGTGTCCTCCTTGTCGCTTTCCTGGTGGGCGCCGTCGCTCGGCAGCGAGATCATGAAGCGCGCCCCGTGGGGGACCGCGTCTTCGACCCGGATGGTGCCTCCGTGACTGCGCACGATCTCGCGGGCGATCGCCAGACCGAGGCCTGTGCCCGATGGGGCGTACCCGCCGGTGCGCTGCCCGCGATAGAACTTCTCGAACACTGCTTCCTGTTCGTCGTGCGGCACACCGGGTCCGTGGTCCGCTACCCACAGGCGCACGCCCTGGTTCCAGCCGCGGGCGCCGATCGTCACCGGGCTCTCTCCGGCGTACAGGAGCGCGTTCTCGAGCAGGTTCTGGATGACGCGCGTCAGCTGCACGAAGTCGACCTCCACGACCGGGGAGTCTTCGGGCAGGTCGAGGCGTACGCGCTCGCGCAGGTGCGCGGGAAGCGTATCGATGCCGGCGGTCACGATGTCGCTCAGCTCGTAGAGCTCGCGCCGCGGCTGCCACGCGTGCGCCTCGAGGCGCGAAAGGTCGAGCAAAGCGCCGATGCTGTTGTTCAGCCGCGCGACATCGGCGACGATGGCGCGCAGTTCGTCCCGTACGCTCTGCTCGTCCCAGTCCACGTCGCTCTCCAGCAGGTTGCTCACCGTCGCGGTGAGTGCCGCGAGTGGCGTCTTGAGCTCGTGCGACACCGACGACAGAAGGCTGGACTTGAGGTGGTCGGCCTCGCGCTCGGCCGCCGCGGTCGCGGCCGCTGCCTGAAGGCGTTCGCGTTCGAGGAAGGCGCCGACAAGGTTGCTGAGGGAGGTGACCAGGCGTGCGTCGCCGGCGGAATAGGCGAGACCGGTCGCCCTGGCCTGTACGGTGAGCACGCCGGAGACGCCGGACGGGCTGCGGACCGGTACGTAGAGCCCGCCGTCGCCGGCTGCGGTGACGCCCGCCGGCGAGGCCTGCGCTGTTTCGCCCGCCGCTTCGCCATTGTGCACCGTCCGGCGGGCGCGCTCAGCGAGGGTGGGGTCAGGACCGCCTTCGGCCGGCGTCTGACAGTACGACTTCAGGTCGTCGCCGTCGAGTACGAACAGCGTCGCCGAGCCGGCGCCGAGCACATCCGTTACTTCCTTGAGACAGCTTTCAGCCATGTGGGAGACCGAAGTCTGCGACACGACCGCGGCGCTGAGGCGGTTGAGCGCCGCGGTCTCCTGCTCTCGCGCAAGCGCCCGCGCCTCGCGTTCGCGCAAGCGCCCCGCTTGGAGGCCGACGAGCAGGCCTACGACGAGAAACGCGACAAGCGCGAGCCAGTCTTGCGAGTCATGCACCCGCAGCGTGTGGTAAGGCGGCAGGAAGAAGAAGTTCCAGGCAAAGAAGGCGAGTGCGGCGGTGACGAGGCCCGGCCCCGTCCCGGCCACGCTCGCCACGAGCAAGATGATGAGCAGGTAGAGAAGAGCCCACTGGCCCTTCGCGAAGGAGTCTCTGCCGGGCAGGAAGACGGCCGTCGAGAAAGCGATCGCTACGATGGCGACGAGGTAGCCGTGCCGCGCGACGACGGCGCTAAGGCGAGCGGTCATGCCTGCATCCTAGCGCGGACGCGGGCGGTGGGGATAGTGTCGAGACGGCACGCGTTCGTTGCGCCTGAAGTCGTCGATCTCCGGCCCCTGCGAACGTCTGTCGCGGAAGCGGCCCGTGAGCATCGCCGGCACGCGGCTCAGTCCCGCGGCAACCTTGACCAGGCCGCTCTCGCCGGAGGCGACATGCGGGGGCATGGCGAAGCACGATGGGCTGGTCTACGAGAAGATGCGCGGGCGCCCTCGGCGTTGCGATCACCTGCCGGGAGCACGCACCTGATCGTCGCGCTCTCTACCGGGAGGTGCTTGCGCGGCCCAGCGCGTGCCGCAGTGCGCGCTGCTGGCGCTGATCACTTCGAGCGCGCCGCCGCGAACGCCACTCACCGAGGATGGTCGCCACGATGTAGGCGAAGATGAAGACACCCATCATGATCGCGACGACCACGATCACATCGATCACCATATCCTGGAGCATGAACATCTTCGACCTCCCGTGGTTGCCGGCGACCCGTCGGCCGCGGTCACCGTAGAGAAGGTACCCAGAGCCTCGCTAAGGGGCCGTGAAGAAGGCGAGCCGCGGCATCAAGATTCCGTATAGGGAGCGGACTGGAGAGATCGAGCTCCCACCGATCGGGGGTCTGAGGGCGGAAAGACGGGAGCCCCCGGCGGGCCCGGTGACGACGGGGCGCCGGCGCCAGCTTGCAGCACGCCGGGCCGGCTGGCTCCGGAGGTCGTCAGTCTTCCGAAGTGCGATCGGGCGGCGGGCAACAGACGTTGCCCGCCGCCCTCACCGCCTCAGGTACGGAGGCGGATGATCGTCAGTTGTAGTTCGGCTTGAACCAGGTCGAAGCCGACCTGGTGACGCCGCCGTGGCTGACCGACGCCGTCACCTTGAAGAAGACGCCCTGCGGATAGTCCGAAGGGTTGATGTCCAGGTGGTAGTGGGCGAAACCGGACCCGTCGCACCGGGCCGAGAACGTCCTGCCGTTGACCGACCACTTGACCTTCAGTCCTCCGACATTGCCGCCCTGCACCCAGGCCTTGAGCTGGAAGGGGTCGTCGCACGGGTCGTGGCACGTCACGCCGGCGCGGATACCGGAAACGCTGCCTTGCTTGCCCGTCTCCGTCGCGGCCTTGCCCCCGGCGAGGACGCTCGCGGGCAGAGCGAGCGCGAGGACGGCGAGGCCGAGGGCGAACGCTGTGATCGACTTCTTCATTTCCTTCTCCTTGGATGTGGCGTCGGGATGCCCCGGTAGTGGAACCTCTCCGACGCGGGTCTTGCGAGCAGTCTACGCAGCGCCGGTTAAGAGACGGTTAGCAGCGCCTGCAGGACGCCAGGAGGCGCAACGCGCACGGGCCTGATAGCCTTAAGACGGCAACGCACCGACTGGAGCCGATACCCATGGATGCCGTCATCCGCCTCGTCGACATCTCGCTCAACCTGGACGCCTACCTCGGCGTCGCGGCGGAGCATCTCGGCGCCTGGCTCTACGCGGCGCTGTTCGGCGTCGTGTTCTGCGAGACGGGGCTCGTGATCACGCCGTTCCTGCCCGGCGACTCGCTGCTGTTCGCCGGCGGCACGCTGGCCGGCGCGGGCATCCTCGACCCGGCTCTGCTCTGCGGCGTCCTGTTCGCCGCCGCGGTCCTCGGTGACGCGGCCAACTACGCCATCGGCCGCTTCGTCGGGCAGCGTCTGCTGGCCGGCAGGCTCGGGCGCTTCGTCCCGCCGCGACACTTGCGGCGCACGCAGGAGTTCTACGAGCGCCACGGCGGCAAGACCATCGTCCTCGCGCGGTTCATGCCATTCGTGCGCACCTTCGCGCCGTTCGTGGCCGGCGTCTCACGCATGGACCCGCGGCGGTTCTTTGTCTTCAACGTCGCCGGCGCCGCGTTGTGGGTGAGCGTGTTCGTCGCCTGCGGCTACTTCTTCGGCAGCGTGCCCTTCGTCCGCGATCATCTGACGATCGTCGTGCTGGCGACCATCGCGCTGTCTCTGGCGCCGGCCGTCGGCGGCGCGATCGTTGCCAGGCTGAGACGCCGGCGCGCGGCGCGCGTGGGCGTGGAGCGCGCCGGCGACTGACCGCCGCCCTCCCCGGCGCCGGCCCTCATTAACGCTTCCTTAACCCGCCTGGGCTATCTTGGGTGTGATTCCTGATGACCATCCTCGTCGTAGAAGACAATCTGAAGCTGGCCGCCAATCTGCAGCGCCTCCTCGAGCTGGAGGGGCATGCCGTGGCCGTGGCGCACGACGGCGAAGAGGGGTTGCGCCGCGCCCTTGCGGAACGTTTCGACTGCATCGTCCTCGACCTCAACCTGCCGAAGCTCGACGGCCTTGCGGTCTGCCGCGCCCTGCGCGCCGGGGACGATCCCACGCCGGCGCCGATCCTGATGCTCACGGCGCGCAGCTCCAAGCGTGACGTCGTGCTCGGCCTCGACACCGGCGCTGACGACTATCTGGCCAAGCCCTTCGACCTCGACGAACTGCTCGCGCGCGTGCGCACGCTCATGCGGCGCGCGACCCCGGAGCGCAGCGCCACGCTGCGGTCCGGCGACGTCGTCCTCGACGCCAACAGTCACGAGGTCCGCAAGGGCGGCGCGCTCGTGAGCCTGGCGCCGCGGGAGTACGATCTGCTCGAGCACCTTCTGCGCAACAAAGGCGTCGCCCAGGACAGGCTGACGTTGCTCGACAACGTGTGGGGCGAGTCCGAAGACCTGCTGTTCTCGCAGACGGTGGACGTCCACATCTCGTATCTGCGTCGCAAGCTCGGCAAGACCCTCATCACCACGGTGCCCGGCAAGGGCTACCTGATCCGCGCCTGACCTCGCGCATGTTCCGCAGACTTCGCTACAAGCTGGCCTTGCAGTTCACGGCGCTCGTGTTCGGTCTGATGATCGTGCTGGGCGCCGTGTTCATCGCCATCGAGTTCACGGACGTCAATCGCCAGCTCGACGACCGTCTGCAGCGCCAGGCCGCCCTGATCAAGAAGGAGCTTCGCCTGCCCATCGGCGTCGAGCAGGCGCGCTGGCTGCACCGGGAGGCCTTCAACGTGAAGCTCGCCACCGGCAAGGGGCGCGTGTTGTATGCCAGCGACATCTTCGCGCGCCTTCCCGTTGGTCTCGATGCGCCCGCGCTCACCATGGTACGCGCCGACGGGAGCTCGTACCGCGTGCTGACCACAAAGCTCAACGGAGGCCGCGACGTCACGCTGCAGCTCGCCGGCCAGGATCGCATCGGGCCGGCGGAGCTGCCCGGGGAGATCGCCGTGTTCTTCATCGCCGCTGTGCTCGTGTCGGCGCTCACGGCCGTTCTCGGTCTGTGGTTCGCGCGCCGCAGCCTCGCCCCGGCGGAGCGCATGTTCGAGCGCCTCACGCAGTTCACCCATGACGCCAGTCACGAGCTGCGCACGCCGCTCGCGGTGATCGGCTCGGAGCTCGACCTCGCCCTGCGCACCGGCGATCACGAGGAGCACATCGCCGCCGCCAAGGACGAGCTGAAGGTCGGCGCCCAGCTCGTCACCGACCTGCTCGGACTCGCCGAGCTGGACACCGCGACCCTGGACGGCCACTCCGTCGATCTGTCCCAGCTGGTGGACCGCGAGGCGGAGCGCTTCGCCCCCCTCGCGGAGCGGCGTGGGCTCCGCCTGCGCACCGACATCGAGCCCGGGGTGATCGTCAAGGCCGACGAGGGCCTGGCGGCCCAGCTCGTCGCGAACCTCGTCGGCAACGCCCTCAAGTTCACGCCGCCCGGCGGCGAGGTGTCGGTGTCGCTGACGCGCGGCGCGTTGCGCGTCAGCGACACAGGCCCCGGCATCGCCGCCGAGGATCTGCCGCACATCTTCGAGCGGTTCTACCAGGCCGACGACTCGCGCGCGCAGGACGGTCACGGCCTCGGCCTGGCCATCTCGAGGAACATCGCCGAGGTGCACGGCTGGCGCCTCAGGGCCGAGAGCGAGCCGGGACGCGGCGCGACCTTCGTCGTCACGCTGCACCGCCGGCGCGGCGCGGCTTCCCCCAGCGCCCCGCCCGGAGCAGGCGTGCCTGAATGACCGGGATAGGCCCTTATGCCTCCCTTAAGGAGAGGTCGTCATGCTGGTGGCACGCACACGACGCCAACGGCGGGGGCCTCGCGCCGCCCACGGCACAAGGAGGATCACAGTGAGCAACAAGACCCTGCGCACGCTGCGCAAGGACATGACCATCCTCACGAGTCTCGCCCTGCTCGGTCTTGTCGCCCTCTCGGCGCTCACCGGCCTGGGCATGGACGACGAGGTCGAGGGATTTCTGCCCGTGGATGACATCCACCCCCTCATCGGCTATACGATGGCCCTGGTCGCGGGTCTTCACGCGCTGCTGCAGCTCGGCGCCATGCGGATCTACATGAGGAAACGGTACAGGGATCTCGCCGGCGAGTCCCCCGCAAGCCCATCCACCAACAAGCAATGAGGAGACGACCATGAAATGTCCAGTGTGCAGCGACGAGGATCTTCTGATGACCGAGCGCCAGGGCGTGGAGATCGACTACTGCCCCAGCTGCCGCGGCGTCTGGCTCGATCGCGGCGAGCTCGACAAGATCATCGAGCGCTCCAATGAGATGGCGGCGCCGGCGCCGTCGCAGAAGGCGTCTCGCGACGACAGTCGTGATGATCATCGGGACTCGCACGACGATCACGGATCAAGCGGGCACGACAGCGGTTCCAAAAAGAAAAAGAAGAGCAGCCTGTTCGGCGACATCCTCGGAGGGCTGGGCGGCGACTGACCCCGCGGCCTTGGCCACGAGCCGGCCGGCGCCCGATCGTCAGGCGCCGCCGAGGACCTCGACGCCGGCGGCTTGCGCAGCGCGCGCGAGCCCGGCGTCGAGGGTGGCCAGCGGCGCCTTCTTGCGCAGCGCCAGTTCCAGATAGGCGGCGTCGTAGCTCGAGAGGCCATGCTGACGGGCCAGGGGCAGGATCTGGTCGAACACGTGCCCCTGCGCCTGCTCGTCCACAGTGATCGGCAGGCCCTCCAGAGCGGCCACGAAGCGCTCGCTCTTCTGCTCCGCGAGGCGCCCGCGGCGAAGGGCGACCAGGAGCGCATTGCACACTTCGAGCGGCCAGACACCAGGGACGAAGGCCCCTTCTGCCTGCAGCCGGTGCAGGATGGCCTCGCTCTCCGTCGAGCTCTCGTCCTCGAACACCCAAGGCATCGCCGCCGAGCAATCGAGGACGAACATCAGTACCTGCGGCCCTCGTCGATGAGCTGCCGGATGGTGAGGTCCTTGCCGAGCATGTTGCCTCTGCGAAGTTCCTTGATGTCTTCGATCACCTCGCGCACGTCGCGCTTGGGCGGCGTCGTCGGAGGCACGAGCTCGGCCACAGGATGCCCGTGCCTTGTAATGGTGATGCGCTCGCCGTTCTCGACGCGCCTGAGCAGCTCGGGCAAGTGGGTCTTGGCTTCATAGGCGCCGACGGAAGTCATTGTCACCTCAATTTAGACCAGTGGCAGACTAGTTCGCACAGCATACCGCGAGACGAGAAGCGCTTCAAGTGCCGGGCACCTCTCGCAGACGACGATCGCGAGGCTCCTTGAGGGCGCGTCGCCCGGCCGGGCCGGCCGGTCTCTGTCGCCGGCGCCAATGCGCTCCGGCTCACGCCTCGCTGAAGACGAACCCCTGCGCGAACACACTCTCGCAGGCGGCCACCGCTGCGGCGTCGTAGCGCACGCCGGCGCCGGAGCGCACCTCGGCGAGGGCGGCGTCAAGGCCGAGCGCCGGCCGGTACGGCCGGTGCGAGGCCATCGCCTCGACGACGTCGGCGACCGCGAGGATGCGCGCCTCGAGGAGGATCTGCTCGCCCTCGAGCCCGCGGGGATAGCCGGAGCCGTCCGGGCGCTCGTGGTGCTGCAGGGCCATCTCGGCGACGGGCCAGGGAAAGCGGATCGCCGCGAGGATCTCGAAGCCGGACTGGGCGTGTCCCTTGATCAGTCCGAACTCCATGAGCGAAAGGAGTCCCGGCTTGGAGAGGATCTCGGCGGGGATGGTGATCTTGCCGACGTCGTGCAGCATGCCGCCTACGCGCACGCCCTCGGCGCGCTCGCCACCGAGCCCCATGTGCAGCGCCATGGCCGTGGCCAGCTCGCTGACGCGGCGCTGGTGGCCGGCGGTGTAGGGATCGCGCACCTCGACGCTGCGCGCCAAAGCCACGATCACCCCCTCGGTGATGCTCTGCTGGGTGGCGAGGCTCTCGAGGAGGTCTTCTCCGGCCTGCTTGCGGTCTGTGATATCCAGCTCGGTGCCGGTCATCCGCAGCGGGCGCCCGTCACTGCCCCACTGCGAGACCTTGCCACGGTCGAGCGCCCAGACCCAGTGGCCGTCCTTGTGGCGCATGCGCGTCTCGCACTCGTAGATGCCGGAGTGCCCGGCGAAGTGCTCTTCGAGAAGCTCGTCGGCGCGCCGCAGGTCGTCGGGGTGGCAGAGGTTTCTCCACGTCTCGATCGAGGTCGGCGCGAGCTCGGCGAGCGTGTAGCCGGCGATCTCGGCCCAGCGCTCGCTGAACGTCTCCTCTCCCGTCTGGGGGTACCAGTCCCAGAGCCCGATGCCGGAGCCTTCGACGGCACTCGCCAGTTGCTCCTCGCGCCGGCGCAGCGCCTCCTCCGCCTGCCTGCGCTCGGTCTGGTCGATCATGACCGTGAGGAAGTACTGCTGCCCCTGGCTCTCGATGATCTCCCCGGAGAAGAGGCCGTCGAGGATGGCGCCGTCCTTGCATCTGACCTTGAGCTCACAGTCGTTGACGCGGCCCTGCGCCTCCAGCTGGTCCGCCACGGCGCGCTGCTGCTCCGGCTCGACGAAGAGGTCCAGTTCATCGGTGGTATGGCCGAGGACCTCCTCGCGGGCGTAGCCGAGCGTGCTCAGGAAGGCGTCGTTGACCTCGGTGAATCGGCGTCCCGGCATGCTGCTCACCGCCATCAAGGCGGGGTTCCTGTGGAACAGCCGCTGGA
>Ga0194044_10000891_pt1 | contig 15042 bp, 11 predicted proteins | sample JunL4417m_MetaG_FD_155460 | JGI IMG/M metagenome (GOLD analysis project Ga0194044, IMG submission 155460) | Anoxic zone freshwater microbial communities from boreal shield lake in IISD Experimental Lakes Area, Ontario, Canada - Jun2016-L442-17m | ecosystem: Environmental > Aquatic > Freshwater...
GACCCCGGCTTCCTCGCCCTGCTGCGCGCGAACAAGGCGCTCGTCGAGGCGGGCGAGGAGCAGCGCCTCCTGCTCGCCCGCCACTACGAGCGCCATGCGCGCTGCTTCGACAGCTCCCATCTGGGCCTCACCGTGTGCCCCACCCTGAAGTGCAACTTCCGCTGCCCCTACTGCTTCGAGCACGACCAGCGGGACGGCGCCACGATGAGCCCCGAGACCATTGAGCGCCTGATCGCCTTCATCGCCGGCTACAAGGACGCCCGCCACCTGTCCATCGGCTGGTACGGCGGCGAGCCCACCCTGGCGTGGGAGCTGATCGAGGACATCACACAGAAGGTCGAGGCTCTCGAGATCGACTTCGAGGGCGCCGGCCTCGTGACCAACGGCTACCTCCTCGACGAGGCCAGGATCGCCCGCCTCAACGATCTCAGGATCCGCTCCATCCAGATCACCCTCGACGGCCCCCCGGAGGTGCACGACGCGCGCCGCGCGCTGGCCGGCGGGGCGCCCACCTACGCGCGTATCCTCGAGAACATCGCCCTCCTCATGGAGTCGCCCTACGAGGGTTCCTGCGCCATCCGCGTCAACATCGACAAGCACAACCTCGAAGGCTTCCTCGAGCTGCACGCGGAGCTGCGCGCGCGCTTCGCGGGCAAGCATCTGTCCGTTTACCCAGGGCACGTACACACCAGCCTCGCGCACGCCTACGACCACGGCTGCAACCTTGACTGCGGCGACTGGGCCGCGCTCGCCTTCGACCTCTACCAGCGCGGCGGCCTCCTGCCGAAGGAGGGCTTCTACCCCGCCGGCGACCTGCACGGCGTCTGCGTGGCCACCAGCCACAACGGCTTCGTCGTGGGCCCCGGCGGCGAGCTCTACAAGTGCTGGGAGGACGTCGGCAAGCCGCACATGGTGATCGGCGACGTCCACGAAGAGGACCCCATCACCGACCCCGGGCTGCGCGCCCTCTACGCTCTCGGCGCCGACCCCTACGACGACCCCGAGTGCCTGGCCTGCGCGGTGCTCCCCATCTGCGGCGGCGGCTGCGCCAACAAGCGCCTGCGCGCGCGGCGCTTCAACGAAGAGGGCCTCATGGTCTGCTCGCCGTACAGGAACCACCTCACGGCCTACCTCGAGGAGTACTACGACACCTACCTGAGTCGCGCGCTGCTGGGCGTGGGGCTGACCGCGCACGCCGCCGCCGCCGACAAGGGCTACCGCATGGTGCAACCGCGGAAGCGCGGCGCCGCGGAGGAGCGGCACCCCCTGGCCGAGCCCGCCGGGCAGGAGCGCTGAGGTCGCGGGGCGCCATGGTCGCATGTCCCGGCGCCTGCTGCTGCACGACATGGGTTATTGTCGCGGCAGGTGCAGGCGATCGGTCGGAAAGAGCCAGTCAGGAAGTCAGGGAAGGGGAGGCACGAGATGTCGGTCGAGGACGCCAGGAACTATCTGCGCAGATTGGCCACAGACAAGGAGTTCATCGCCACCGTCAAGGCGGCGACGAGCTCGGGGGAGCGCCTCGCCGTGATCCACGCCGCGGGCTACGACTTCGACCTCAAGGAGCTCGCCGAAGCGCGCAGCTTCGAGCTCAGCGACGAGGAGAGCCGCAGGATCGCCCTCTCGGACGAGGAGCTCACGGCGATCTCCGGGGGCGGCCACTGCGGCTGGACGCACGAGTCCGAGGGGCACTGCGGGAAGACGCACGAGGGCGAGGGCTGTGGGCAGGGTCGGCTGCGCGGCAAGTACATGATCTGAGGTCGGCGGGTCGATACCCCTCTCGCGACCAGGCGGGCGCCGCGCCTTGGGCGGGGATGTAGCCGGCCGCGGCGCGTGTGGCTCGGGCGCGGGCGGCGGCGCCGGTCAGAAACCGGCGCAGACCCGCGCCCGCGGCCGGCGGCGCCGGTCAGAAACCGGCGCAGACCCGCGCCCGCGGCCGGCGGCGCCGGTCAGAAACCGGCGCAGACCCGCGCCCGCGGCCGCGCGCTCGGCGCCGGAAGCGGGGGTCACATGGCCTCGCGGAACGAAAAGCCTGACATGGCGTGCCGCGCCTCCTTGTCCTCGATCAGTCTCAGATACGGCTCGAGCATCTCCCGGTGCCGCGCTCTGAGGAAGGCCGCGAGCACTCCCATCCCGTAGGGCGGGAACTTCGTCTTCAGGTAGCGCCTGCTGACGGCCGGGGGGTGGATGAGGACGAGCGGCCCCGGGGCGGCCCTATGCATCCGCGTCGTAGAAACGGTAGAGCTCCCGCATCACGTCTCCGACGGTGTCCGCGGCCGGATGAAAGCTCTCCCGGCCCTGGGCGAAGACGGGCCGCCCGTGGATCATGCGATGCGTGGTGGCGATCTCCAGAGCCGGGAAGTACACGACGTTCGCATGGCGTGCGGCCGCTTCGTCCGCCGCGGCTCTGAGCGTCGCCTTGGCGTTGCCGCAGGCGCTGACGACGTCCGCGTCCTCCCTGAAGGTCGTCCACAGGTGTACCGGTGAGACCATGAGCACAACCGTGCAGGCGGGGTTGTGGCGGGCCATGGCCGAGACGACGTAGTCCAGGTTCTCCAGGTTCTCGCGGTAGCGGCTGACGCGAAAGCGGTAGCGGTCCATGTCGCCGCCTTCGGCCACGTAGGGACCCGCGGGCAGGCTGATCACCGCGCCGTCGCGCGTGTCCTCCCAGATCTCCGTCATCTCCAGCGTGAGGATGAGGACGTCCGCCTCCTCGAGGATGCGGCGCGAACACAGGCGATGCCTGGCGAAGTCCGCCTCCGCCTGCGCCGGCGTGGGGTACACGACGATCCTGCGGTAGGGGTCCTGCACCACCCCGGTCCGGGGTGCTACCCACCAGCGCAGATCCGGCTGCCACTCCTCGAAGGAGTAGCGGACTATCTGCCGCAGGCAGAAGGTGTTGTAGACGCGTTCCCAGGCTGCGCTGGCGTGCCGCGCGGCTCTGTGCTCCTGCTCGGCCGTGAGGAATCGATACCCGTCCGCGATGAGGGTATCCTTGATCTCTCTGGTGAAGCAGGAGCCCATGGCCGCGATGCGGGTCTGCCGGGTGATCTTCAATCCCGTGGCCGCGGGCCGCGGATAGCGCCCGGCCGCAAGGGGATTGTCGTAGGAGCCGGGCCAGACCTGCCAAGGATGAAACTCACGCCCTGGGTAGACATCCGAATGTGCCATCGTGGGAGGATACCATCGCGAGTTGCGGGCCATGAAGATCTGCATCCTCACCCCGGCGTTCCCGCCTGAGAGCTGGGGTGGGCTGGCGCGCACGGCTGAGCGCGTGGCGCAGCATGCCTGCGCCTTGGGAGCGGACGTTCATGTGGCGGCCTTCTCGGTGGTCGCCGACCCGCTCGTGCTGCTCGATGAGAACCGCCGCACGACGCGCCGCGACGGGATCACCCTGCACCGTCTGGAGCTCGGCCGGTTTGCGTATCCTGAGGAGTACCGGGGATGGGGCGATTCTCCCCATACCCGCGCCATCAAGACGCTCTACCAGTCTCTCGAGATCCTGCACGCGGCGGAACGCTACGACCTCCTGCACGCCTTCTTTCTGTATCCCGCCGGCTATGTCGCCGGGCTCCTCGCCGGGCGCTACGGGGTGCGATCGCTCGTCACGCTGGTCGGCAACGACGTGAAACGGCACTTCTTTCAGCCCGAAGCCGTGGCCATGTGCAGGAGCGGCCTGGAGAACGCGCATCGCGTGGTGGCCTTGAGCCGCGAGCTGCTCGACCTGGCCGATGCCCTGACTCCCGTCAAGAGCAAAGGGGAGATCATCCACAACGCCGTGAGCATCCCCTCCGCGGCGTGGCGGGCGCGCGCTGCACGCACGGGTCCGTTTCGCCTCGGGAGCGGAGGCATCCTCAAGTACGCCAAGGGTCTGCCCTACCTTCTCAAGGCGGCGGCCGGCCTGCGCGAGAGGCACGACATCAGCGTGGAGCTCGTCGGTGAGGTGCGCGTCCATGAGCGCGACACGCTGGAGCGCATGATCGCGCTCACCGGCGTTCGTGAGATCCTGAGCCTGCGGCCGCCCGTAGCGCGCGAGGCGATGCCCGCGTGGCTCGACTCCCTGGATGCCTTCGTTCTGCCGTCGGTGTCGGAGGGCTGCCCGAACATCCTCATGGAGGCCATGGCCGGCGGGCTGCCGTGCGTGGCCAGCCGTGTGGGCGCCGTCGAGGACCTGATCGAAGACGGCGTATCCGGTCTGCTGGTTCCGTATGGGGATGCGCAGGCCCTGCAGTCCGCGCTGGACAGACTGATCACCATGCCGGATCAGGGGGCGGCCCTGGGAAGGGCCGCCCGCGAGCGCATGAGATCGTTCTCTGCGCAACGCGAAGAGCGGGAATGGCAGGCGGTGTATCGCCGCTTCATGGGAGAGCGCTGAGGAGCGGACCATCAGATACCCGGAAGATCACTGGATACGCTCTCTTGACGCGCCGCAGGCGCTGCGGCGCTATCTCGCTCAGCAGAGCACGGCCTACGGCCGCGTGAAGAACGGCTTCGTCGGGGAGCTGATCGGCGACCTGCGGGGCAAGAGCTTTCTCGACTACGGTTGCGGTGCGGGGCTCTTCGTCATCCATGCCGCCGAGGCCGGGGGGAGTGAGGTCGTCGGCGTTGACGCGGAGGGCGCCGTGCTGGCCACAGCCCGCCTGTTCGCGGAGAATCGGGGGGTCGCCGACAGGTGCCGTTTTGTGGAAGGCGAGCGCTTCCCGACGCGCGCCGCTGACGCGCGCGCCGGCGGCGGGCTCTTCGACGTCATCCTCATGAAGGATGTGCTCGAGCACGTGGAGGACGACGAGGGCCTCCTGCGGCAGGCCGCCGCACATCTGAGACCCGATGGGGCGCTGATCGTCAGCACGCAGAACGCCCTGTCCCTTAACTACCTGACCCAGGGCGTCTATCACCGCCATGTGCTCGGCGACAAGGCCTGGTTCGGGTGGGATGAGACCCACCTGCGGTTCTACTCGTTTCTGAGCCTGACGACGAAGCTGCGGCTTGCCGGTCTGCAGCCCTTGTGCTGGCGGGCGAACTACCTGATCCCCCACAGGTTCGCCCGTCGTACACCATCCGGCGTGAGGATCTGCCGCGTGGAGTGCCTGGCGCAGCCCGATCGCATCCTGGGCAGGCGCCTCCCCTTCAACCGGTTGGGGTGGAACATCATCGTGAAGGCGGGCGTGCGCCGGGGGCGCGTGCGCGCGGTCGCCGCGAGGCGCGCTCCGCCCAGCGCGACCGTGTCTCTCGAGCGCGGTCGCCGATGAAGGTCGGGTTCGTCTTTCACAAGGATCCCTCGCTGCAGCCGGACGGCATAGATACCATCCGGCTGCACGCCCTCACCGGAGGCCTGAGGAAGCGCGGTCTCGCCGTGGAGATCATCGCCCCGGTGGACGGGCGTAGCGTCACCGCCGCCGGGGTCCCGGTGCATCCGCTCGAGCACCTGGGCGTGGCCGGGTTCGACGTCGTCAAGACCTGCTATCACTTCTCCATCGAGCTCATCGGTACGTTCGGCGGACCCGTTGTGTCACGGCTCGTGCGGGTCGTGGACGAGAAGGCTCCGGAACGGGATGCGGCCTGGCGGGGCAGGCTCGTGCACTGCCAGGACGCGATCGCGGCACGCGCCCGTGTGGTCGTCTTCAACAACCGGGAGAACGAGCAGCGGTGGCAGGCCGTGTACGGAGCCAGGGTGTCCACCATGCTCGTCCCAACCGGATGCCCGTCCGTCATTCCCCGTACCGGCGCGAGCCCCTACGAAGAGGGGGAGAAGGTCGTGCTCTTCCTCGGCAGCCTGTGCGCGCCCCGCATGGTACCCATGCTGAACGGGCTGGGCGAAGCACTCCGGGGCGTCGCCCGCATCCACCACATCGGCCGCGACAAGCTCCACCTGTACGATGACGGCCGCGCCGATGGGAAGGCCGAGGAGCTTGCGCCGCTGGTCGTCCGCCATGGTGAGATGCCCGAGGAGCGCATCTGGAACTACATCGGGCATGCCCGGATCGGCCTGGCCCTCGCTCCGGGTCCATACCCGTTCGACAACGATCTCGCGAAGATCTACAGCTATCTGCGCGGCGGCCTGCCGGTGCTCTCGGAAGAGCGCGTCGTGAACAACGATCTGCTCGCAGCGACGGGCAACGGCGGCGTCTTCGCCTACGACGATGTCGATGACGCCGCCGCCAGAGCGCTCATGCTCCTCGAAAGGCCGCCGGGCGTCGCCAGGCAGCGGGTCATGGACTTCATGGCCCGCGAGCATTCCTGGGAACAACGGGTCGACAGCTACTACCGGTTTTTCACCTGTCTTCAAGCCGGAGGGCAAGAGCCGCAGCCGCATTGATGACCACTTGCGGATAGACGGTCATGATGTGTCGCATGTCGTCGAAGTCGATCGCGTAGAGCTCGATGAACTCCGACGTGACGACACAGGCATCTTGTGAGGGATGACTCGTGAACAGCGGCGTCTCCCCGATCACGGCGCCATCCGCCAGAGTCCTGACCAGCGTCTGATCCGGCTTCCCGTGGTGGCGGAAGACGTCGGCCGTGCCGCTGATGATGCAGTAGATGGAGTGGACCTCGTCCCCTTCACCGACGATGACTGAGCCTGCCCTGTAGAACTTCTGCTGTATGGTCGAGGCGATCGCCTCCATGCCGCGGATGCTGACCCCGTCAAAGAGGGTCGTCTTTGTCAGGGCGTCGATATCGAAGACTGTTTCCGGCAAGAAGGCATCTCCTTGAGCGATGTTTCTGATGGCATAGGCCGCTGCTTCACGTACGTGCTCGCTGGGATCGTCGACCAGCCGCTGCACGGCAGGAAGGCAGATGTCATCCGGCGCCTGCTCGCCGCTGACAAACGCCGCCAGCATCCGCGTTGTCGGATCGGGGCTGGTCCCCAGGAACGACACGATGTGGCCGAGATCCAGCGGCTGCCTGAGCACGATGTAGCTTCTGCCTCTCTCGATCTTCTCCGCGGCTGGGACATCATCGACCAACGTCAGGACGAGGCGCGCGATCTCCGGCGGCAGAGTGTTTTCGAGCAGCTCGATGGCCACGGCCGCTTCAGCGGTGTGGAGCGCTTCCAGGATCAGCCGCGTGTCACCGAGGTGCTGCAGCGTTGTGGCGTGGAGGATGAGCCGCAGGGACTCGTCGTTGTCCTGCCGCAGATGGTCTTTGAGCATGTCCAGGCTCAGGCACGACGTCTCCGCTTCCAGGCACTCGATCATCTGCAGGCGCTGATACGCCTTGGCCGTCTCGTGGCGCACGAAGGTCAGCGGCACGCACTTGTTGTCCGAGAGTCCCATCGCCTCGAGGATGCCCTGCTGCACCTGCGGGAGGGCATCGAGCAGCGCGACTTCGAGGAACGGCCGGAAATGGTCGACGTAGCCGGCCAGCGCCTCGATGGCAGCCCGGCGCACGATCCCCAGGTCGTCCAGCTTCTCGATCAAGGGATTGAGACCCCGTGCATCCGGGTTGCCGGCAAAGGAGGCCGCCGCTTGCGCACGGATTCGTGCGTCGGGGTCATCGAGGAGCGCGAGCGCCTTCTCCGGATCCGCGGACAGCTCGTCTCTCAAGCGCGCCTCGCTCCCTCTCGCCGCGCTCCCTCTCGCCGCGCTCCCTCTCGCCGCGCTCCCGCCGTGCCCTTCCCCGCAGGGGATATCGGGCGCCGCGGCCGACTCCGCCTCGTGGCCCTCGTAGTCGATGGCGCGATCCGTGAGGACCTGTCTCAGCCCGGTGGTGAACCGCTGCCTGAAGCGGTTGGTCTCGTAGATCCAGAACAACGCGAACACCACGCCCACGTAGGCCAGATCGTGCGCGGAAAGGACCTTCTGCAGAAGCACCATGGCCAGGGCGCTGAGAATGACGGCGCCGTTGACGACCGTCCCACCGGTGAACACCCTGCTCCATTTGATCAACCTTCGCGGAACTGCATCGAAGAGGATCTTGTTGATCGGTCCGGCGATGGCCCGTTGCACGAAGAGCACGGAGAACTGGCCATAGGCGGCGACGAAGATGCCGAAAGAGGCGGCCAACCCTGCGAATACGATGGCGAAGTTCACAGGATGAACGAAAGCGGCTCTGGCCAATCCGACCTTGGCGTAGAACCTTCCCACGGCAAACAGGAGCACGAAGGTGATCAGCGTGGTCGCCCCGCGAAAGACGCCGAGAAACGTGAGCAGTGCCTGCTGGGACTCGAAGGTGGCGTGGGCGATGACGAAGAACTGGTAGGTGAAGACGGGCAGGAGGATGCTGGGGTAAAAGGCGTTGGCGGTCAGGTATCTGATGATGGGGTACTTCCTGATAAGGGAGAGGATCTCGGCGGGACGCTTGTTCGTCTCCTCCTCCACCACCGTTCGCCGCCCCGCGCGAGAGACGAAAGCCGAGGCGGTGATCAGCAGGCCGACCCCGATGCAGGCATACGCTACGGCAGCGACCGCCAGCGGGGAGTCAGGGCCGGCGAGCCTGGCGAGCGGGGCGACCAGAAAGCTCCCCGCGGCCGTTCCCAGCACCTGCCCGGCCATGAGCAGCGGGAAGAGCCGTTTGCCCTGGCGCACGTCAAAGAGAGTCCCGGCGATACTCCACAGGTAGACGAGAAAGAACGAGTCCTGGAGGTTCAGGAGCTGGTAGAGAATGGGGTATGCCAGGCCCGAACCTCTGAGCACCAGGCCGAACATGGCGCCGGTGAGCAGCGCGGAGCCGATCATGAACCAGGCGACCAGCGGGCAGTCCGGCGGCTTGCCGAGAAACCCGATGAACCAGAAGACGGCGATGGTGATGACCCCGTTGATCAGCAGCATGAGTGGGATCTGCTGCGGCCCGCTATGCTTCACGAAGGCGGCGTCGACGTAGGTGCGAAAGATGGCCATGAAGAGGAAGATGAGAATGAAGAACGACAGCATCCAGAAGAAGGGACGGCGTTCGCGTCCCTGGATCCTCAACGCCCTGGGGAAGAAGTGACTCACCGTCTCCTGCGCGGCAGGGCGCCCAGGTGAGCGCCATCCGCCGCATCCTCTTCTACACACACGATTCCGTGGGCGTGGGGCACGTCTTTCGGGCGCGCGCCCTCATCACGGGCATGCGGCGTTGGCGGCCCGACATCGACTTCCTGGTGCTGTCGGGGACCTCGGTGCCCCACATCCTCATGCGCGAGGGGATCGAGGTCCTCAAGCTGCCCGGCGTGGAGAAGGTGATGACCGGCGCACAGGCGCCTGCCGGCTCGACCTCGTCGCGGCAGCCGGTCTTCGGGGACGATGACCAGACGTACAGGCCCCGTCACCTGAGGAGCCTGCCGCTGGCGAGCGTCATGCAGCTGCGCCGGAGGATCATCGCCGAATCATATCGCTGTTTTCGGCCGGACGTGCTCATGGTCGAGCACTACCTGGGCGGGCTTCTGGACGAGATGGCGCCGGTCCTTCAGAGCAACGCCCGTGGAGATGGACGAGGTGCTTGCGTCAAGGTGGCGCTCTCCCGGGGGATCACGGGCGCGCGTCGCGAGGTCTTCACCGTTGCCGGCTCGCGGCCCGCCGAGGCCGTCCTGAAGTACTACGATCGGCTCTACTGTTTCGATGACGAGACGACGGTGAATCGGGATGGCCGCTACGGTGGGCTTTCCGACGAGGCCGTGGCCAAGGTGGCCTGCCTCGGCAGGATCGCCGACATGTGCCCGGACGAGCTGCCCGAGAGGGGCGCCGTCTGCGAGCGCTTCAGTCTCACCAGCAAGCCCATCATCCTCTTCGCCCTGTCGCGTCATGGGGACGTCGCCGGTCTGTGTACGCGTTTCCTGGAGGCGTTTTCGCGCCTCGGCCTGGACCGCGGTCATCAGGTGGTTTTCGTCATCGACCCCTACCTGGATAGGGAGGTGGTGGAGACGATCCGCCGGCATCCCCTGGCGGCCGGGGTCCGCCTTCTTCCCTTCTTCTATCCGCTCGCCGACATCGTGCACGCCTCCGACCTCGTGGTCTGCCGGGCCGGGTACAACACAGTCAACGAGCTGCTCCTCACAGGGGTGAAAGCCGTGGTCATCCCCGAGCGTCACCCCAGCGGGGAGCAGGAGAGCAGGGCGGCGGGCATCCCTCGCGACAACATCACCGTCATGGCGGAGGAGGCGGTGCTGCGGGCGCCGCCGGACGCCGCGCTGAAGGAGCTCATCGCCCGCGCACCCGTGTCGCTGTGCTTCGCCTTCGACAAGTACGCGATCGGCAGGCGCCTCATCGCGGACCTGGACGCCGACCTGCTCTTGCGTCGCGGTTCTTGCCGGCCACCGTCTCTTCGATCTCCCGGGAAAGCGCCCGGAACCGCGCCGGGGTCAGGTTCACGCTGAAGCAGTTCAGCGGGCTCTGGTGGCCGAAGAGCGAAGGGCTGTAACGCTCGGGAATGAGCCCTTGGCTCCGGCACAGGTCGAAGGCTTCTGTGCCCGGGTACGGCGTGAAGATGCTGTAGATGACCTTCTCGCAAGCGATCTTCTCGATGACCTCGCGAGTCTCCCGCAGGGTCTCTTCGGTCTCCCAAGGGAACCCGGCCATGAAGAACGCCTGCAGGCCGAGGCCCTGGCTGGTGATGAGCCGGCCGGCGGCCAGGGCCTCCTCGATGGTGAAGCCTTTGCGGATCCTCTTGAGGATACCGTTGTCGCCCGACTCTATGCCGAGCTGGACGCTGCGACAGCCGGCGCGTTTCATGAGGGCGATGTTCTTCTCGTTCACCAGTCTCACGTGGATCTCGCAGCTCCAGGAGATCCCCGGGGCCGCGCTTTCCAGGGCGTGGCAGAGGGCGGCCAGATAGGCGCTGTTGACGCCAAAGGTGTCGTCGTCGAAATGGAAGGCCGCGACGCCCATGTCGCGGAGGACGCCGATCTCCCGCGCGACATGTTGCGGCGAGCGGAAGCGCACGCCTTTGCCCCACACCTCCCGGGAGCCGCAGAAGAGGCAGCTCATGGGGCAGCCGCGCGTGGCCATGAGAAAGCCAAAGGCCTGCGCGGGGTAGTCCGCATGGCCGATGAGCGTCTCCGCGATATGGCGGCTGGGGAAACCCAGGGCGTCGAGGTCCCTGAGGGGCTCGCGCCGGGGCGTGCCGACGCGCTCGCCGCCGTGGCGCACGAACAGCCCGGGCAGCCGCTGAAGGGGAGCGCCCTTCTCGAGGGCGCGCAGCAGCTCCACGAGGGTCGCTTCGCCTTCGCCGCACACGCACACGTCGACGGCGGGGTCGGCGAGCATCTCACCTCCGGTGGCGGAAGGGTGCGGGCCGCCGACCACGACGACGGTCTGTGGGTCCAGCTCTTTCGCCAGCGCGGCGATCCGCGTGGCGGCCTCCAGCGTCGACGACTTGACGGAGATCCCCACCACGGCGGGCTGGTAGTCCGCCAGGATGGCGCGGATGGAGCGCCAGATCTCGGCGGCGGGGTCCGCGATGCTGTCCCTGAAGTGAGCGAAGCCGTCTCCGGTGAGGTAGGTGATGTCGAAGGGTTCGCTCCACGGCGCGAAGTCGGCGTTGAAGACCTTGACCTGCCAGTCCGTGTTCTCCGCCGCGGCATGGGCCAGATACGCGAGGGACAAGGGGTGTCTGACCAGGGCGTAGCCCCCGCCGTAGAGCCGGTAGAAAGGCGGCTCGATGAGGAGCAGGCGCCTTTCGCGCGGGATGACGGCGGGGCGCGTCACCGGCGCGTGAGGAGCCCGTGCCCCGTCATGCCGCCGCTCCGCAGCCAGGAGACGGCGCCGTCCTCCACCGTGTAGACCACGTCGTGCGGATGCCGGATCGCCAGGGCCTGCTGAGGCTCGAGGCAGAGGAGTATCCTCAGCAGCACGTGATTGACGCCCGCATGGCCGACCACCAGCACGTTTTCGTACGGGAGAGACGTGACAGCGACAAGCGCTTCTCGCAGGCGTGGCTCTGCGGCCGCGCAGCTCTCACCTCCCGGCGGAGCCTCGGTCCAGGTGGGGCGCAGCGCCCGGCCTTTCGGCAGCACCGCGCTGCGCGGCAGGCCTTCCCAGGCTCCGCAGGAGAGCTCCGCGAGCGTGTCCACGATGACCAGCGGCCACCCCGAGGCCGCGGCGAACACCTCGGCTGTTGTTGCCGCGCGTGCCAGCGGCGAGGCACAGATGACGCCCGTGCCCGCATACGTTATGTTGGCCGCCAGGTCCTCGCTGGTCGTGCGGCCGCGGCCGGTGAGCGGGGAATCGCGGCGCCCGAGAATGATGCCGTCCCGATTGGCGAGCGTCTGGGCATGACGGGCCACGAGGACTCTCATGCTTCTTGCGCTGCCCGGCCGCCGACGATCATGACCACAGGCTATCGCAGAAGTGGGGCAACGTGCCGTATCCGCCGCTGAGCATCAGTGCATGAACACCACGGGCCTGACCGAGACCGACATGCGCTTCGACGAGGTAGTGCAGCGGACGCTCGTCGCCGAGTCGCTGACGCGTCTGGAGCCGGACCGCCGTCCCGGCGCGGACCGCCGTCCCGGCGCGGACCGCCGTCCCGGCGCGGACCGCCGTCCCGGCGCGGACCGCCGTCCCGGCGCGGCCCGCCGTCCCGGCGCGGACCGCCGTCCCGGCGCGGACCGCCGTCCCGGCGCGGACCGCCGTCCCGGCGCGGACCGCCGTCCCGGCGCGGACCGCCGTCCCGGCGCGGACCGCCGGCGTCTGAGCTTCGCCGCCGCGCTCGCGGGCGCCCCACTGGCAGGGTGCGACCAGCTCACGGCGCGGGCGCACAATCGCTCGGCGACGGCCCTGCTGGTGGAGATGATCCTCTCCGCCGCCGAGGAGGCGGGAGGGGGGGCGACCCTGCGTCTCTTCTCCGGCGGCCGTGAGGTGCTCCTGCCCGGCGAGGAGCGCGACATCAGGTTCCCCGCGGAGGCCTTCGGCTTCTACGGCCGGGAGCGGGACTGGCGGAACGTCGGCCGCCTCGAGGTCGTCTTCAAGAAAGAGAAGGGGGACAGCGCCGCCGGTTCGATCGATGTCGCCCTGGGCGCCGTGTACGCCGAGCGGCGCATCGTGCCCCCGGGTCCGCGGTTGACGTGCGTCGGGCTGACCCGGAGGCTCCGCGACAAGGCGGATGTGCCCGCGCCACCCCCAGTGGGTCCGATGGACCTGTCCCTGGCGGCGCCGTGCGCTCACTTCTTTCCCGAGGACCGGGCGGACGACGTCCTGGCCGGTACCATCATGGGCCAGAAGCTCACGTTGCCCATCGCCTGGGGCTTCAGCCCCGACGGTTCGCAGGAGTGGACGCACTTCCTCAACCGGCACCACTTTCTGCGGCCGGTGCTGCAGGCCTTTCTGGACACGGGAGAAGAGGCGTATGCGGCGTTCATCGAGGACGTCATGTGTCGCTGGGTCACGCAGAACCCGGCGCCGCTGGGGTCCAACGGCGGCGCCGGGCCGGCGTGGGAGACGCTGTCCGCGGCGTGGCGTCTCAGGGAATGGCTGGGGGTCTGGATGGCCGACCGGGCGACCCCGTTTCTCAGCAGCCACGCCCGGCTGGTAATCCTGGGGTCTCTCTGGGAGCACTGCCGCCACCTCATGGATCACGAGGGCCATCCCAACAACTGGATCATCCTGGAAGCGGGCGCGCTGGCCCTGGCCGGGATGTACTTGACCGAGTTCCGGGACGCCTCGTCGTGGCGGCGGGAGGGTCTCCGCCGGCTGCGGCGCGAGAGCGCCCGGCAGTTCCTGCCCGACGGCGCGCACTTCGAGCTCTCGCCCTTCTACCACGCCCACTGCCTCTTCGTCCTGCTCGAAGTCAGGAAGGCGGCGACCGCCTTGGGCGTGCGGCTGCCCGCCGCGCTCGACAAGCCGCTGAGAAGAGCCGCCGACTACCTGGGCGCCCTGTGCCGGCCGGACTTTACGTGGCCTGCGCTCAACGACAGCGGCGGCGTGGCCGGCGACTACGCCGCGGTCATGCGGCTGGCCGGTGAGGTCCTCCAAAGGGATGACTTTCGCTGGACAGGGACCAAAGGCGCCGCAGGCAAGGCGCCCCGCCGGCGGGTGCGCGTGTTCGCCTCCGCGGGCATCGCCGTGATGCGCACGGGCTACGCCGCGGATTCCCACTTCGTGCTCTTCCGGGCCGGCCCTCCCGGGGCCTCCCACTGCCACGCCGACGTCCTCTCCCTTGACGTCAGCCTCGCCGGCGTGCCCTGCCTGGTCGATCCCGGCATCAGCACCTATGCTCCCGGCCCTCTTACCGACCACTATCGTTCGGCGGCCGCCCACAACATGATCCTCATCGACGGGCGGGGACCGGTGCGCGCGGGGCTTGCCTACGAACAGCGAGTCCAGCCCGCCGGGAACACGGTCCTCTCTCGCGAAGGGGGCAGGGGATCCACCATCAGCGGCGCGTGTCACGACTACGAAGGCGGGATCAGCGGCGGAGCGGCCCTGGTCGTGACCCGGGAGATCGCCCTGTGCGAGGGCGCCGGCCTGGTGCTGCGCGACACGGTCGCGGGGGCCGGCCGCCATCGCATCACGGTCTGCTGGCAGTTCGCCCCTGGTCACGTGACCTACGCCCCGGAGACGGGCAGCGCCGTGTACGAGAACGAGCGCGGCGCGCGCATCGCCCTCGTGGCGCTACCGCCGCAGGGGCTCGCGCCGCAGGGGCTCGCGCCGCAGGGGCTCGCGCCGCAGGGGCTCGCGCCGCAGGTCGCCCTCTTCCACGGCGATCTCGAGCCCGTCCGCGGCTGGGTGTCCTCTCAGGGCCGCGATCTCCCCGCGCCCCACCTGCAGTACACGTTCGCGGCGACGTTGCCGCTCACCCTGAGCTGGGAGATACGCCTGATGAAGTAGCAGCGCGCGGCTGCCTGCGCCCCAGCGCGCCCCGCATCCTGCCGACTCCGCGCCGCGCGGCGGCCCCGCGCCGCCCCTCGCCCCGCCGGCCACTCCGTTCAGCCCACGAGCCCGCACGGTCCCGCCGACGCCTGCTTCGGTCTGCTCCCGCGTTTGTCAGGCCCGGGTCGGGGACAGCTCTGTCTTCACCCGGCCGGGGCCTCCAGGACGCCCAGCACTTCCTCGGCCTCCGACGTGTCCCTGGCGATCGCCTCGGCGATGATCGCCTCCGTGACGCGGCTGAGATGCTCGGTGAGAGCGG
>Ga0194044_10000892_pt1 | contig 15041 bp, 15 predicted proteins | sample JunL4417m_MetaG_FD_155460 | JGI IMG/M metagenome (GOLD analysis project Ga0194044, IMG submission 155460) | Anoxic zone freshwater microbial communities from boreal shield lake in IISD Experimental Lakes Area, Ontario, Canada - Jun2016-L442-17m | ecosystem: Environmental > Aquatic > Freshwater...
TTCTGTCATGTTGCGGCATGGGAATATGCCGGAGAAGGAAAGGATCCCCAGTTCCATAAAGAACCGCTGGTTTTTGAAAACGTCAAATTAACACAAAGGAGTTACAAGTGACAAAAACCATCAATTTAACGCTGAAGGTATGGCGACAACAATCCGCTACGATAAAAGGCGGATTTGAAACCTATCATGCCAGCAACATATCTACGGACATGTCGTTTCTGGAAATGCTGGATGTTGTCAACGAGCAGCTTACCCTGGATTGCAGGGAACCCATTGCTTTTGACCACGATTGCCGCGAAGGAATCTGCGGCCAGTGCGGATCTGTCATCAACGGCAGGCCTCATGGCCCTGAAAAAGGCACCACGCTGTGCCAACTGCACATGCGGCATTTTAACGATGGGGATACCATCGCCATCGAACCGTTCCGGGCAAAAGCATTCAAGGTGCTGAAAGATTTGGTTGTGGATCGAAGCGCTCTGGACAAAATCATTCAGGCAGGCGGGTATGTATCGGTCAACACCGGCGGAACTCCGGATGCCAACGCCATTCCCGTACCCAAGGAAATCGCGGAAAAGGCCATGGATGCCGCAGCCTGTATCGGCTGCGGCGCCTGCGTGGCTGCCTGTCCCAATGCATCCGCCATGCTCTTTGTGGGTGCCAAAGTATCGCAGCTTGCACTTCTGCCTCAGGGTAAGTCCGAGGCGGCCAGACGTGTTACGTTTATGGTTCGAACCATGGATGAACTGGGATTTGGAAACTGCTCCAACGAGCGGGAATGCGAGGCCGAATGCCCCAAGGAAATTTCCATCACCAACATTGCCAGAATGAACCGTGAATTCTTTAAGGCAGGGTTGTTTTCATCAACTATGTAAAGGGTATGTGAGAGTGTGTGGGTATCTGTCCCGCACACCCTCAAACCTATATCACCTTATTCAAGGGATACTCAATAATCCCTTCTGCACCGTTTTTCATCAAGACAGGAATCAATTCCCTCACCAGATGGATACTTACTACGGTTTCAACAGAATACCAGGTGGATTTGTAAAGGGAGGCAACTGTCGGAGCATTCAAACTTGGCAGCAGCGCCACCACTTTTTCGAGGCATGCATCCGGAACATTCATTTTAAGACCCACCAGTTTTTCCCCAAGTAGCGCGCCCTGAAGCAGCAGCGCAATTTGTTCGATTTTTTCTCTTTTTTCAGGATTCTTCCACGATTCATGATTGGCGATAAGCTGAGTATTGGTCTGCATCAGCTCATGAATGATCCTAAGACCGTGCGCCTTGATGGTGCTGCCGGTTTCCGTAACTTCGACAATGGCATCCGCCAGACCCGACACCACCTTTGCCTCTGTCGCGCCCCATGAAAATTCGACAGTTACCGGAATACCTCTTTCAGCAAAATAATTTTTGGTAAACCCAACCAGTTCTGTTGCAATCTTTTTCCCCGCCAGGTCTTCAGGTTTTCTGGCCGGAGAGTCAAAAGGAACGGCGAGTACCCACCGGGCTGGCCTTGCACTCACTTTTGAATAGATAAGGTCCGCCACGACATGGACATTCGATCTGTTCTCGGCGATCCAGTCCTTGCCGGTAAGTCCGGCATCCATAGTGCCGTTTTCGACATATCGCGACATTTCCTGCGCCCGGCACAAGGCGCATTCAATGTTATCATCATTGATTTCAGGAAAATAACTTCTGCCATTAACATCAATTTTCCAGCCTGAGCGCCTGAACAGCTCTATGGTTGCGTTCTGCAGGCTTCCCTTGGGAATACCCAGTTTCAAAATAGCGTTCATTTATTTATATATCTCCTTTGGATTAAAAATCGGCTCTCCGCATATTCTGACGGCGCCTCCCTCCACGCGCTGAAAGAAACAGCTTTTGTGGCCGGTATGGCAGGCGGCGCCGCCAACCTGTTCTACTTTCAGCAGCACAGTATCGTTGTCACAATCAATGCGGATTTCCTTGACGATTTGACAGTGGCCGGATGTTTCGCCTTTGATCCAGAGTTTTTTTCGAGTCCGGCTATAGTATGTGGCTTTGCCGGTTGAAAGCGTGGCTTCCCATGCCTCGGCATTCATGAATGCCAGCATCAGTACCTCGCCAGTCTCAAAGTCCTGGACAATGGCCGGCGCCAGCCCTTCGAGTTTGTTGAAATCAAGTTTAATCTCATCCATAATCTATCCCGCTAAAGGTCATTGCTAAAAATTCTTGTCTTTCTGTCATCCTGGGTTATAATACTGAACTTTACCAATTGGAGCATAAAGTAACAAGACGCTGAAAAATTGTAAAGAAATAAGCTCACGAATTTCGAGTTGCTTTTCACCCAAACACAAAAGACCATCTTATCCATGCCTGAATTTCGAAAAACATCACAGATTCTGAAACAACGGAGCCGCCAGAAACCCCGCCAAAGTCTGTCAAGGATCATTTTTAAATTGGCTTTCTGGTCAGGTTCAGTTGCTACCATCATTGGTATTATTGCAGCAACCCTGCTTTATTTTTACATTAACGAAGATCTGCCGAAGATATCCAAATTATCCGATTACCGTCCGCCGGTTATCACCACGGTATATTCTGACGACAATCGAAAAATCGGCGAATTTTATAAAGAACGCCGGGTTGTCGTCCCCATATCCAGAATTCCTCAAATCCTGAAAGAGGCGTTTATTGCTGCCGAAGATTCCCGGTTCTACAGCCATCCTGGAATTGATGTCATCGGTATCTTCAGAGCATTTCTAAAAAACATAGAAGCCGGCGGTGTGGTTCAAGGCGGAAGTACAATTACCCAGCAGGTCACCAAATCTTTTCTGCTGACTCCCGAACGAAGCTATACCCGAAAAATCAAGGAAGCCATTCTCGCTTATCGAATCAGCAAGGCATTTTCCAAAGACGAAATCCTGTTTTTATATCTGAATCAGATTTATCTGGGCCACGGGGCTTACGGAATCGAAGCAGCCTCGGAAAATTATTTCGGCAAACCTGTAACGGATTTAAGTATCGCCGAATGCGCGCTGCTGGCAGGACTTCCCCAGGCTCCCACCAAGTACTCCCCGTTTCGGTACCCGGACAGAGCCAAGCAGCGCCAGATATATGTCTTAAACCGCATGGCTACTGAAGGCTACATCACCCAATCTCAGGCATCTGAAGCCATTCAGCACCCCATGGACATCAAACCCCGTAAAAACTGGTATATTGAAGAAGTTCCGTTTTATACCGAACACATCCGGCGGTATGTTGAATCAAAATACGGCCCGGATGCCCTGTATAATAACGGTCTAAGCATCCATACCTCCGTCAACATCGAAATGCAGAAGGCTGCTCAGGAAGAGCTTTGCATCGGACTTGGCGCACTCGATAAACGCCAGGGGTATAGAGGTCCGATCAAACATGTGAAACCGGATGAAATTGAAGCTTTTTCCACAGCCATTCAGGAAGAAACCAAGGATGCACCGATCAAGCCAGGAGTTATTTTGAGCGGAGTTGTCGTTTCTGTCAGTGAATCTGAACAGTCTGCGGGGGTTCGCATTGGTAAATTCCATGGAGTCATCCGTTTTGCGGATATGAAATGGGCTAAAAAATCTAATCCGAACAGTATCCAGCATGAAGCCGGAGTGAAGCGGCCGCCAACCGTACTTGGCATCGGAGACGTAATTCTGGTCACAGTCATGGATAAAGCCAAGGATGGAGACAAGTGGAATCTTTCCCTGGAACAAACGCCAAAAGTTCAGGGCGCCCTACTTTGCCTGGAAGCTGGGACCGGCCAAGTCAAGGTAATGGTAGGCGGCCGGGATTTCAGAGACAGCCAGTTCAACCGCGCGATCCAGTCCAGGCGGCAGCCCGGATCATCTTTTAAGCCCATCGTCTATGCCGCCGCCATCGATAAGGGATACACCCCTGCGACGATGATGATCGACTCCCCCATCGCGTTTCAGAGTGATGAAGGCGATTCGGCATGGAAACCTCAGAATTATGACAGAAAATATTCAGGGCGAATCCTTCTGCGAAATGCTCTTGAAAAATCCGTGAACGTGGTGACTGTGAAAATTCTTCAGGATATTGGTGTTGACTATACCATCGGATATGCTAGGAAACTGGGCATAACCTCCACCCTGGAGCGCAATCTCTCCATAGCTCTGGGTTCCTCCGGCGTTTCACTTCTGGAACTGGTTCGGGCCTATTCTGTCTTTGACAATGCCGGAAATTTAATCCAGCCAATATTCATAACCAAAATCGTGGATCAGAATGGCGGTGTTCTTGAAGAAACCATTCCGGACAAAGTACAGGTTATTGAAAAAAGCACGGCCTTCATTATGACCAACCTTCTGGAAAGCGTTGTCAAAAATGGAACGGGTCGAAAGGCCAGAGAGCTGAACCGTCCTGCAGCCGGAAAAACCGGCACAACCAACAATCTTAACGATGCCTGGTTTGTGGGATATACCCCTGAATATATTACCGGAGTCTGGGTCGGGTTTGACGAAGAAGGATCGCTGGGAAAGGGTGAGACCGGCGGAGCGGCCGCTTGCCCGGTCTGGGTAGGTTTTATGAAGCGGGCGCTCGCCAATAAGCCTGTACAGATATTTTCGGTTCCCGAAGGAATCGTTTTTGCTAAAACTGACGCCGCCACCGGCCGACTGGCAGGTCCTGACACGCAAAATGTTCTGTTTGAATGCTTCAAGGAAGGAACGCTGCCAACGGAAGTCTCAGTTGGGAAAACAGATCCCAACGAATCGGATGAACTTTCAAAATCTGAATATTGATGGCTTCATACCGGTGTTAAAATCCCCCTGTCCAATATCTGCATTCTTAAGCTTCATCCTTATGATATTGCCAAATAATGTCTTGGCACTTTATTTGCTTGTAACTATATCATCTGGGAACATTTCTTTGAACCTGTTGAAATGGAGATAATCACTTATGAACTCGCTTTTTCGCTATCTAATGAATCTGGTAGTAGTGTTGGGACTATGGATTACATGTTTTCCGGGTGTGAGCATGTCTTATCAACCCATTACGGCAGAACTGACCGCAAACAGCAATATAAGGGAATCACCTGATATAAAAAGCAAAAGTATCGTGCTGTTAACGAAAGGAGACCGGATTTTTATCCACAATGAAACCCCAAGATGGGCATATATTGTTTATGAGAAAAATGGCCATCAAACTGATGGTTGGGTATCCACACAGCATCTGCAGAAAATACCGAACCCTTATCAGGACCTAAGAACCAAAGACGTAGAAGTTAAGCCGGCCAGTCCGGTTCCCCAGCCAGTGTCGGTCGCCATTCCCATAAATCCTTCCCAGCATTCCGGATCAGGACTTGCCCAGGCTTCTGAAAAGCAGGCCATTGATTCAGAACCGCTTAAACCCTCGGAAAAAACATTGCCTCGGACGCAGATCCCCCTTTCGGGTGATGATGTAACTTCCTTTTTTAAAAATAAAGAGAGCAGTCCTGTTATCGTGGAAGATTCAACCCTGAAACCGGGATCAAACCAAGCTTCAACCTATGAATTCGTTGGAGTTATCACACGATTTCTCTTCAAAATATCTATTGTTGTCACCTCATGTTTTGCGCTTATTTTTTCATATTCAGCACTGCAGATTGCAAAATCAAATCGTTATGCTGATCACGGAGAAAAGATCATAAGATAAAACAGAGAATAAAGATTGGAATTGGTTTTGGACAGTTTGCCATGAGAGATGTTGATTAACTTGAGGTCGCTGGTATCTGGAAGAAGACGAAACCAGTGTCAAAAAACCATGTAGAGCGCCAAAAAACTGGCAGCACCCGTCATCTATGGACTGTTTTTGTCAATCCAGCGTTGCAGAGAGGGTAATTATGGGCATACAATCAAAAATGACAATCGAAGATTATATGAAAAATGCTTCTGGGAGGTTCAAGGTGGTCAGGCAGGATTTGAAACCCCAGAAAGAAACGCCAGCGCCATCTTCTTCTGCGTTTAACGGGATTCTCTCAACGTTTAAAAAGCCGTCGAATCAATCTGAACTCAAAACCATGAAGGGACTTTCAGTCGCGGACTACCGGTCGCACCCGGTTACATCCCCTTATAACCGGATGGCAAAACAATTGCCGGCAAATGCCAAAACACCGGATTCGGATCCATCCACAAGCAAGAAAGCTTCTGAATATCTTCTCAGCTCTGAAACACCAAATGCACAGATTCCCGTCTCCCCGTCCCCGGACGCTGCTGAAGTCGATGACCATACGCAGGATACGTCACTGTCCAGCTTCAGCAATTCCCAGAAGACGATTATCCAGCCTTCCGGCACAGACGCATCACAAATCAGATACAGTGTAATCAGTCCAAAAATTGAAAAAGCCATTCAGGATGCGGCAGCCCAATATCAACTTTCGCCCAAATTGATCAAAGGAGTTATCAAAGCTGAATCCAATTATGACGCGAACGCAGTTTCTCCGGCGGGAGCGCAGGGGCTCATGCAATTGATGCCGGGAACAGCCAAAGACATGGGGGTTACCAATCCGTTCGATATCAAGCAAAACATTGACGGCGGTGTTCGATATTTAAAAAAAATGATGGAGATGTTTGGCGGAAATGTCAAACAAGCCCTTTCTGCCTATAATGCCGGCCCTGGAACAGTTAAACGGTATAAAGGTGATGTACCCTACAATGAAACCCGCCAATATGTGGACAAGGTCATTGGCAACGCAAAAACCAGCGTATAGAAAAGGGCTATCGGCAAAGGTTTTTACTTATCCCGGATAAAGATATTTTGGACATGGCCCCTCATCTTTTTTCAGTTGGCCATAGCGAGCTTTCTTTTAAGATACTCCCGCTGAATAATATAAATCAAATCTGTTAATGCCTTTTCTTCGGTCTTGTTCATATTGAGAAAATGTATCGCATAAAAACAACTGTGCAGCAATTGATCTTCTTCGCAGCGAACAACCACTGCCTTTCGAATGTTAACTCGATGCTCAAAATATTGCGATTGAGAGATAAGCTCAATCTCGGTTAAGGAATCGCCAATGGATACCGGGTGTACAGACTGAGTTATGTTCTGATTACTGATCAAAGCCCCAAAAGAACCGCCAAGGCTCAAATCAATCACCTGTGTATTAAATTTGACCCCACATTTCTTAAAACTCATGTGTGTTCCTGACGGCATGTCCACGCGAAAATCTCTTCGAAGCTGCCTGCGTTCAATGATATCCGGAAATGTGACCCAGATATTTTTTTGATCAATTTGAGCAATATCGGCACAAAAAAAATACGATATCTTATCTGCTCCGTTATATTCGAATTGAAGTTTGCCGGAAGAGTTTTTAACCAGATCGTCAAAACCATCCGGACAATCAATTAACAAAAACAGCTTCTTGTCTTTTTTTCGGATATCATCAATGATAGTTAACTGTTCATAATCCTTTTCAGTCAACTTCATTCGAATCAGAGTTTTTCCGTTTTTCACCTGCTCTAAAATGGTATGTATATGTTTGCCAATAATGTTATTGCCGAGTTCCATCAAAATACCCCTTCTATTTCACCGGAAATAAGTTAATATGCTATGCATTGCGCATGTTTTTGTCATTTACAGAAGGCAAAACAATTACCATCCTTCCTTAAAACTCACTGTCTTTGAGTAGTTTATCAGAAATCCGATATTTTTCAATCTTTCTGTAAACCGTCGCCGTATTGATCCCCAGGATTATTGCGGCTTTTTTCCGGTTTCCCCTTGTTTCCTGTAGCACCCGAATAATGTGTTTTTTTTCCAAGTCTTCGAGTGTCGCCAGCCCGCTGCCTTCGTCCGATGAACTACCAGTAGCCGAATCAAGACCGCGTACCGATAAAAGCGTCAGGATTCGGGATTTTTCCAGAAGAACAGCCGAAGCCATCATGTTTTCCAGCTCCCTGATATTTCCAGGAAAAGAATACGCCATAAGGCACTGTTCCAGTTCAGGAGAAAGAGATTCAATGGGATCGGTTTTGCTGTTTCCATATCTTTGAAGAAAATAACGGACAAGGGGAAGAATATCTTTCTTTCGCTCTCTAAGCGGCGGAATTTTAATGGTGTACATGCTCAGCCGGTAGAAGAGATCCGCCCTGAAACGTTCATTTTTTACCTCATCAAGAATATCCCGATTGGTTGCCGCAAGAATTCGGACATCAATGCGCCTGCTGCTGGTGCTGCCCAGACGATAATACTCTTTTTCCTGTATGACTCTAAGCAACTTCCCCTGTAGAGATGGCGCCAGATCAGCAATCTCATCCAGGAACAGCGTACCGCCATGGGCTGCTTCAAAGAATCCCTTTTTATCGCTTACTGCATGGGTATAAGCGCCTTTGATATGGCCAAAAAACTCATCTTCAAAAAGCGTCTGCGTAAATGCCGCCATATTAACCGCAACAAATGGCTCCGATGCGCGACTGCTCAGATTGTGTATCATCCGGGCCATCATCTCCTTACCCGTTCCTGATTCGCCCGTGATGATCACGCTGTAATCGGTTGGTGCAACCGCCTCGACCTGGCAAAAAACCAGAGCCATGGATTCGTCTTCCGCCACAATTTCACTAAATGCCCCGGGATTGGTCAGATTTGAAAAAGACTGTTGAACTGCGAACATCTCAACTTTTTTGCGAAGCTGATACCGTTCCAGCGCCCGTCGAATGATCGCAACCAGGTTTTCACCGTTAACAGGTTTAACCAGGTAATCGTAAGCTCCGAGCCTTATGGCCTGAATCGCCGTGGAAACTTCGTCTGTTGCAGTAACTACCAGACAGACCGTTTCCGGAAACTCTTTTTTGATCATCTCCAGAAGTTCCATGCCATTAATATAGGGCATAACCAGATCCAGAAGGATGATTTTGTAGGCGTGTCTGCGGACCCTGTCCATTACCAGCCTGCTATCCGAGATCGTATCAGGTTCTGGCAGATCGGCGCTGACCAGTGTGGCTTTGATGCTTAGCAGAAGCCCAGGATCATCATCAACAATTAGAATGGGAAATTTCTCTGAGACGGATTCCATTAGACCTCATTGTCAACGACCATTGGGGAAAGGATTGGAAACGTAACGTCCATCACCTGCTATTTATTTATTTAATCAATATTTTGTCAACCCTTTTTATAAAATCTTCCAGATTAAACGGTTTATACAGGATATCAATGCATCCGAATTCAGAAATATCCCCTATCAACGGGTGGCCTTCATGGCCGGTAATTATCATAATTTTCATATCCGACAATACCGGATCTTTTTTTAACACCCGGCAGACCTCAATACCATTCATTTCTGGCATGAACAAATCCATGACCAGAAGATCCGGTCGGGAAGCCCCCAGACGGATACAGGCTTCAATGCCATTGGAAGCTTCCTCCACAATGTAAGAACACCTCTGAACCAGAACTTCGCGTAACATCTTGCGGATCGTAGCGTCATCATCCACAACCATGATGCGAAAAAGCTTTCGCTTTAATACAGATGGCAAAAGAACATGAAATGTGGCGCCTTTTCCCTGATGGCTCTCAAACGTGATGGTTCCATTATGCGACCTGATGAGGTTATAGGATACAGATAGTCCGAGTCCGGTTCCACCTTTTTCCTGTTTATCGGTGATAAAGGGGTCGAAGAGTTTGCCTGCAATGGCCGGATTAACCCCTTTTCCATTGTCCGATACCGATATTCGAATATCGCCATCCTGGGGCTGAAGTCGTGTAGAAATCCGGATATTTCCGCTATCGTGTTCAATGGCCTGCGCCGCATTGATGACCAAGTTCAGGATTACCTGTTCAATATTCTGGAGATTTCCCGATATGGTTGGCAGATTGTTTTCCAGATCCAGATCAATTCTGACATTCAGTTTTCGCAAGGTGGACAGTGAAAGCCTTATGGCATTCTCAACTGCAAGATTGATCTGAATCGGAATTTTCTCCGACTGGGCGGAGAATCTTGAAAAGCTCTTCAATCCGCTCACAATCGTGGCCACCCGTTTTGCAGCCACGTCCATATCGGAAATGAGCTGCATCAGATGATTGTTGATAAAATCTGTATGCAGTCCCCCGTACTTTCTCTGGGGATACAGAACAGCCTGATCCTTGAGAATGGGGAGAATGTCCCTCCATATTTTTTCCAGAAGTGGAATGTTGTACATGATAAGATTGATCGGATTATTGATTTCATGGGCCACTCCGGCTATCAGCACTCCAAGAGCCTCCATTTTCTGGGACTGATGCAATTGACTTAACAACTGACTTTGATCCGTAATATCCTGAACGGTTTCAATGGCGCCAATGATTTTGCCGCCGGGTTCCCGAATAGCCGCGGCCACAAAATAGAGGTTGCGTTTTTCCCCCTGAATGACCAGCTCATCCGAGGCTTCGAATCCATAGGGTACATTGGCGCTTTGGGTAAGATTCTTTTTGTCGTACCAACGTCTCATTGCGCTTTCATCCATGTCCAAAACCAGATCCGCCAGAAGCGGCCGGTACTGTCCACTATAAAATATTCGGGAATCAACTGGATGATTCAATACCTTTTCCCTGGATACTCCGGTCATAATTTCGCAGGCATGGTTCCATATCACCAGATGATGATCTGTGTTAATCACGAATGTGGAAATGGGGTTTCCATCCATCAGGGATGAAAAACAATCGTTTTCAAAATTACGGCAATTGCCCCGATTTTCTATCCTGGCGACAGAGACCGGTTTTAAATTTTCCTGAGAATGGGACATGACCAATAATCCTCATAAAAAAGTTGAAAAAATCCTATCTTCAATTTTATAATATGCGGGTTGTCAAATCAACCCTCCATAGAGACTTCATTTCAAATCATCCTTGTTGAGATGAAGAGACAAGGAACTTTCCTAACCGCCTAGTGCTTATTTTAAGCAGATTTTCAGTTTTTATTCTCAAGTTTTTCTTAGGACTGCCGATAGACATACCAGACAGCCTTGGGATTTTCATGTCAAAGCAGTGGCATCGTATGTGCCGATATATGATAACTAATTGATACAATTTATAATTATATTATTTCAAACAGGTATTACCGGATATTCATACTGGTTATTCCGGCGAAGAGCTGTTCCAGATAGGCAATCTCAGCCACATTAACCCATACTGTTTGACATGGAAACGCTTTTAATGCGAATATGCAATATCTTGGGGAGCAATTGTTAAAATCCCTTGCAGAAGGGGATACCGCGATTCAGGACTGTGTCGAATAAATATAACAAACCCTATTGGAGAGAATCATGCATGGAAAATGACACTGCAAGATCATTGGATAAGACATTATCAAACATAACCGACCGCGAAGGGAAGTATCTAACATTTATGCTCGCCAGCGAAGACTATGGCATCGGAATACTTAAAATCAAGGAAATCATCGGAATGATGCCGATCACTTCGGTTCCCCAAACCCCTTCATTTGTCAAAGGAGTGGTTAATTTACGGGGAAAAGTTATTCCGGTTGTGGATCTGCGTTTGAAATTCGGAATGCCTGCCATCGACTACACGGAAAGAACCTGCATTATTGTAGTTGAGATTTCCGGTCAAACTGGCGCCATCAAAATCGGTGTCGTTGTGGATGCAGTGTCCGAGGTTCTCAATATCAAAGGAGAAGATATTGAAAATACGCCGGCCTTTGGAACCAGCGTAAATATCGATTATATTCTGGGCATGGCAAAAATGGGAGGCAGTGTTAAAATTCTCCTGGACATTGACAAGGTGCTGAATACGCAGGATATTGCAAGTCTTGAAAAAGGTGCTTCATAACCGTTGGCAGGTGATCGAAGAACAGAGATTTATCATTCTGATTCTACACGCTTACAGGATATGGAAATTCGTCCTGTAAGCATCCCACGAATCAAAGACACGGAGGTCTTGATGAAAACCATGTACCCGGTATGTTTTCTGTACAGCAACCATGACAAGAAGCCAGATCCTCTTCCTGCTAAGGTTTCAGGTAAAAAAGTAAGTTATACAGGAAGAATCGCGATGATTTCTAACCAGTTGATCTACGAATCAACAGCAAATGATGTTTTCTGGATTCTCTATCCCAATATGCAGGGGGAAAAAGCAGGGGGATTATTGCAGAAAACAACTTAACGTGCGGAAGACGGCGGATTATCCTTTTTGACGAACAACTGGCAGGGTTTTCCTGATGAATTCCGTTCCACCACTTTGCCGGGAATTTCCCGACTTTTAAAACGGAAAGCCTTGCATCCATGAGGCTGATGACTATCCCATGTAATATAGTAGTGTATGCAGTGCTGACAGGCAGCAACCGTCATGGCGTTCTGTCATCCTCATAAGGGTACCAGTCCGCATTTCGGAGTTTTCCAACCTTTAACACAGCAATTTCGTTGGTATGGGTGGAATACACGACCTTGCGTCCCTTGCTTCCCCCAATGTCCTCCGATGTTACGGCAATTTTTTCTCTGGCCAGTATTCTGCGGGCGATTCGGATGTTTTCCTGCCCCATGTTCTGATTCGACAGCTCTGAATTGTGTGCCCCGCCAACAATCTGAGCCTCAAGATTCTTGATTTTGGAACCATCTTCCACCATCATCTGAATCAACGTCCACACAGCCACATTTCCGAACCGAGTCGTTGTTTTTCCTTTTTCGAGGATCAGCGGAAATTGAAAACTGTTCATTCCGCCGACTTTTCGTTTGTGGTCATACAGACAGACTGAAACGCCGGACCCCAGAACCGCGGAAATAACCGTCGGGCTATCGGGCATGATTACAAATCCTGGTTCCAGAAAATAATTTGTCGGTGTTAAGGCTCGAGAAGAATTACTCATGGATTTTTTCGCGTATCGACCACAATCCCCGCGCCATTCAGCATCTGCCAGGCTTTATTTCGATCCGACTCATTTCGGGAGCCTGATCCTGAGATAATGACGGCCTGAATAATATCATCGCTTATACCTGCCCGCTTCAGTTCGATGACATCAGCAACCGTAGCCACGCTGACCGGCTTGACATCCTGACCATATACCACTGGTGAGCGGTCTTTGAGAAACGATCCCTCGGTGATCAAAACCTGCATTGTTTTATCAGAAAGCCTGGCCTTGGTCTTGAGATCAATCAGATCCTGAACACTAAATGCACAGGTTTCAATGATTTTTTCCCGGATAATGAGTTCAATCGTTTCACTTCCAATACCCGCCTTATTGAGCCGGAGAATGTCTTCGCCGCTGATCCCCCAGCTCGTCCCCGCTAATATCAGGGAAAACCATAATGCTGTCCACACATATCTGTTCACGGGGCTACCTCAGATAATCCAGAAGGCTGGGTTGAATGATTTTGGAAGCCGAGGCCAAAGAGGCCTGGAATGCGGATTGCTGAGTCGTTAAATCTGTTATGGCCTGAGTCAAATCCACATCTTCCGTATTGGATAACATTTGCTCAACATTAATTTTAAATGCATCCCAGTGGGACTCAGTTGCATCCAGCCGATTCAGTCTGGCGCCAACATCCGCCCGTTCATTGGTGATCTGGGCAAGGGCTTGATCCAGAGGATCAAGCTGGCCGGAAATAGCAGATGGGGCATTGGCCTCCAGACCATTGATAAGATCCGTTAAAACCAAAACCGGATCTGCAGGACTGCCAAATGCCTGTTTACCGCTCACAGCCGTATCCAGAGTAACGCCGTCACCAACTATTACCGAGAATCCGCCATCATCTCCCTGAAATCCCAATTCCGGATGAAGAGGATCATACGGCGGCGCGTCGGTTCTGCGGCCTCCAAACATGTAGCGGGCATCCTGCTTTGTGTTGGCTAATTGGATCAGTTGATCCCGAAACTGCCGGACTTCTCCTGCTGCAACTTTACGGCTTTCCGGGCTGGCAGTTCCGGTTGTCTGCGACAGAGCCAGTTCCCTGGCCTGATTCAGCAGTTCACCGATATCCGACAGCGTTGCTTCTCCATTATCCAAACCAGATCGGGCATAAGAGACGTTACTAACATATTGATCAACGGAATCCAGCGTCTTGCGGTAGTCCAGAGACTTTGCCATGCCAAGCGGATTTTCAGATGCCTTGGTAAACTGTTTTCCGGATGAAATCCTGGTTTGGCTTGTCATGAGTTTTTCAGCATTTTTTGACAAACTGCCATTGACATTATTGGTCATCATTTTCTGAGTAATACGCATCAGGCAACCTCCTCATTTAATATCTTTGATAGATCCCTGGTCTTTAATTTTATATTGATAAAACATCAGAATGCTGATTCTGCGATTTCTCGGGTCATACAGATTGTTCTTAATAAGGGGTTCAGTCGCCGCATATCCAGTAACCCGAATCAGCATCTCAGACGGCAGGCCGTTTCGCTCCATCTCTCTTCGGGCTGCTGAAGCCCGTTCTGTGGAAAGTTCCCAATTGCTGTATTTATTGGAAGCTGCAAAGACCAGCGCATCAGTATGGCCTTCAATGGCAATCTTACGGTTACTTGTGATGATGGCTGGAGAAATGATTTTCAAAATCCTTTTGCCGTTCGATGAAATTTCGGCGCTGCCCAATGGAAACATGGTTCCGGTTTCCTTGTCCAGAATTTCAACCCGAACAGCGCCTTCAAACGTATCAATGATGATCTGATCCTTAAAATCAGAAAGCTTGGCCTCAATTTCCTTTTTCAGATGCTCGCTTAACGCCTCCCCGCTTTTTAAAGCCCTTTCTTCCTCTTCCTCAATCTTGAGCGTCAGCTCTGGTTTTCCAGTGGCATCATCATCCAACAACCTGACTTTGGGTGTAAGCTTGGAGTCAACAAACGACAGCCCGCCTTTATCAAAAACATTAAAATGTTTGAAGTAATAGGAAACGCCAGCCCGCTTCTCGGGGGAAACCATGGCAAGCAGCCACATAAGCAGAAAAAAAGCCATCATGGCAGTGACCAAATCGGCATAAGCCACCTTCCAGGCTCCGCCGTGCCCGCCGCCGTGCCCTTTCTTCTTGACCTTCTTTATGATTACTGGTTGCCCTTCCAATTCTTGATTTCCTCATTGAGTTCTTCAAAGTCAGGCCGATCCGAGATCGGAATGGCCCTTCTGGCGGACTCCACG
>Ga0194044_10000893_pt1 | contig 15039 bp, 9 predicted proteins | sample JunL4417m_MetaG_FD_155460 | JGI IMG/M metagenome (GOLD analysis project Ga0194044, IMG submission 155460) | Anoxic zone freshwater microbial communities from boreal shield lake in IISD Experimental Lakes Area, Ontario, Canada - Jun2016-L442-17m | ecosystem: Environmental > Aquatic > Freshwater >...
GGCGCACGCAGCAAGACCCGCGCCACAAAACCTGAAAGTTTCAAGCCGGCGGATTTCGTACATGTTCGCGCCGCCCTCCACAGTATAGGAGGGCGCTTTGGGATTGGGTTTCAGGATCCCATCAGAGTTAGTTGGAAGTCCGACCTTTTGGCCAAACGGAAGATTAAGCGTCGCTCCGATCCGTCGGGCATCTTGGGCTCACTTTGGTTAACTTGTTCCAAATAGCGCTCGACGATCTTGCGCAGTTTCTTGGGATAATTCACGCGCGGCAATAGATGCGCTGTCACTTGCGACGTGTCGGGTTGGAGCACCCCGCCGCAACGGGTCAATTGGCGGAAGTGGTCGTGATCATCGCGATAATTGTCATAGTCATCCTTGAAGGGAGCCAGGGCCTTGTAAAAGGCGTTCCGGGCGATCACCTTGAGCACGTCCATCAGCCGTTTGTTCCGACTGTCCAAGCGCACTTTGTTCTGCGCAACCAGCAGGGTGAGCCGGGAAACTTCCTTCTCGGTCTTGCCGATCTGAACTTCCAACGCCGCCAATTTCTCATTCAGAGCGTCGATCTTGGTCTTTCGTGATTGGCTGGCGATCTGATGCCGGGTTTGTGCCGCCATGAGTTTCTTGCGCTCCTGCTCCCGCTCCACGATGAACTCGGGTGCCTGCCCGGTCATTCCCACCTCTGCCAGTTGCTCCAAACGCTTTTGCCGTGCAGCGGCATGCCGAGCGCTTCGCTCTTGTTCCACCAGCCAATGTCCCTGCTCCCGCTTCAGGCCCCGCCGTTGATCGGCTAGTACCCGATAGGCCTCCGACTCTACTTGCCGATCGGTCAATTGTTTGACGCATTGTTCGTAAGGCACCACTTTGTAACTGACCATCTGATTGAGTCCAAAATGTTTGATCTGATATTTGAAGTCGTTCTCCTGCAACCAGCGTTGAAACATCAACCTGATAATGTCGATGGCCGCGCGATCTGGATCGTCGGTGAGAATAGCCAATTCCACCATCCGCCCTTGGGGATTGGTCGCCCGCACCCGCAAGCGTCGCATGCCGACCTGGCGGCTCCAGTCTTCGTCGATATACTCAAAGTGATAAATCCGTTTGTCGTTAGCTCGGTTGCGCGATCGCTCGATCACCATCTTTCCGCTCACCTTGTCCGCCGGCCATGAACCGTCAGCTTGATAACCCTTTTCCCAGGTAATCAGGTGCAGCGATGGGTCCGCTTGGATCTTCTCAAAGGTCTCCAGGCTGAATACGGCACGGTCCACGATCAGCGTGAGCACCTTGTCCAAGGGCCAGTCCAACGTTTGGCGGCCGCGCTTGATCAAACCTGGCAGTCGCTCCCGCAAGTCGTCATAGTTGTCGGTGATCTCGAAATACAACGGCTCCCCTCCGGCGGTATGCAAGAAGTCGCAATGCATGGCTTTGTCCGGGTGCCCAATGCAGGGACACCATCCTTTGAGAACTTCTTGTATTCCGGTGTAATGCTTGGTGTGAGGGTCCAAATACAGATCGGTGGTCGCCTGGGTTCCCAACCGCCGAGCGTTCAACACGAACAGTGCCTTGAGGGTCGCTTCCTGAGCGGACTGGGTTAGTTGGCGCCGTTGCGTCTTTGGCGAACGCACCACCGGCCCCAGCAACTCATTGAGATCGTTCCAATTGAGATACTTGGTTTGCTCAATGTTCACCGCGCCCAGAAAGAGACAGGCCAGCCATTGCTTGAGCATCGCCCCGACGTCGAGGAACGCACCGGTCAACTCCCGCAATACCTCACAAAACAGCAGCACGCCCAAGTGGTCGCAGTACATGGTTTGCGGTGGGATTGGCTCCGCCAAAATGGGAGTTAGTGCGGCAGGGACTCTCCGGGCCTCCTCGGTTCCGTGCGTCTGCTTCGGCGCGCGCCACGCTCTTAGACCCCGGCAAGCCTTCCACGCCCTCACCGTGTACGGGCGTCTCCGTGTTGGGTTCCGGTACGCTGACACCGTCCCCGCTTGCGTCTGCTGCTTTCGAGGCTGAGTTGCTTAAGCCGGATGCGACTCCAGCTTGCGGCTCACACTTTTCCCGGAATACGCTTCTCGACGGTCGTTCGAGCCGGACGTACCTTAGGTCCGCCGGTTCTACTTCCGCCAAGCAATCCTCGGTCTTGGGCAGTTGGTTAGACTTTTCCATTCATCACTTTCGTTCTGAACTCCGGAAGCCTGGCTTCCAGACTTGAGGGACTTTCACCCTCGCCTACGCACGTCTTCTCCGAGCGCACCGGCGACGCAGACTGCAAGATCGAGGTAAGGACGCCTGTTGCCGGGCGGCCCGCTCACAGATCCTGGCGTGCAGTTTTCCAGCACCGGGCTCTTCAGAACATCTCGCTTTGCTATGGCCCGCAGGGAGGTTGGCCGGTGGTCTTCCGTCGTTCTTACGGCACCGGTTTCCTTTGCAGACCGTGATGTCCTGTTGCCCCCTTGGCTCGCATCGGCCTTCTCGGTCGGAGGTTGCTCCGAGCTACTACGAGGCAATCTGACTCCCGGCTCCCTCTGGACCGTCACTTCATGTCGTTGTGGCGGCCTTCCCGCTTGGCTCTCGCAGTTAGCTTGAAGATCCCGGTGCGGGCAAATCGCACGCCGGGATCTGTGAGGGGGGGCGGGTAATGGGTGTTCCTACCTCGACATCAGTTGGCATCTGGTTTGCTCAAGCATTTCGTGAATGAGTTCACATCGCACGAATGAGAATTTGGCAGCCGTTGAAGATCACGGTAAAGTTGACTAAAAAAGAAATCGTTAACCAATAAAATATATGCAGGTATCTCGTCGCTCGTTTCTGAAGTATTGCACGGCGGTTTCAACCGCGTTGGGTCTCACACCGTTGGACCTGATGCAAATCAAAGAGGCTCTGGCGAGTCCGACCGCGCCCAAAGTGATCTGGCTTCAAGGCAGCGGTTGCACCGGCTGCACGATCTCGTTTTTGAATTATGTGAGCGGCACCGCCCCGCGGTCGGCTGCCGATGTCCTGATCGCCAACATCAATCTGCTGCATCATCCCAACCTGACGGCGTCCGCCGGTTCCACGGTTGTGAAGACCATCAGGGACGCCATCAATCAAGGAAACTTCATCTTGATCGTGGAGGGCGGGATACCGACCCAGTTTGGCGGCAATGCCTGCATCGCATGGACGGAAAACGGCAAAGAGAAAACCTTCCAGGACGCAGTGAAAGAGCTTTCGGCGAAGGCGATCAAAATCATTTGCGTCGGCAACTGCGCCGCCTGGGGCGGCATGTCCGCGTCGGGGGGGAACCCCACCGGCGTCAAAGGTGTCAAAGCGGTGACGGGTAAGACGACGATCAACATCGCAGGCTGTCCTCCGCATCCCGATTGGATCGTGGGAACCATTGTGCAATTGCTGCAGGGCAAGGCGGTCGCGCTGGATTCCTATGGAAGACCTAAATCGTTGTTTGGAAGAAAGCTACACGAGATATGCCCGCTCAAAGAACGCGAGGATGCTAAAACCTTTGGAGTCGCCGGACGCTGTTTGGAAGAGCTTGGGTGCCGCGGGCAAAGCACTTTTGCCAACTGCCCGACATTGAAGTGGAACAATGGCGTCAACTGGTGTATTGGCGCGAACGCTCCCTGCATGGGCTGCACCGATCCGACGTTTCCCGGGACTGAAGCATTTTTCAAAAAGGGCGACTGATCCGCGACAATAATAAACAGAACTCAACATTAATCGTTTATGCCTACTGTAATTGCAATAGATCCCGTCACTCGTTTGGAAGGTCATCTGAAAGTGGAAGTCACCATCGATGGACCGAATAAAACCATTGTTGATGCCAAGGCCACAGGGACTTTGTTTCGGGGTTTTGAGAATCTCTTGGTAAATCGCGATCCATGGGATGCGCCCCACATCACACAACGCATCTGCGGTGTATGCCCGATACCTCATGGAATGGCGGCCGTTCAGGCTCTGGAACAAGCGGCGGGAAAGACGGTCCCTGCCAATGGCCGTATCTTACGGAATCTTGTTTTAGGAGCCAATTTTGTGCAGTCGCACCTGCTGCATTTTTATCATCTGGCCTTGCTGGATTTCGTGGTGGGGCCCGCGATGTCGCCATGGAATCCCGGTTGGGATGTTGACAGGCGGATTGCCAAAGCCGATAACGACCAATTGTTTAACAATTACAAATTGGCACTGACCATGACACGCAAAGGTCATGAAATGGGGGCCGTTTTTGGAGGGCGCATGCCCCACTCGCCCGCGTTCATACCAGGAGGATTCACTGCGACACCCACATCGAGCCAAATCAACCAGTTCAGAGCGTATGGTCAGGAACTATTGGCGTTCATTAACACAGTGTATCTAAAAGATGTGGAATACTTGGCCGGTGTTTATCCGGATTATGCGAGTTTGGGAAGGGGGCACGGAAACCTGATGGCGTTTGGAGTCTTCGATCTGGATGCGGCAGGAAAATCCAAACTATTGCGTCCAGGAATTGTGCATGACGGTTCCAAGACTGTTGAAAATCTGGACATCGCCGCCATCAATGAGCAGGTCACCCATTCCTGGTACGATGCTTCCACCGATAATTTGCCACCGGCTACAGGGATTACAAAGCCCGTGTATCCGAAAACCGATGGGTATTCCTGGCTCAAGGCACCGCGATACAATGGGCAGCCTTTTGAGGCCGGTCCCCTGGCTCGCATGTGGATCAACGGCGATTATACCACGGGCATCTCGATCATGGACCGTCATCGCGCACGGGCGTTGGAGACGCAAAAGATCGCCTTGGCCATGCAGGAGTGGCTCAAGCAAATTGTGGTTGGCGGGGCTGTGTATTCTGATTACACGACGCCGGCCAACGCCAAAGGAGTGGGCCTCACGGAGGCCCCTCGAGGCGCCCTGGGGCATTGGGTCAGCATCAGCAAAGGAAAAATCGCCAATTACCAAGTGATCACCCCCACATGCTGGAATGGATCCCCGCGCGACAAGTCGCACCAGTTGGGTCCCATCGAAGAAGCCCTCATTGGCATGAACGTTTCCAATGCGGATCAACCCATCGAAGTACTCCGATTGATCCATTCGTACGATCCCTGTTTATCGTGCGCCGTGCATGTTATCAAGCCGTCCGCCGTTAGCCGCGTGAAAGTGATCGATATGGCTGGAATCCTGGCATAGCTCGAATCAGATGTGAGCCTGGGAACCACTCTCATTTCTGAGGGGGTTCCTTTTCTTTACTGCCACTGATGATGTCAGTAGTAGTGTTCCCCCGTCCGGATGACAGAACAATGCCACATGAAAAAGGCCCGATTACTCATCGCCGGAATTGGCAATGAATTGCTCATGGACGATGGCATCGGAGTGCTCGCGGCGCGCCAGCTCGCGGCCGCACCGCCTGCGGAAACGACGGTCGTTGAAATCGGGACCGATTTCTTGAGTGCGGTGTCGTATATGGAGTCGCATGAAATCGTGCTGGCGATCGACGCCATGGACGCCCAGGGACCGCCGGGCACACTTTATGAGGGCACTCTGGATGAAATCGATCCCATCCAAGGCAACGTATCCCTGCATGAGCTCGGGTTGAAAGCCATGCTGAACTTCATTGAGCCGCCCAAACGGCCCCGCATCTATGTCCTTGGCATCCAGCCCGGGCAGATCGCCTATGGAATGGAACTTAGCTCTCTTTTGCAGGAAAAACTGCCGTTCGTCGTGTCCGCCGCGAGGGTAATAGCAGATCGGCTCTTGCAGCGGATATGATTACGGAATGAATGCGGCAAAAACTCTAAGACGCCGTTAATTGCTTATCGATGTTTCTCGTTTCACTTTTAAATACATCTCGTCGCCTAAAATCTGCCTCAGCAACCGGGACGCAGACTCCTTTTGGGCTTTGATCATTTCATCTCGCGCATCGGAGTCCAAGTTCGGATTGTCCCGGATGTCTTGAATGGTCGATTCGGTTCTGCGGCACGCTTCATAAGTTTGTTGAATCTGCTCGGCAGACAGTGTGTTCTTCGAGCCAAACCTTTCCAATTCCTGGTAGCGAAAATCCTGCGATCGTTCGTAATCCGCAAAACGAGCGGTGCCCAGCAACTCTCTCAAAGTTGATTCGGTTATGAGATTCTGTTCCGAGAGCGCAACGACTTCATCCGCCGGCAAGGAATCCGGCGCGTTTTCGATGGCTCTATAAAAACGTTCCTGGGATTGCCTGCGGGCTTCATAAATCCGTTGGAATTCAGTTTCGGTGAGACGAAATCCCGACATTTTATCCCGAACATCCTGGGCAAGGCTGGAGAAACGCCATTCGACCTGTTCCAATTGAGCCGGATCGATCCAAGCAAGCAAATCGCGCCGCTCCTGTTCCATTACATTTTTTGTTTGTAGGGCGGCATCCCGAGTCAAATGGGGCTGAGTTCGGATGCTTTCGAGCAACGACGCATATTTTTCCAGGACTTGCGCGACAGGGCTGGCTTTGGCGTATGGGAGAAAAGTGGCGAGCAGATATTCCTTGTCGGGTCTTATGGAGCCGATGTCCACGTATTTTTGAACTTCTTTAAGCAAATCGACGCCAAGCAAGTCCCGCACTGTGGTTTCGAGACTATTCTTTAGATTCATGGCCGCTGCCATCAGGTGCTCGGAGTTAATGGGGCCATGTCCATACTCGGGATCCCAATAATCGGTTTTGATGGACACAAAACGTTTTTTCCATTCGACACTGAAAAGCTGGCAAACATCGGAAATAATGATGTCTCGAATGGTTTGTTCGGGGCATCCTATGCGGCGCAGGTTGGCGATAAAGACCGGATAATTGGCTGACTCAAGCTCCGACCAGTGAAATGAAATAGACTTCTCGGCGGGAAGGGCTGCCGGAATACCAGCATCCGCTTTTGTGGGCGTTGCCCTGGCGGCTTCGGCTGGATTGCTTTCCAATCGCATCAAGTGCCAGGCAAATACGCCTGCCACAATCCAACCGGCAAGTCCAAGAGCAAAAAACAGTTTTGTCACAACCTTGAAGCTATTCCAATTGGCGTTTGACATGTCAAACGCACGACGGCTTGCAAGTATGCTCCATATTCAAAGGCAAAACAACCGCGATATTGCGATAATCTTTGACATAGATGATCGGATCGTTGAGAGCTTTCTGCATTGAGGTGCCAACCCCAGACACCATCGGCGAGCCTAGCAAGCTCTGTTAGTGGCGACAAATGCAGCCTCTCCCGTATTTAGCTTTGTTGCTGCCAGCAAAAGCATATTCTTGGGCTTGTGAAACCTGTACAATACGGTCCCACCGTCCGTTTTCCTGGGAGATTCCTTCCGGAGTTGGTTCTTGCGACCCTCCTGCTGGGCTGCTTTCCCTCTCGGCTTGGCGCCCAGCCGGCCGGCGGCTTGTTCGCTCCCCGCCCGACCTTCCATCTTACGAACCACCTGGTCAGCATCAGTGTGTTCCAATGGTTCACCTCGAATGACGGCCAGCTTAGCGGGCCGTGGCGGCCGGTTGAAGGCCGGTCGAACTGGACCGGCACGGCCGGTTTCTGGCGGGGCCAGCTTAAGCAGATTATGGCCGCGAACATTGACGTGCTTTACGTGCATTTGATCCCGTCCTCCGAACAGCAGCGGATCAACCTGTTTCAGGCGCTCAATCAGCTTCGCAGCGAAGGCTGGAATGTGCCCAAAGTGGCGCCGTTCCTCGATCCGATGATCACGTGGAATCAGCAGCCGCTGGTCGATGTGAGCACCGCGGCGGGCAAGGACACGTTCGTTGGCCAGTACATTCGCTTCTTTAACCAGTATTACAGCGTCAACCAGGATGCAAATGCGGATGATTACCTGGCGCGCATCGACGGGCGGGTTGTGCTGGACACCTGGCACGTCAAATTCAACCTGGCCAACCTCAATTCGCTTACCCGCGCAGACGTGCAAAGCCGACTGCAGGCAGCGTTCGTTCCGAACCATCCGGTCTTCACCAATGGCATCCGCATGGTGACGACCGCCTTAAACGATCCCTCGCTGAGTTTCGCGGATGAAAAAGTGCCGCAGTTTGAAATCACCTCCTACTATTCGCCGTTCCAATGGGGCCAGGTTTTGTCGGCGCAACTCAAAGGCGGGTATTGGGACCAGAACATTCGCAACCCGGGCGATTTTCTGCCACGCAACGGCGGTCGGTCTTACACCAATGCCTGGAACCTGGCCACGCGCGCGCGGGCGACTCTGCGGCGGGTTTATCTCGAGAGCTGGAATGAATATGACGAAGGCACCGGCATGTACGCGGCCAATCCCGGCCTGCCCTACATCCTGCCCGGCAGCGGCAACATCAAGACCGATACCTGGTCAGTCTCGAATGACCCTTACGAATACATCAAAACCACCGCGCGCGGGGCTGCGGTTTTCAATGATTGGCCGAACCATGACGCCACGATTGTCTGGCATAATATCCCGACGCGCATGCAGCCGGGTGAAACCCGGAACGCGACCGTTATTGTGCGCAACGAAGGGGATGCCCTCTGGAGCGAGGCCGCGAGGTATCGCTTCAGTCAAAGCGACCCTGATCCGGTTGATTTCGGCCACGGCCGATGCCTGATTGACGATACCCAGGATGATATCCCGACTCTTGGCGGCATTTTCCGCGGTCGAGCCAAGACCTTCCAAATCACCTTGACTGCGCCCACCGAGCCTGGAACCTACCCGACGCATTGGGGCATGTTGCAGGAGAACGTCGAGTGGTTCGGCCAGCAGATTTCGCAGAGCATCGTGGTCGAGGCCCTGACTGCAACGGCTGCCGGAACTCCTGCCAACGGCGCGGCCCCGTTAACGGTCCAGTTCAGCGGCCAGGCCAGCGGCGGCAGAAGCAGCGTGACGCCGATTGATACGACCGATGATCATTTGGGAACCGTGACCGCTGCGGGCGAAAACAACGGAGTCAACGGGTTTGAGGAAGTGGCCACCAATGCCTTTGACAATACGGCGGGGACGAAGTGGCTGGATTTCGCTGCTAATTATCCGAACACGCGCCAAAGCTGGATTCAGTATCAATACGCGAACGCCCAACGCTACGCGCTGACCCAATACACGATTACTTGGGCCAACGACGCCGCCGCCTACCCGGGGCGCAACCCAGCCGACTGGCGTTTCCTGGGTTCCAACAACGACGGCGCCTCCTGGGCGACCTTGGACATCCGCACCAACCAGGTCTTCACGGCCAACTTTCAAAAGCTGGCTTACAGCTTCAGCAACACAACCGCGTATAGCGTTTATCGCTTCCAAATTGATCGGGTGGCCAATCCAGTCCAGGCCGATGCCATGCAGTTGGACGAGCTGGAGTTTCTGTTCGTTCCATCCCCGTATTCGTATTTCTGGACGTTTGGCGATGGCGCCACCTCCACAAACCAAAATCCGCTATACACCTACGCTGCCAACGGCATTTACACGGCCACTCTGGTGGTTTCAGATGGCCTCTCGACCGCGACGAACACGGTTGCCATTTATGCCGTCCCTCCGGCGATGACGGTTTTGCAGTCCGGGGCAGGTGTGCTGACCTTGGGTTGGCCGGGGTGGGCCACCGGCTACACCCTATACAGCACCACCAATCTTGCGCATCCCATTGAGTGGTCGCCGGCAACCGACGCCGTCCTCTCGACTAACGGCGGCAACATCCTGGGCGTGTTGCCCGTCACGAGCACCACCCGGTTTTTCCGTCTTTCAAGTCCAACTCAATGACCGGGAATTCACGGAAGCCCTGCGGGCGCGCAAACCCCGGACTTTGCACCCGCCGTGCCTTTGCTCTTCCCTTTCTTCCTCCACCCTCCACAATCCACCCATGAACGTCATCGCCGTCCGGGCTCTCAACCTGCATAAGAGCTATCTCCTCGGAGCCACCGCCGTCGGGGCCTTGCGCGGAGTGGACCTGACCATTGAGCGCGGCGAATTTGTTGCCTTCATGGGCCCTTCCGGTTGCGGCAAAACGACCTTGCTCAATCTCATCGGCGCAATCGATACGCCGTCCCGTGGGACGCTCTGCGTTGATGATGTCGCCCTCGAGAAGCTCTCCGAGGACCAACTGGCTGATCTCCGGCGCGATCGTATCGGCGTGGTTTTCCAGTTCTATAATCTTTTGCCTACCCTCTCCGCGCGCGAGAATGTCGAGCTGCCTATGCAATTCAAGGGCGCCGACCGCCGCGAGCGCCGCGAACGCTCGATGTCCTTGCTGGAAAGGGTTGGCCTTAAAGACCGCGCGGACCATAAACCCGCCGAGCTGTCCGGCGGTGAACAGCAGCGCGTCTCCATCGCGCGCGCGCTGGCCAACCAACCCGTTCTGGTGCTGCTGGACGAGCCAACCGGCGACCTTGATAGCGTGACCGGGCAGGGGATCATGGCGCTGCTCCAGGACCTGAATCAGCGCGAGAAAGTCACCTTGTTGGTGGCCACGCACGACCCCATGGTGGCCGAAGCCAGCTCCCGGATTATCAAACTCCGCGACGGGTGTGTGGAGAGCGATTCCCGCGCCTCATGAACGCTTGGCTTCTTTACGTCCTGCGCAATCTCGGCCGCCGCCCCACCCGCACGATCATTGGCGCCCTCGGCATCTTCCTCACCATCGCCCTGCTTACCGCTATTCAGATCGGGCTTGACTCGGTTTCGATGTCTTACATCGACCTGGTCGCCCTTCAGGCCGGCAAAGCCGACATTATCGTCTCCCGTCCCGGCAGCGATTTCCTCAATGCCCCGCCCTTTGATCCCACAGAAGTCCGCTCGCGACTCGAACACAATCTGCAGCTCCAGGGGCTATCGCCTCGCCTGCTCGGCATCGTTCAGGCAGGCCTCCGCGGCGAAGAACATTACGCCGTGCTCATCGGCCTCGACCCACGGCGCGAACACGAACTCGACATTTCTGGCATCGTCCCCGAGCCCTCTCTCGCCGCTCAAACCTGCGCCGTGTCCAAGCCGCTGGCTGAAAAACTCAAAGCCAAATCCGGGAACAAGCTCTCCCTTCGTTCTCCCAACAACTCCGCCGAACTCTACTTGCCGGTCGAAACGGTGCTGGACCGGCAGCTCCTCCTTCCGCAGCAGATCCAGGATTATGTCGTCGTCAACCTGGCGGCTGCTCGCGAAATCCTCGGCGAACCGGATCGCGTGCATCTCCTGGCCGGCGCCTTCCGCAATCCGCGCTCCTACTACGACGCCCGCGACCTCCACCGCAGCGTGCTCCGGCTCAAGGAAGCCGGTGCAGGCATTGCCGCCGATCTCGGCATGGAATTCGATGTCCGCCTCCCCAAAGCCGCGGCCATCACCGCCTTCCAGGATTTCACAGCGCCCCTGCGCGCCGTCTTCGGCGTCTTCGCCCTCCTCGCTCTCGCGATCACAAGCCTGCTGATCTATTCCCTGATTTCCGTGTCCGTGGAGGAGTTGATCCGCGAATACGCCATCCTTCGCACGCTCGGCGCCAAGCGCCGCGACATCTTTCGCCTCGTCCTGAGCGAATCGGTCCTGCTTTGTTGCTTCGGAGTCGTGCCCGGGGTATTCGCCGGCGCCTTTTTCGCCAAACTGATTGTCGCCCTTGTTGGTCTCGCCATGGGCGGCAAGGCCGCCGCCATCAACCTGGAAATCAGCCCTGCCACACTCTGGCTCACGCTGGGCGGCGGGGTTGCCCTGTCGATCGGCAGCGCGCTCATCCCCGCGCTGCACGCCACACGCTGGCCCATCGTCGATGCCCTCGACCCGCTCCGTCGGGGCCAGATACCTCCGGCGCCAATCACGGAAGGTCAGGTCAACCGGCCCCTCGTCATTACCGGGTTCGTTCTTTCCGCCCTCTCAGTGGTGGTCTTCTTCGTCCTCCCCACCGCGTTGCTGTCGGGCAACCCTTCCCTCATTGGCGCCTTGGTTCTTTGTCTCCTGGTCTCCATCCTCTTGGGCTTTACGCTCGCGATGGTTGGCGTGCTCCCCTTCCTCCAGCGCCTCCTGCTCTACTTCCTGGGCTGGTCTTTCGGACCCACCGCCGAGCTGATCGGACGCAATCTCGAACGGCACCGACGCCGCCATACCACGACCGCTCTCCTGTTTACCCTTTCGGTCTCACTGGTCATCTTCATCGCCAGCCTGGTTGCCCTTTGCAGCCGCACCGCCCTGGCCTTGGTCGAACATACCAACGGCGCCGACCTCCGCATCCATTCTGCGCACAACTCGGAATCTCTGAAGGCCGACCTCGTCCGACTTGATGGCGTCAAAGCCGTCTCCGAGGTCAAGTTCCTCCACAGCCGCTCTGATCTCGGCATCGCTTACGATGTCGTCGCCAGCGACCTCGTGGGCATGAAGCACCTTTGGATGGTTCCTTTCGGCGTTGATAGCAATCTCGCCGATGTCCTCTACACCAACCAAATCGTTTGCGAAGCCGGAACGCCGCAGGCGCTCTCGACGCTCGCCGAGCGCGTCGTCAACCGCGAGATTGCCTCACCCGCCACCAACGCGGTCTCCTCCCTGATCCTCAGTCTCTCGGCCGCGCGCTACCTTGATGTCTCCGTCGGCGACCTGGTGCAGCTCTCTTTCCGGCTTGGCTCCGAGCGCAGCGACGCCCGCTTTCATGTCACGGCCATCTCCAGTTCCATGCCGGGCCTCGAAAACTTCCGAGGCCGTGTGGCTCACGCCGTCGGGTCCGGCCTGCTGATGTCGCTCGCAGACTTTAAACGGATGACCCGCTCCGCCCCTGCCGATGCCTTCCAGACCCTCTATTTCATTAAGGCCAACGGAGAGGCCTCGACCCAGAAGTCGGTGGCGCGCCGCATCCGTGAAGAGTTTGATGTCCGCTACCGTTTTGGCGTCCAGTGCGCTGCCGAACAAAAAGAGCAGGCCCGCATTCTCTATTGGGCGACTCAGGTCTTCTTCGGGCTGCTCCTTGCCGTCGCCATCGTGATTGCCGTCTTTGCCCTGATCGCCTCCATGGCCAGCACCGTCCTCGAACGCCGCCGTGAAATCGGCGTGCTCAAAGCCCTTGGTCTGCGCCGCAAGCAGCTCTTCCGCCTGTTCCTCGGCGAAGCCGTCGTCCTGACTCTTGCCTCCGGCATCGCGGGTGGCGCCATCGGCTTCACGCTCGCCTGGCTCTTCGTCCTCCAGGCCTCCGCCCTCATGGAGCTCGCCACCGCGTTCACAATGCCCTACCTGACTTTCCTCGCCACCCTGGCGATCAGCATCTTCGCCGGCACCCTTGCCGCCTATCTCCCCACCCGCACGCTCCTGCGAAAATCCGCCGCCGAAATCCTGCGCTTGTGAGTGGTTGCAACACGCGGTCTGGACATCCGTCTCCTGCCGCCACCCGCTCCAGCGCCAACTTGCGGACAAAAATGTCCGCGCTCCGGGGGGTGGTTGCATTACGCTGGCCGATTAGAAGGGTAACGGACTTTCCGTGCCTCGCGGGGAAATATTGATGAGCTGATTACCCACCCAAGTCGTTGTGTATTCGGTGCCATCAACTGATTCTTTCTCGACCTTGCACGGAACGTCAAACGTCACGCAGCCCTGGGCACCGGGCTTCAGGCGATCAATTACGATGTAGCCTGATTTCAGTTCCACCGGTCGAACTTCCCGGTTCACTGAAAGCCGAATCGTCTTCGCATCCACCCACGGAGGGATGCGAACCATCAGAACATTATTGGTGTTGGCGATGAAGTTGAGTTGCCCGCAAAGGGGCAAGTGGCTGAAAATCTCGAAGTATTTGTTGCGGCAATCGAACAGCAGATTGACCCGGGTGACATTTCCTGTGGATTGAATCATGGAATTCCAGCATTCACTCATGGCATGAACCGCGCCCGAGGTGATGTCCAACGTAGAGATCGGCCAGTCACCCTGGGACATTCGGTCATTGGGAAACTGCATGGCGTATCCGCCAATGCTGCGACGGAGGACATTGCGTTGGGAATCGTTCGGAGGGTTCAGCGCGTCTTTAAGGATGCGCGACAACTCGCGCTCGCGATGCTGCGCGGAAAGAAGCATCCCGCGCAGAAACCGTTCCGCGAGGTCGTAATAGGAGGAATCTACCGCTGCACCAAGGAGCAACGCCGCGCGAATGATGTCCCCGGTCTGATTGATTTCGCCCCGGCCAATAACGTCAGCCGGGTGCTCTGGCATTACTTCATCTCCCCAGCCCCACGAGCTGAAATACTCCGGCACGCCTGCGCGCATGACACGAAGGCACTGATCGAGCATCTGTTGATCTGCGGCGAAGATTGCGTAGTCGATAATCCCACTCAACGAAGACGTAATGGAGTGAATGTGACCTGACGAACACGCCATTGGCGCGAAGTGGCCGTCCTCGGTGAACCCGGTTTTGAGTCCTTGGCGCGCATAGCCCGCGGCCAACTTGAGAGCCAGCGCGCTTTTGGTGAGACGATGGTATTTCAGCAGCGGGTCCACCATGCGCGCCGCGTTCATGATACTCACCCCTTCCAGCCGTTTAGCGAAACCTTTTTGGTAAGCGAGGTCCGCTGACCAGCGTCCTTCGGGATCGGTCATCGCCTCCAGCGATTGGAGCATCCGCTCCGCTTCCGCGCGCGCCCAGGGATCATCCCGTTGAGCAATCAAGCACACCAAACCGTAGAGGCCTTCTCTCATGCTATGGAACTCAATAAATCGCTGGTTGTCGCGCTGGGGATCAACGTACGAGTTCAGGTGATTGGGATCGTCGAACGACTGTTTGCAGTAGCGTCGCAGAACTTCCACGCCATCCGACTGGATTGGAAGGCCGGTTGCTTCCTCTGCCGCCAGGATGCCCAACAGGCATCTCCCCACGACGTGCGGGATGCCGATGTTCAGCGAGTGGTGCATCTCGCCGATGCCGTCTTCTCTGCGGTTGGAATAGAAGAACGGCTCGTCCGCGCGATCCCGGTCGAACAAGCTGGTCAGGTGCTCGACCGACAGCGCGATGGCTTGGCGCAAATCTGTCCGGATGGGAAGTCCCACCAGCGGATTCTCTATCGTGTTGATGACCCTCTGTGCGGCAGGGGTCTTGAGGAACACCTCGATGGCAGGCCACTGCTCAAGCAGCTTGGCGGGCTTGACCACAGCCGCACGGTTGAGGGG